>JACLAA010006578.1_pt1 | contig 21363 bp, 15 predicted proteins | sample 8027891 | NCBI WGS metagenome assembly JACLAA01 (sample SAMN15724900, study PRJNA655200) | protist metagenome | isolation source: fluorescence activated cell sorting (FACS) single amplified genomes of... | place: Spain: Blaines Bay Microbial Observatory, Mediterranean Sea | collected 2016-01-19 | reverse complement strand
ATCGAGATAAGGCGAGACGGCGACGCGGTCGAAACCGCCGTGGCGTACCGAGTGAGTCTGAGATTACTTCCCGTCATGCGAAACCAGCAACACGTTCGATGGGTATTCCTCTTTGCCGTGTTACTCTCGATGATGTACGGCGTTCAGATTGTGTTTTGCAACTCAGCGTCGTGGTCAACCGACGGCAACGCCTTCATGGGGCCGTCGAAGTTTGAAATGGCCAAATCATCGTGCATAGCCGGAAATCTAGGTTGGTTAGTCACGGAGAAGACTGAAATTTGGCGCTTGTTTACGTCCATCTTCGCGGTCGGGAACGTAGTGACGTTCGTGATCACCTTACTCGCCCTCCTATTCATAGCGGCTCCTATCGAGAGAAATATTGGTGGGTACATCGCTATACCGCTATTTTGCGGCCCGTTCGTGGGTATTCTAGCGTCCACGTACTTCTTGAACGACCACGTCACCACGGGCGGGTTATCCTCCATCGCCGCCATCCTTCCGCTGTGCTACGCGGATTACTGGAAAACGAAGGAGTTATCCTTCATACACTGCTTTGGTTTCGCGATATTCATCATCGTCATCTTATTCGGTTACTCGCCATTTACCGATAACCTGACGCAATTATTCGCCTTCCTCTTCGGCGCGGCTACCGCGGGGATTTATTACAGTCCAGAACGACCGTCGTTGACCTCCGAACAAGTCAAAAGCGCCCAAAGCGGCTTCGCTATCCTCCTCGGATTCATATTCGTGCTCCCATTTCTCCTTCTGTGCGTGGGTAGCCCGATGAAATCTGGAGGATTAGACACGAATAGCGTCGTAGACGGCTTCGCGTGCATGCCGTCGGAAATGATGGGTTCTTGCCGAGACGACGTGTTGACTTGGCAAGAATACTACGGGATTCCGCCGTCGCCGGTGGCGACGCCGATCAGTCCCCCGTTGCCGTCGCCGCCACCGCCACCGCCGTCGCCACCACCGTCGGACTAGTCGTCGTTCGTGTGCAAAGAAGAAGTCAAGAAGAAGAAGAAGAGGAAGAAGATCTTTGTAATAACAATGCGCATACTGTAATATGTAAATTTTCAGAAAGCTTTCCTCACTTTTTTGTTTAATCTCCTCCATCACCTAAACTCACCAAAAAGGAAGCGTTTTGACCCGGCGCTCGCGCGCACACACTTTCTCTCCGAGACTCTCTCTCTTTTCTGCGTTCAGAGAATATGTCTGGGATCATGGAGCGCGGGTTTTTCGATCGCGGGAGAAAGAGCAGCAAAAAAGAAGAAGAAGAAGAAGAGCGGCGATTCCAAGCGCAATTGAAAGAAGCGATGGAGAAATCTTTGCAAGAAGAAACATCGGAACCGTACGTGGAAGATCGACCGCAGATGGATCAAACGATCGACCAAGCGAAAGAACGATTCATGGGGGAAGTGGGTAATGCGAGCACCGGAAACGTCTTTCAGGCGTTGAATGAGAGCACCGGTGATGGTGGTGGTGGCAATTTTAGAGTTGAAGAGGAGAAAGAGGACTGGGTTGTCGGAGCGACTGAGTCGGTGAAAGCATCATCGGGCGCTTCTTCGAACGGCAGTACCGCGTATAATATTTTGAAACACATGGACGTGTTTAAAGTGTACTGGCAAGAATATCCAAACTCGATATCTGGCGGCGCGTATAAAGCGGACGTGTACGACAAGGACGATCAGACGATGACGTCCGTGCGCTTGGCGCCGGTGGTGAAGCGGAGTAAAAATTGGAGGAGAAAAGATGGTCCGTTGACGGAAAAGGAGCACGAATTGACCGAGGGGGAGAGACGAGAGATTTGCAAAGCGAAAGTGGAGTATTTCAGGGAGCTTAAGAAGGAGTGGAAGAAGAAAAACGGCGGTGGCGGCGAAGAGGGGGAGGAGACAGCTTACAAGTTCAGGATACAGCATCCGACGACGAAAGAGCCGCACGAGTTTCGGTACTCTCCCGCGAGCGGTGAAAATTTGGGAGAAGCTGGCAAGGAGTTCTTAATTCAGAATAAGTTTCCCACCGATAAGATCGAGAAGTACGCGGAGAAAATTGTCAAGAAAATGCTACTCGTCATGGCTGAGAAGAACGCAGGGCCGGTGCGAGCTCAACCAGAAATCCGAGTTCCGACGGATGAGGATAGAAAAAGAATCGAAGAGTTGTTGTGGCCAGGGAGTGCTGCTTCTGCTTCAAAACATCGCCCTGCGCGTGCGGAAAGACAATCGCCTTCCCTCTCCATATCGGAGGGTGCTGCGACCCAAAGAAAGCCTTCACCACCTGTCCAAGAAATAAAAGCTCCGACGAAGACGACAACCACAAAACCTACTCTCGCAAAAGAAGCATCGAGTAACAAAACCAGCAACACTACCAAGACTAGGAGTTTGGCGCAAATCTATAAATTTAACGCCAACGATAAAGATGCTCTCGTGTATATGGTGAAAGAAAGTCAAAAGTTAAAATATAAGCGTGGGAGTTTTAAGGACTTTCTCGAAGAGAGTACCACTCTAAGAGAACAAATGAAGAGAACGCAAGACCCGAACAGACACGATTGGAAAACTCTTAATGAGTACGTGCTAACTCTCAGTGATGCGCGCGTGAAGGACTTGTACGGAAAGTATAGGATCTTCGAAAGCAGTGAAGCATTAGCAGCAGGGAGGAAGCATTACGAAAAGGATGAAAGAAAATTGATTGAGAAGAGGCAAAAACAACAGCAGCTGATGCAAGTGCAACAACAATCGCAACAACAAATTAAGGGCATTATTGAAACGCATTTTGAGCGATCAACCCGAGGGAATTACCCCCCTATGTCCTCCTCCATTTCGGAGCAGGAACAGAGCATTATTGAAACGCATTTTGAGCGCGCTCATCCCCGAGGGAATTACCCCCCTATGTCCTCCTCCATTTCGGAGCAGGAACCTCGACAACCAACGCCAGAGGAGCAGGTCCAACAACAACAAATTCGCGGTACCCAACGCGGCGGTACCGTATCTCCACGTTCTCCTCGTAAAAATAATCACAAGGTTTCAAACGCGCAACCATCGAGCGACGATTATACCATAGCGGAGTTGAGGGAAGAAATTGAAATCTTGAACCGAGAGAAAAACGTCTTGGAACTGGAAAACAACCATTTGAAGAGCGAGAACTTTATGTTGCTCAAAGAGAATGAAAAAGTAAAACGCAACAACGAGCGATTGCTTAAAATGCAAGACACGATGGTAAATTTACAACAAAGGCAACAAAAGCCACAACCACAACCACAACAACCGTCGGTATGGGGTCTACACATACCCTCTATTCCATCCGCCGACGACACTTCATCAGTCTCCTCGCATACCAATAATAATGGATTCGGGAGCAATGAAGCCCAACAAACGAGAAACAACGAAGCGTTCGAAGAAAGCCCGTGGTTAGACGACTTACTCAATGAGGAATCGACGCCGCCACACCGTTCTACCGCGAGTCTACCACCAGGTTTTGAACACGCCATTCACACGCCAGAGAATGTCGAACCAGGAGGAGCGTACACCACGAAAACACCCACGGGGTGGGGACAACCACCGTAAAAGTATCGTACTTTATAACTAATAACAACAAAGACTACAGGTACCTAGACTAAAATCAACGCGTATCTCTTCCACTTCCTCTCTATACGTGCGCTTTATACTATTTACTCCTGGCATTTAAGCACATCAATCTTCATCGTTTTCTGAGAAGGGTACGAAGATATCGCCGCCATGATCGTATCAAACTTTTCCCCTTGAACTTGCAAACGAATCATTTCTTCGCCAGACCCCACGGAAACGCCGCCGTAATCTTGCGTGCGCGTTTTGATTTGCGCCGATATGGCCAAGATTTTATCTCCTTTCCGAATCAATTTCGTCTTGGCAGAGTTTCCTTCGGAAACGACTTCGACGACGACGATGCCACCTAAACCGTCTTCTTCGAGGATTAATCCTAGGGGTTTTTTTACTTCCACGGAAACTCGAGTGCAGTTCGCCGGAATCGCATCATCTTGTTCTCCTTCTTTTCCTTCTGATGGTGATGACGCGCAAGCGGCGTATCTTCGTTTCGATTGATTTTTCGAACGATGCGAGGAAGAACACGTCGCGGAAGAGGAAGAAGTCACGCGAAGCTGATGGGGACAGTGCTGCGCGAACATTTTTAACGTTTATTTCGTCGTCGTTTACTCGGGAACGAAGAATAAATAGTGTTATAGAATCGTAAGTATCACGTACTTACTAGCGCGTTAAAGAGTGTCGTTTGTGGTTACTTTTCAACTGCTACCGCTAATAAAAATTAATTGAATGAAATCTCCTCCGGATGCATAAATCCAGCGTCGGAGACGCATCTCACGCTACACAAACCGTCGCTACGAATTTCAACTCTCGTTATGGACCCGTTGTATAAACTAAACCGGAGCCAAGCTTCTGGGGGGAGCTGAAGCAATCGAAGGAGAGAGTATCGAATGACGTTCCCGTGACACACGACGATTTCGTGCGTTGTTTCTTCTTGCGCGGCGGGGGGCTTATTAACCACTTTTTTTAGCGAAGCCGCTCCTTTGTCGTCATCTACTTCGTTCTTTTCTTTCGTTTCGCTTTTTTTCTCTCGTGCTGTTGACTTGTTCACGTCTTTCGAAACGTTCTTCTCGTTTGTTTTCGGGCGATGGAAGAGCCACCGAAAGCCGGCTTCAATGCGCGCGCCATCTCGAAAGTACTCCGCTTCCGATGGTCCACCATAGGGCGTCCAAGTGTCTGGTTCAGGACGAATAGGTCCGCCTTCTCGTAACAAATCGGATTTCTCTATCGTTTCAATCTCTTTAAAGAATTCATCGCGTATGATTTGTGCGGTTTCTTCTGCTCGAGTCATCGTCGAGGAAACTATTCGTTTAGGCGTCGTGCCTTTGGGAATGATATCCCGAAGGCGTTTACCGGCTAACGAGGCTTGTTTCTTCCCTAAATCGGTCAACGTGTGTTTTGTATCGTCTTTGCCTTTTTGATTGAATTGTCCGTGTCTCACTAAATGAATGACTCGCGTCGATGTCGTCGATGTAGTTTGCGCGCTCGAATGCATGCGATCCCAGTTCTGATCCCATTTTGTTGTTCTCGTGCTATTATTTTTACCGTTATCCTCGTTTTCTTTCATTATACTTGGTATGTTCTTGTTTCCGATCGCCACGCATTCGCTCGAGGCTAACGTCGCCGAGGCAGCGAGAGCAGCGCACGCTGCCAACGAGGTATGTAGCGTCGTGCGAAACGCTCGGTGCATCATCGTCTCTCCTGTTTAAAAGAAATAATAAAATACGCGTCAGTATGACGATGAAGCAGAACGAAAGCCACAAAGGCAAATGACTGTTTTCTGTTGCGCGATGATGAAAGGCTGCTACTGCTTCGAACGCAATCCATTGATATCTCAGAGAGTATGGTCGTATATTCGTCCACATTGGGTGTTCGGAAAAGTTTTTGAGTTCTGTATAGTTTATTCTTCACGGATATCTCATCGATTGCGTTCAACGCATCATCACCATCATCATCATCAATCAAACAATCAAGCCACGCCGTGTGTGCAATGCTATAACACGTTCGTTTCATATATGCGTCAGTTCGCATCAGGTATGTAATCCTCAGCGTACAAGGCACTCAGAGTAGGATTGTTCATAAAAGGTTTTTCGTCACCCGCATATATGTAAACGCGTATTATATACACGTTATTTTCATCCGTCGAGCGCGCGCGGCCAAAACCAAAAACGAAAACAAAAACGAATGTACCAGAAGCTCTAGGGATGAGACGTTACTGACAAACGAATAAACCGCTTTACTTAAGGGTCACTTTATGGACGCGGAATGGCTCAGGTTTGAATCATTTGCACGAATGCGGTCAAACTCGAGTAAAGTGAAGCGCCCAAAAACAAAAACGATGAAATAGGTGGACAACAAGAACAACAACAACGACAACAAAGAAAGAAGTCTCCATTCTCGAGATTTTTAGTTTCATGCTTATAGACCCTGAACAAGTCCGCAATCAAGTGAACTATGCCTTGAGATTATCTTTCATCGACTTCCATTTTTCTTCTTCCACACAAATTCGCGCAACGACGAATGCATACATTCCGCGCGCATACTACATGAAATCAGGTTTCAAATGTTCTTCTCATAGCTTGCGCTCCGAAGGTGTCCTAAGATATATTTTTGGAAATCATCATCTTTCGTGTATTTGTGTTGCGTCGTGTGCGTGCGTTTGCATCATCGAGTCGTCGTTGTTGTTCTGCACCAATCTCTCGCAAAAGAGAGTCTCGTCGTACCTCCTGCGACGAGCGAAAAGAAGAACAAGAACAAGATGTCAGTATCTATATAAACGCATAAAATCATCTCAAAATCGACATCGAACCAAGAAGGAGAGAAGAAGAAACACGTAAACGCCTCGGATTAACGAGATTCACAAGTTTTGATAATCAGAGTATAAAGTCAGATGGTACGGACAAGTGTGCTTCCTCATAGGCGTATTTTTCTCTCTTTCTCTCTTTCCATCCATCTCCAACAAACACCAACAAAACGAGATATATATAAAAATGTCCAACGAAGACCGGGCGACAACGGGAGCGAATGTAAGAATACTCCCAACGGAAGCGCTTAGAGGCGACATCGTTCTTTTACATCTAGGCGGCGGTTAGCGCTGTCAAAGCCATGGAATTATATAAAGGCAAGACAGAGACTCTAATGACGCACCCGCCAAAGTACGAGGGAAAAATGCATTCGTGTTTTGACGAATATGAATGAACGAGAGACAAACGCGCAAAAACGAGTTCAAAGAAAGGAGAGAGAGAATAACGCGTACCTCTGCTGAGAACGATATAGATATGTAGAGACTTATCTCTCGCTCAGATTACGAAGAGTAGTGCTCTATAAATAATGAGGACACATTCGACCAAAACGCTCGCCTTTTTCTCTCGCAAAACGTCTGCTGTTTTTGGCGGCGGCTTTTCTCGTCATTCCTTTTCTCTTCTGTCGTTTGAGAGAAGAATAATAGAACACACACTTTGACAGATTCATTTTAACACGACGAATAAACGATGCGTGATGACGAGAACAACAACGAGAGTCACAACAAGAACAGGTTGCGGATCGAAACGACGCTGGAAGCGACCGAGGCGTACACCGGCGCGGTAGATGTGGACGTGGGGAATCTTTTGGTCTCTGAAACGAGCGTTTTAGAGCGAGAGAAATTCAGCCTCACTGTCGGATCTTTGACTCGAGAAGAGAGAGACGAAAACATCAAAGCGCACGCGAGAGACGTGTTGCAACGATTGGTGAGCGATTTGTTCGCGTTGCCGTCGGAATCGGACGTGAACGGAAGGTTTGCGCTTTTGCCACCCGGGGAGACGAAATTTCCTCGGAGTTTGCCTTTGCCTTCCATGGAAAAGCCGAAGACGAAGTGGGAGCAATTCGCGGAGGAGAAAGGGATTAAGAAGAGGAAAAGAAGTAAAATGGTATTCGACGAGCAGCAAGACGAGTGGAAGAGGAGGCACGGGTACGATCGGGCGAAGGATTCGACGAAGATTGCCATCGTCGAGGCGAAACTTTCGAGCCGAGCGGGCCAGACGGAGGATCCGTTTTTGAAGGAGAGGAAAGATAAGAAAGCGAGGGTGGAGAAGAACGAGATGCAGAGGAGGCGGAATTTAGGGGAGCAAGTGAAAGAGAAAGGCGCGGCGGCGTTGCCGGCGACGTTGAGGTTAGCGATTGGTGCGGGGAGTAATAATAATAGTAGCGGCGGCGGCGGTAAAAAAGGCGGCGACAACGGAGGAGGCGTAGGCGCGAAGAGTTTAAAGAGTAAACAGTTGGTCAAAGACGTGCAATATAAAGTGGCAACGTCGACGGCTAGCGTCGGGAAGTTTAACGCGCCAATTCCCGGCGACGAAAAGATTAAAGCCAGAGGCAAACGACGATCGTTCGCGAGCAACACGGACGACAAAAACACGAAAGCGCAAGAAAAAGCTTTCGTCGAGAAACTCATCAAACGCGAAAAATCGAAGAAGACGAGCGAAGGCGTGGACGTGGGATTAGCGGCGAAGAAGATGCAAAAAGAGCAAGAGACGGAGAAGAGGGAAGGGAAGAAGCAGAAGTTGATGTCGAAGAATAAGAAGAAGAAATGAAATAAATGTTAGCCTGATGTTTTAGAAAAACAAAGAGAGACAACAAAAGCTTGTAGTAAATACTATTCGAGAACAAAAATAATGACGCGCGCGTCCAAGCATCCAATCAAGTGCGACACAAAAGCGCGCTCTACATGCATTGACACAGTCTAATCATTATCCGGATGCAAAAAAAGAAGGTGCCACCGTGGATTGAACACGGGACATCAGGATTTGCAATCCTACACTCTACCACTGAGTTATAACACCTCAAATTACAGCCACAACCCTAATTCCATAAAAAATAACAAATATCAATCAATCAACATTTTAGACACATTTTAGGCGAGAAGTTAAAACGGCATCAAAAAAATCGGAATCTCACTCCATCACACCGCTCTCTCGAGGCTGTGCGATACGCTACACTTAGGGATCTTGGTATAGATCGTGTGTATGATCATTATTATGTGTGCATTCAATTACAACTTGCAAATACTACTAGTAAGCAATACATTTCATCATATATAAAAAATTTTCCAGTCGTCAAAGTATTACAAAAAGAAAAGAGTGACAGTGGTTGTGATACCCAGGTAGATCCATTTACCTCTCAGCATCATAGTCGCACGACCAGCGACGGACGAAGTGGTGGTGGTGGTCGTCGTCGTCGTCGTCGTTGACGTTCCATCGGAGGCGAGGTCCGAAGTTGTCGTCGTCAACGTCGCCATCGCCGACGCCGTGGCGCCAGATACGGTCGTGCCTTCGGCTCCGGTAATGGTGTAAAAGGCCATGCATCCTTTATCTTCGTGCGTCAAGAAATGGCAGTGAACAACTTTCTTTCCTGCGTAACGATCAACCATAAAGTAATAATTGTCGATGGTCACGCCAGTAGGGCGGTATACGACGTCGTGCCAATCTCCGTCTTGGTAGTAACCAGAAGCGTCCGTCACGCCTGAAAGTTGAAAAGAGTTCACGTGAATGTGCAACGGGTGTTTTTCGTTTCCATTGACGGTCCATTTCTGTACCGTACCGAGAGCGACTGAGCCGAGAGGTGTGTCTTTGTCCACAAATTGTACGTTGTTCACGCCGCAACCACCATCTGCCGCAGTGAAAGTGACACTTTGCGTCAGCGGCGTTGGTAACCCGGCCGGTTCGTCCTTCAACGTCTGCATTAAGTATGCGGGTCTTTTCGGATTAAATTGCGAAATATCATCGTAGTTTTCACCAGTCGTCACCGCAGAATCATCCGCGACAACGGTGATGGTGAACAACTCGCCAGCAACGTAACCACCGCCACCGCCACCGCCGCCGCCGCCGGGGCCGCCGCCTTGAAGCAAAGATCGACGTCTTTTCTTGGCCGCAGCTTCGGCGGAAACCGTCACGGTCCCCAAACTTCCAGTGCATCGCATCATCACGTCCGCTCTGTTACCAGGGGCCAAGTATAACTTACCATCGCCCAAAGCTCTTGGTGCCGGAGAGACGTACACGCCATCCTTAGCCAGTAAATACCACTCGCACGATTGCCCGTTCGTAGCGCCGTTGTGCGAAATGATAGCGTCTATATCGGTGGCCAAGAAAACCGTTCGGATTCTCGTCCATCGGTTCAATTTCACGTCGTAGTTCGGCTTGACTTTACCGTTCACAAAATAGCCTTTATAACCGCCGTCGATTGAATCATCAGCAGAAGTCCAAACTTCACCGGGACTTTCGCTCGCGATCGACTTCAGCGCCGCTAAATCCATGTACGCGATAGCCAAAGGACCGACCTCGTCGGCATTCAAAATCGCACTCGGCACTTCATCCGTCGCATCTTCAACAATCATAAAGCCAATCATGCCACTTGCCGCGTGCAAAGAGGTCGAACCGTGATGGTGCGCGTGATACCAAAACGTCCCCCCTGCGTGGTCGCTTGGAATACTGTACGTATACGTTCCACTTTCTCCGGGTTCTACGGTAGAAAAGACATCATCCGCCCCCGTATCTGGACTGACGTGCAAACCGTGCGTGTGCAAATTTGTCTTTTGCGAGTAGTGATACCCGTTTCCTGAAGCCGGGTGCGTGCAGTCAGCCATAGCACACGTCGCCATTTCGTTCTTGAGCGTCACCGTCACCGTATCCCCGGCTTTGAACCTCAACGTCGGCCCGTGTTGCAAAGTGTCCAAACTCGTCGTGTCCACGTTGTAACCTCTCAGCTTCATCTTCACGCCGATGGCGGTGTTCTCGTACGTGTACTCAGACACCGTGATGGTCGTCGTCAACGCGCTGTATTTTATGAAAATATGTGTGAGTGTTACGTGCTTTTTTGAAAAAAATGTATTTTGTCCTCCTATTTACTTTTAAGGTTTTCCAATTTCGCGCGCGAAAAGAACGACAGAGAGAGAAGTTCGAATCGATCGACAGAGCGACGGATAAAAAGAAGAGAAGCATCCGTCGTTTCGACGTTTTGCGCGTTTGGCGTTCGCTCTCTTTTTTAGCGGCTGTAAAAGAGAGAAAATTTGAAAGAAGAGAAAAAGCGTCGTTTCGATGCGGAAAAGAGATATTTATACACGTACCCGCCCGAGGATGGTATTTCGGTGATGGCCGCGCGGACGCCGACCGCGATCATCGCGAAAGTTAACGCGAATAGTTTTTCAACGATCGACATCTTTGCGGGAAATGCGCCCATATCCAAATATCGTTATTGGATGTTTGCGTAGGAGTATAAATAATAAGCGTGTTTAGAAGAAAACTTCTGAGGAATTAGGAAAAAAGGGCAAAATTTACCAAATTTTACTGCTTTTACTTGCTGCCTTGCCTTACAACGCTCGCGAAGCTCACTTTCATTTTCTTCACAACTTTCCCGTGTTGTTGTTCTTCTCTCGTCCTTTCGCTCTCTTTGTTGTCGTTTATGCTATCTAATAATAAATCTTTTTCTTCTTCTACTTCTTTCTGGACGACGCTCGGCGCGAGCCTCGGCACCGGGAGCGACGAGGCTTCTTTCTTATCACCATTTTCTTCCGTCTTTCCTTCTTTTACTTCTTCTTTTATTTCTTCTTTTTCCTCTTCTCGAGCTCTTTTGTTGTTGTTGTTGTTGTTGTTAACATTTTCAGCAGGAGGAGCAGGTTGTGTTCCGGGCACACCGACCAACTCAAACGCGCTCTCTTCGTACTTCCCGCCTTCCGGCAACGCCCAACTCGGTATATCTTTCTTCCGTAAAAGTTTGATTTGCACCCCCATGCCGGGCTTCCAATTTACAGAACCCGTCGCTCGATCTATGTAATTACCAACCGTCATTTGAAAATTCTCAATTGCCGGGTTCAAGTTGATTTTCTTCTTTTCTCTCGCGTCGCCACTAGTCGTGGACGGATTTGGAAACAACCCAAAAAAGACGTTGCAGTGCACCTCCTTGTCTTTTTCCGGATCGTAAAACTTCTTCACGCCCGGGTGCGCCATCATCGCACCTTCCGAGAACGTCTCCACGCCTTGCACTAAGTTTTTCAGTCGACTGCCGACCCAACCTTCCCATTTCTTAAAATCTTCCTCGTTGTCCGCGGTGACGATGAGCTGTAAATACGTCTTATACTTTGCGAAAAACTGCACGTCCGACCACACGTCCGTCCACTTCGCCTCACCAATCAACACTTTCCCAGTCACAATCTTTCCTCTCTTGAATTCTCTCTTCAATACCTCTAACGTGGACGAACTGACGTTAAACGTTGAATTCTGTGCCGGGTACGCCGGCGTGATGATTTTCATCAACTGGTACCGTTCCGGTTTGTTTACTCGTTCGTCCCAATGTCTCAACCCGGGAATCTGATCTTTCGGTGCGATGTCTAAACTCGTCAGCATAACCGGCGTCGTCCACACCCAATTGTCCCAAATCTGGAAAAAAGAATACACCAACATGGACGCGCTCGCGTTGGGATATAATTGGCACACTCTGGCGACTAAAATCGCCAAATTCACGCCGCCAAAGAAGCCGACGACATTGGAATACACTCCTCTTCTCGCCGCCCACAACCTCAGCGCTCTCAAGGCAATCCTATACTCCGAATGGTTCGTCACTAACTTCAACAAACTATCCGCCACTCGACAACCGGCTAAAGACTTCACCCCGGCGTCGTCTAAACCGTGTAAAATTTTCGCCGACAAGACGTCTAAATCTAAAGGCACGTTCGAGTACCCGGGTAAGGAACAATACGCAACATCAATCTCAAACCCTCTAAACTCGGTCTTCAATTCTGGCACGACTGCATCTGGCACCGCTACAATCTTCTCCGTCCCTTCGTGTTTCCTCATGTAGTCATAAAACGACCCTTCGAAATCGTCCTCTTCAAAGCCGAAGAAGTCCTCCGCGCGATCGATATGCTTCGGTCCAATGACTAAAGAATCAATATCCGCCGCCGGACCGTGCACCCCGAGTCGATACGATCCAAACGTGTACAAATTACACCGTATGGATTCGTCCGGGTGACCTTTCGAGAGCGATCTGGTCCGGATCCAATCTTGCAACATTTCGTTCAATTCTCCTAAAACTTCCTCTCTCCGAGTGCACTCGCTCTGAGATTCGTACACGTCTTCCAACTTTAACAAAGAGTCCAACTCTTTGGTCCGTTTGATATCCAACGCGCCTAAACCACCGGAGGAGGAGGAGTTGTTGTTGTTCTCGCCGCTGACTCCTTCGTTGTTGTCCACCATCATTTTTGTATATATATACGCGCGTTCGAAAATGATGATGTTGATGTTGAAAATGAAGCTTCTTCAGGAGTCAATCGTATCACGATTTCTTTTTCCAACACAGAGCAGCAAAAGAAGAAGAACACAAAGAAGACAGAGATAAAAGTCTCTCTCTCTCTGTTTACTCGCGCAAAGCACGCGCTCTCTCGAAAAGAAACAGAGGAGAGAGAAGGAGAGAGAGAGAGACTTTTGATGAGAGAGTGATGCGACTGTTTTTTTCTGAAGAAAAAGGATGAGATGTTTTTAAAAAAGAACAGACAGACAGAAGACTGGAAGAGAGAAAAACAGAAGAGCAAAAAAAAAAAAACTCCATTCTCTCATCACGCAACAAAACACAAAGAGAAACTTTTTTATAATAAAAAGTACATTACCTGGTACCTCACGCGTTACATACCAGCATCGCACAAAAGAAGAAGAAGGAGAAGAGAAGAGCAGGAGTAGTAGTATTAGTAGAGCGGTAGAATAGAGAGGCGAGCAGAAAAGTGAATGATCCGATTCTTCTTCAAATCGACGGTGTTGATTTTAATCCTGTTGAATCTGATGGCGTTTTTCCTCCGAAGGAAACAGTTACGACGAAGAGATTATTACGATGATGGTGTTGTGGGTTTTGTCGATGACGATGCGTATTTATACGAGAGGAGCAGGAGGAAAAGCGATGGAGGAAGAAACAGAGTTTATAACGACGACGACGCTGAGTTGTTGAATGCGGAAACGAAGAAGCGCGATGATGATGATGATGATGATGATGCGCACGTTCGCGTTTCGTTTCCAAAACCATCGACACCATCACCTCCTCTTCCTCCCAAAGCGCCTCCTCAAATGCGGATTAGCCCCGAGTGCGATGGTTTGCACTCGTCGACGATCCAACCGCACACGGAATACGCCGGCGACGTCGTTCACTGGGGCGATACGAACGATCAACCGAACGTGGAATTGTGCTGCATGCAGTGCAAGATGACGAAGATGTGCAACGTGTTTGTGTTCAATCCGGAGACGAAAAAATGCTGGTTGAAGAAACAGAAAGAGTTGTACGAAAACGTGGAGCCGGGGACGATGGCGAAAGGGGATAACGTCGCGTGGACGAGCGGGACGATTGGGCCGTACAGGAAAAGGGAGGTTGGGACGGATGGGGTGATGAAAATGCAGGACGTAGTAGAGAGCGAGAAGACGAAAGTAGTGGACGTTAGAAGAAAAGAGCCGAAGTTACCGGTTGGGCAAGAGACGAGGACGAGAGAGTGCGGGTCGCCAGCTGTAGATGGGTACGCGCACGTCGAGCCTCCGTGTCTGGTGAATTCAATCACGAATAAAGAATTTGATAGCACGGAAACGAGTAGATTAGAACAAATCGCGTGGATTGAAAAACACGCCTCGTACGACGGATTAGCCGTGAGATGGGGAATCGGGCACAAAGCGGCCACGGCGGAGCAATGCGCGCAAAAGTGCCGAGAACACGTTCCAGGGAGAGGTGGTGGCCCGTTCAACGATCTTCCGTGCAATGCATTTGTCTGGTGCGACATAGCCAACGACATTTGTTTCGAACCCGACGCGCACGTGCACACGGCTGGCGACTGTTGGTTAAAATTCACCGAAGTTCCCGAACGCGTCGAAATCAACCAAAGAGGCGCGAACGACGATCCTTTCGATGGGTTTCTGAACGAGAACAAGTTGACGTATAAAATGCGACACGTGAAAGCGCCGGACAAAGTGCACTGGACCAGTGGCGTTTTGTTACCGAAAGGTTGGATCCCGTCCAACGGTACTTTAGGACCTCGAGCGAAATGGTGACGACGCGTTTTCATCTTCGAGAAATATAGAATTCGATTTTTGTATAATTCTTCTATGGCTAGTTCGCTAAATTACTACGCGCTTTTTGCTGCTTCATCATCGTTTTCTAATTAATCTCCCATCATCTTTGGGAAGCGCAACACTTTCCTCGCCCTCCTCACCCTCTTCACCCTCCTCCTCCTCTTCCCCTCGTTCGATTCGCTCTCTCCGAATCTCCTCAAACGCCGCCGTCTCTCGCGCGTACTCCATCTTCCTCTTCTCCGCGTCCACAAATGTCAATCTCGGCGTATTCTTGCTCTTCAATATCGTGCTCACGTATGATTTCAACTTCCCCGCGTTCACTTCTAATTTCCTCGCTAAAGATTCTCGTCGATCGTGAAACGGCGTCGCGAATAAAACCTTCGCGAATTTTCCGTCTTTCGTCACGTAGACGTCCAAAATATCGATTCCGGTCCCTTGGAACACGTGGAACATTTTCGGGGAATGAATCACCGCGATCAACGCCTTGCGGTATTTGTTCGCGTTTTTAATTTGCATCGCATCTGGAACGTCTGAAGAGAAGTATTTATGAGTACTAGTAGTTGATGATGATGATTGTTTCCATCTGCTTCTTGTCGTCGTCGTCTTTGTTTCGAGGAGGTGTTGTACGAGTAGGGGAAACGAAATGCTCGAATGTAAACGACAACTCGTCGTCGTCGTAAAAAAACGACAACGAGGGGGAGCAAAACTGCTCGTCGTAAAAGATGAGGAGACAGAAGCTCCTTTTTGCGAAGCAGACGACGATCTCATCAGACAGAGGCTTCGCTTGAACAGGAGGAGTCTCTGCGTCATTTTCATCGTTTTTGTGAGGGGAATTTTCAGGTTTTTGTAAAGGAAAATGCCCTAGACAAAGCACACATCATGTCAAGAACAACAACGGATCAAACGCCGGGGTCGCCGAAGACTGCGACCACCACCACAGAGAGACTCGCCAAAGAGTGGCTCTCCGCCGGCGTCGGGTGCGCTTTATCGGACACGGTGTTTAATCCGTTGGAGGTTTTAAAAGTTCGAAGGCAAATTCAAGCTTCTTCAAACACATCATCAACAACAACAACAACGTTTGGTTTAGCGCAAACGGCGATCAAGGAAGCGGACGGATCCGCGGTGAGAGGATTGTGGCAACCTGGATTACTCGCCACGTGGATGCGAGGGTTGAGTTATACCGGGTTTCGGATCGGTTTGTATCCAACCGTGAGAGATTATTACGCGGAGAAGTTGAAGAGGAGGAGCGTTGGTGTTAGGGGAATGGACGGGACGAGCGAGGAGGAAGAGGAGAATGGGACGATGAGCGAAAGCGAAAATTTTGCGCTGAAACTCTTAGCGGGCGCGACGACTGGTGCGATAGGGTCGGCGGTGTTTAACCCGATAGATATAGTGAGAATTCGAATGCAATCGCAACCGTACAGAGCTCTTAGTTTGGGGAGCGCGGCGGCGGCGGCGACGGCGTCTTCCGCGGCGGCGCGACAGAAGACATTTTACCCGTCCACAACTCGAGCGTTTTCAATGATTGCTCGAGAGGAAGGGGTGGTGAAAGGTCTGTGGAGAGGTGTAGGGGTGTGCGTAGCGCGCGCGAGTTTATTGAGCGGGTCGCAGTTGGGGACGTACGACGCCGCGAAGCGGTATTTGTTGCTCCACAGCGAAAGAGAAGAAGACGATGAAATCGAAAAGACAACGACGGCGCCGTCTCCATTTCTGTTCAAGGAAGACGGCCCACCGTTACACTTCACCTGCGCGTTCATCTCCGGCGTCGTCGCGCAAACCGTCACTCAACCCGTGGACACGTTGAAAACTTTAGCCATGTCCTCGAATTCGGGAGGAGGGAACAAAAATTCGCTCTCCCTCGCCGCTAGCGTCATCCGCGAGCGCGGATTTTTCGCCTTGTACAACGGATTCTGGCCCGCGGCTATGCGACAAGGTCCGGTCATGGTTTTGCAAATGCCCATCGTGGAACAGCTCAGACGGTTGTGCGGGTTGGACTATTTCTAGATTTGAGTAGTTTTAGTCGTAGTAGTCTTTAATAGCGTACGAGTAGTTGGGTACTTAGTAGTAGGAGTCATCACTTCATTTCCTCACAACAAAACAACATCCTTCCATCTCGCGCGCGTTATACCACCCGTTATATATATATAATTCACACGAACAAAACCGAATAATATACGAAAAGCGCTTTTACGACGACGATGTTCGCCCTCGCACTCCGGCAATCGTCATCATTCGCGGCATCATCATCATCATCATCATCGAGGAGGAGGAGCTCTTCTCTTCGCAATGTTTCCATTGCTCAAACCAGAGACGTACGACGTCACGATCGACTGCGACTTAAAACGTGGACTCTCCGAGCGTCGTCGTCCTCAGACGACGAGGAAGATGAGGATGATTCCATCGACGAGGACCGCGCGGACGTCCGATCCATCGAGGACGCGAAACGAGAGCTGGAGTACGGCATGAGATTCGGTAAAAGGATGAAGAAAAGATTTCAACCGAAAAAGGTGAAAGATCGAGGTTTACCTATCGCGGACGCTTTAGTGTTGACATCCGCGACGGTATTGGTGGCGTTGGTGTCGCTTTCGCAACACAAAGCGCCGTCGTGGTTGAACGCGGAGTATTTGAGAGAAGTGCCGAGAATTTTACCGAACTTGCCAGCTTTGGTTGGAAGCGTCGTGCACGGGAGTAAACTCTCCGCGGTTTGGGTCCTCGGCGCGTTAGCCGCGGAGGCGTACGAGACGGAGGCGTACGATGCGGATTTCGCGGAGGCGATGAAAAGAACCGTAAAGGCGGGATGTTTCGCGGTTGGGTTGTTGATATTAGTGGAACAGAACGAGATGAGGCAGGCGTTGGAACACGTGATTGGTATGCCGGCGAGTGAGTACGTCGTGGGGGAAAATAGAGAGGCGGATTTGTTGATCAATTCGAAAACGAGCGAGTTGTTCGTCGATTGCGCGTCCTGCGCGGTTGCGATGCTGTCGTGGAGAATCATTCGTTGGAATTCGAGCGTGCCGGGGGATGATTTACCTTTCAATTAATTATAGAATAAACGTTTATAGCAGTCCGTTGTAGTTAAAAAAAGTAGTTCTAAAGTATTTATTCTTTAATCGTCAAACGCGGAATCAATCTTCTCTTGATCTTCTTTGTTTCGCAAGTGCGGCGGAACGTACCCGCCCGTGGAAGAGGCTACTGGTTTCCTCGCTTCCCCGCTACTCGTCGCAGGATTTGAGGCGTTGTTCGTCGTAGAGTCCCTCAAAAACGTGGTATCTTTCACGAGCGTGCCAACCGGTTTCTTCACCTCTTTTTTTTCTTCTTTTATCTGCTCGCCTTTATTCTTCTTCTCCTTCGCTTCCGCTTTCCTCTTCGCGGTCAAAATACTTCCGCCGTCAAACTCTGTGCGCAACTTTGCCTTATACTCCTCAAAGCTCCCGTTGAAGACTTTCACGTGCCCAGGTTTTGGTGGGTTACACTTCATGTCACCTTTTGTCACGCACCAAATCTCGTCGACTACTAAGGAAATCAAACGTTCGTCGTGCGATACGAGCACGACGCCACCTTCGAAATTGTTTAAAGCCATGGCGAGCGATTCGATCGTTTCTAAATCCAAGTGATTTGTCGGTTCGTCTAAAAGCAAAATGTGAGGTTGCTTCCACGCTAATTCGGCAAACGCTAATCGAGACTTTTGACCGCCGGATAAGAACTTGATCGGTTTCGTCGCCAATTCACCGGATAAACCAAATCTGCCGAGATACGCGCGCGCTTCTTCCAGAGGCATTTCGTCGTCCAAACGTTTCATGTGGTTGACGCTGTCGTTTTCCGCGTCCATGGTTTCTAAGTGATGCTGAGAAAACCTCGCCAAGCGCAAGCGCGTGTTTCTATTGATCCACCCTTTTGTGGGTAAGATATCGCCTTCGACGAGCTTCAAAAACGTACTCTTACCGGCCCCGTTCGGACCGACGATGGCAACTCGAGAATCCATATCGAGACCGAAATCGAGGTTTTCGTACAATGTGTCGTAACCCTCGTAGCCAAATGATACGCCCATGACAGAAACCAACGGTGGCGGTAAAGGACTCGCAGATGGAAAGTTAATGCGCAAGTAAGGATCGTCGGTATCGACTTCTACTCTTTCCTCTTGTAATCTCGCCAACATTTTCATTCTACACTGCGCTTGTTTGACCATCTTCGCGTGCCCTTGACCAAAGCGCTGGATAAATTTTTTCAAATGACTCGCGCGACTCGCCTGCGTCTTTGCCGTCGACTCCTCGTTCGCTCGGTTATCCGCTCTCACTTTCAAGAACGTGTCGTAGCTTCCACCGTAATAGCGTAACTTTTTTTTATTCAAAAATGCCGTCGCCGTCGTGCATTCGTTCAAAAACCCTCGATCGTGCGAGACGATGACGACGGTTTTCTCCCACCGTCGTAAAAACTCCTCCAACCACGTCAACGCGTGCACGTCCAAGTGGTTCGTCGGTTCGTCCAGCAACAGTAAATCTGGTTTCATAAACAAAGCCGCCGCTAAGGCAATTCTCATCCGCCAACCGCCGGAAAAGTCCTGCGTCGCTTTTTGTTGTTCAGCGGCGTCAAAACCTAAACCACCGAGAATCCCTCCGGCTCTCGCCTCGGCGTCGTCGGATGAAATCTCATCTAAACGTTCGTACACCTCGTTCAAATCGATACCATCCACTGTATCCAACTCCTCGTCTAACATTTTCTGCTCTAGACTCAACAAATACGTCCTCTCTTTATCCGTATCTAACACCGTTTGCAACGCCGACCGCGCGTCTGGACTCGCCTCCTGCTCCACGTGAATCACGTGTAAATGACTTGGAACAGGAATCGTTCCTTCCGAAATCGCTCGCAATAAGGTTGATTTCCCCGCACCGTTTCTACCAACCAAACCATACTTAGTCCCGTTGACGAGCTTCAAAGTTCCGTCGGAAATTAATTCTTGCGTCCCGCCGTACAGTTGCACGTTCGTTATGCAAATGTCCATGTTCGCGTTGACTCTCCTCTTCGCGTCTGGCCCGGATCGAATGAAAAAACCCAAGTCCTCCGCCGACAGTCTTCCTCCATTCGCGGCAATCCGTTCTCTCTTCAACTGCTCTTCTTTCTCTTTCTTTTTAATCCTCGCTTTCTCTTCCAACTCACGCTTCTGTTGCAAGTGCGAACGGTTTTTCGCCTGCCCTCTCTTGACGACGTTTCTCGCCGCTCTTCTTTTCGCCTGTCGCAACAAGTGCAGCGCTCTCCCTTTTTTTATCCGCAAACACAATTCTCGGTACTTTTCCACGCACTGTAACGCGGTGTACTGCGACGACGAGTGCATATTCGACGAGATCGCTTCCCATCTTGCTTTTGCGGTTTCAAATTCCTCCTCGTCCGTTTCGAAAAATGTCTCCACCAAACGCAGCTCTTCCTCTTTCGACCACTGAATAAACAAACTTTCCTCGGAGACAAAAACTCCTTCTTTCGTCAACTCCTCTTTGCTCAAAATCTCTTCCTCGTCCTCGTCGTCGTCTCCTCCCTCGCGACTTCCTCCATTAACACCACTTTCACCTTCCTCGTCCGCGTTCTCCACCGACTCCCCGACGTGCGAAGAATTCATCGTCGACGTTTCCATCTTCTCCGCTTTCTTCGCATCTCGCAACGCCCTTTTCTCTTGCAACAATCGTTTCTTTTCCTCTTTTTCCAACCTTTTTTCCTCCAAAAGCGCGAGCTTTTCGCGCTCCGCGCGCGTGGACATTCTTTTCGTCCTCTTTTTCTCTTCTTCTCAGAAAACGAGTGCGAGCAACGGTGCGTCGTTCGTTGTTGTGTGCGCGCGACGACGATGAATTTGAAGTGAAGACATTTTGAATCGAAAGAAATTTTAAAAAAATCGAAGGAAAAGGAAGACGTTTCTTTTTGCGATGTGTCGTATATTTGCTGCGACTCTTTTCGCATCGGACTATTTCCACTACTACTCATTCTTATTATTATTATTCTTAAACTGCGTCGTTTCTATCTTTAGTATCGTTTATATCGTTCTCGTTTTTGCCGTTTTGTAGCGCGTCGATGTTGTTGCTTTCTTCTACTTTCGTTTTCAACTGGTCGTCGTTTTCCCACTGGTGACTCCCCGCTCGTCCTAAAATTTCTTCCTCTCCTACGTTGTTTGCCCCCGTCGACCCCGCGGTGGTACCTAACGGCGAGTGTATGGTTTCCAAGTTTGGTTTTCGGACGTTGAATCGTTTCGCTGTTCGCGAGGGGTTCGCGTTGAGGAGGTTTGTCGTCGGGCGGTTTGGTCCTTCTCCTCCTCCTCCACTCGCTCCTCCGGCGACGTTGGTGGCGGTCGCGTTCGCAAAGGGGAGCGGGTTTTGGAGTTTCGGAACCGGCGGGGCGTTTTGCTCGACGCCACCTAAATCCGGAATGTTTGCACCAAAGTATGGAGATGGTGTAGAGTGTGGTCCAGCGGCGGTATTTTGTGCTCCTTCTCCTGGTTGTTGTTGTTGTTGTCGTTGCAAAGAAGAAGAAGAAGAAGAGGAGAGCTGGTTAAATCCTAGCTCGGGAGCGGACGAGCCGCGCGCGTGTCGCGGTTGACCAGCTAACGCGTTCACTTTTGCCGGCATGATTGGTGCTGCTTTTCCTCCACCATTACCATTACTGAGGGCGTTGAAACCTTTAATCGTTCCATTCGCCGCGGCCGCTGACAAAGACGGATTCATCCCAGACGAACTCACCACGCG
>JACLAA010001915.1_pt1 | contig 21369 bp, 18 predicted proteins | sample 8027891 | NCBI WGS metagenome assembly JACLAA01 (sample SAMN15724900, study PRJNA655200) | protist metagenome | isolation source: fluorescence activated cell sorting (FACS) single amplified genomes of... | place: Spain: Blaines Bay Microbial Observatory, Mediterranean Sea | collected 2016-01-19 | reverse complement strand
CGCGCAGCGGGCCGCGGGCTTCCAACGCCCGCATCTGCTCTCGGAGGTCTTCGTCGTGAAACCAAGACATAGTAAAACGTCCTTCGACTGGCATCGCGACGACGCGAAGCAGCTCGCGAAGGTCGGCGGTATTGAGAGTTCTGAACAATTCTGCTCGACCTGGGCGCCGCTCGACGATTGCACCTTGAATTCAGGGACCCTGGAGCTCCGATCGAAAAAAACGGACGCATCGGAAGTGATCGAGTGCAAGCCCGGCGACGTCGTCGTCTTCGCCAAGGATGTGTGGCACCGTAGTTCTGCGAATGCCTCCGATGAAGATCGGGCCGTGCACTACGCCCAGTTCTCTCCGACGCCGGTGCTACTCGATGCGAGGCCCCTCTGGTTCGCCGTGCCGTGCGAACCGACGAGGGAAACAATAGACGAGACGCGGACCAGAGCCGACGCTTGTACCGTCATGCCGCGCGTCGTGCGCAACGCTCTCGCAAAATCCTGGGCGCTGCCCGATGACGCGCGTCAACTCCCGTGCACCGTATTCAAATCACCTAAAGGCTCCTTCTGCCTCGACGGCACGCGCCACCCCGACGCCGTATTGACGCAGTCCATGGCGGCCCAAGGCGTCGTCGGAGACGTCCTCTCGTCGGAGGTATCAAGCTACGCGGTCCTCGACGAGATAGGCGATGGTACGGCGTGCCCGCTGGCGGATTTGAGTGGTACGAGGCCGCCGCAGTTCTTCATTGCTAAGGGAAACTGCGCGACGCAATTGCATCGCGACGCCTTCGCGAACTGCTACGTGTGTTTACATGGAGAGCGGACGTGGACGGTCGCGCACGCGGCCCACGGTTACCTGGAGCGGGCGCCGGGGAGCGTCTCGGGCGACGACGACGGCCGCGTGAAGAAAGTAAGCGTGACGCTGCGCGCCGGCGACGCGCTCGTCCTGCCGGAGGACTGGTGGCATTCAGTGGTGGCGGCGGACGGCGCGGGGGGCTACTCGGCGGCGGCGAACTTCTACTTCGACGAGGTCGAGGGAGAAGAGCCGGCGGCGAAGCGGCGTAAATTGTGATACATGTATCTTAACAACAGCTAGAGCACCTCGCCCGCGGCGTCCGTCGCGCGCCAGAACTGCAGCACGTGCCACGCGAGCTCATTCGGGAGGCGGAAGACCTGGTCGATCACGGAGCTTTTGCGGGGCTTTGCGCGGCCGCGAGATACCAAGCTTCGCAACCGCAACACGTCCTTGCGCACCTGCCGCCGGTACGCGGCCCAAGTCCCCCCGGCGGCACGGATGTCATCGACGAGCCTTTTGCACGCGATCCAGGTCCAGTATCGAGCGGCGTCGGGAAATTCTTGTTCAAGATGCCGCAACAGCGTCTCTGCCGAGCGATCGCCTGGTACGACCAACACATCCCCCGCGTTAATGGATTCGCTCGTCACAGCATCCAGCGACGCCCCCGCACGGAGGAGTGCCGTGAGAACTTGCAGGGCGGGACGCGAAGGAGCATCGGCGAATTTCCAACATGTCCAAGCCAGAGGATCGTGCTGGTCTTGTTCTTTTAGGGTCAAGCCGGCGTCAATGAGCAGCAGTACATAGTCACGCGCCGGCCCGGTGTTCAGAGCGGTGCGGTGGGAACCGAGGACGGCCGTCTCGAATGGGCTCATGCCGCTCTGCGACCGTCTATTGACGTCTGCCCCGCGTGCGATGAGTTCACGCGCCAAAGCTACGTGGCGTGGGGTCATATCCCCGTGGTTTGCGGTCAATGAAATCAGCGGCTTGCCGTCATCGTCCACGTCGTTGACGTCGTTCCCTTCGTCGAGCCATTCTAGCACCGCTTCGAAGCCCCCTAACTCCGCGTCCTCCGCGGCCTGCGCGAGCTCGAGGTGAACAACCATGGCCAGCAAGCCTTAGCAGCCAAGGCACGGTGCGGTGGATTTAGTTTTAGAGGTTTTTAGAGCCGCAGCCCACACCGTGACCTGTCTAGTGCAGCACACGGCCACTTTTAATAACGCCGCCGCGCAAAGCTAGCGGCCTGTAACACACTAGCAAGACAGGCCCCCGGCCCAGCCACGGCCGCAGGACTGCGCTAGCAAGCGCGGCGACGGCGTCACATACTTGCATTTACATCTCTGTTGGCAGCCTGGGCCGCACCTGGGCCGGCGCGCCCGCCCAAGCCCTCTGAAAGCTCCCTCTGCAGGAGCACTGCTGTCAAGCACGCGCGCAGCGCGCGCGGCGCAGCAAAAACAAACCATGGTCGACTACAGCAAGTGGGACAAGTTCGAAGATAGTGATGATGAAAGAATAGCCGAGGACCTGAGACGAGTCTCAAAACAACCGGAGACGCTCGCGCAGCGCCAGGAGGCCAAGGAGTCGGCGAAACGCATCGCCCGGGCCTTCATGGCCCAGGAAGACGAGACCACGGGCCCGCAAGCTGAAGACGACCCCGCGAATCTGAGTGAAGCGAAGCGGCGGAACGACGCGTGGTGCCGGTGGGTCGCGGACCACAAGGACGCCAATGATGCCGCGTATGCGGCCTTCGAGGCCAAGGACCCGGATGCGTGGAAGCGCGTGCCGTATTCTACGTTGATGAAGAACGGGGTCGGGACGGGCGTCGCGTATCCTTTTGATCCAGAGTGGTTCAAGTCCGAGCCGACGGCGGACGAGAAGCCGCCTGAAATAAATCCGGGGTTTCTGGATGGCTGTTTTGATGAGGTGGATCCGTCGTCGGTGGAACGAATTGTTTATTCCGGTCCCGGCGAGTGGCACGGGAAACTGGTCACACCCGCCGAAGCGCGGTTACTCGATTGCTTCGCGATCGACAAGGCCGAGGCCGCCGAGAAGGTCCGGAAGGAGAAGGACACAGGGAAAGACAAGAGGGAGCGCCAGCAGGCCGCTTTGCAAGCTGCGAAGCGCAAGGCCGACCTGCGGGAGCGCGAGAAGCCCAAAGAACTAAAAGTGCTCGACAAAAAACCGGTTGTTCAACCTCCTCCAACCTTCGACGGCGGCGCGGCCGTGGTGAAAGCGGCGGCCGAGGCCGCGCGCAATAGTGAAGAGCCTATGAGACAGGTCGGTACGCAGCGCGCGGCGGCGTCGGCCGCGGTGCCGAAGCGGGCGAAGCGGTCGCGGGAAGATAATGTTGTGCAGGACCCGCGGTTCGTCGTCGACGAGAATGCCTGGGAGACGCGGGACGTCGCGAAAATGGTAGAGAGCGAGGGATTGCCCTTTGATGCTGCGACGTCCGAGGAAGAATATTTGGAGGTCCCGCTGCCCAATTTCCCGGAGAACGACACGTTAATTTTACATGTATCGGTCGCGGCGGACGTGGATATTTGGGCCATGAACCTGTGCCCAGGCGACCACGACGACGGCGCGTCAATTTTGTATCATTTCAACCCGAGGCGACGGGAGCGCGGCGGGCGTTTGGTGGAGAACGATAAAAATGAGGACGACTGGGGCCGCGCCGTCAAATCACCGCTTCCAGTAAAACCGGGGCTCTTCGGGTTGGAGAAGGCCGAGGTGGCTCTCAGAGTAATCCGGCGGTCGGGCCACGTCGACGTCCACGTCACAATAAACCGGCAGCAGGCGACGGCGTGGCGGCTGCGGAGCGAGGTGCAACCAGGAGGACTGGCCCTCCTCGTGCCCACGCGGGACGACTTCGGGAACCGCCAGGGCGTCGTCGTCCACGACGCCTGGTGGGGCGCCCTGCCCCTGCTGCCGGCGCACCGGCCGTACCGCGAGCGCGGGCCGGCCTATTAACCTATCTGTTTTTCCGTGAGTCACCACACAGTAGTAGTTACGCCCCACGGCTCAGGCGCATCTCCGCGAACCGGATCGCGTCCGCGACCTGCGCGTTCTTCGGCTCGAGGTCGCGGGCCTTCCCGAGCTCGGGCAGCGCCTCGCGATACCGCCCCAGCGCGTGCAGCGCCAGGCCGCGCCGGAAGTGGGCCTTCGCGTACGTCTCGTCGAAGCCGGCCGCCGCCGCCGCGTCCTCCAGCGCGCGGCCGTGGTCGCCCAGCTTGAGAAAACAAGCCGATCTATTGGAGAGCACCACGGCCCGCGGCCTTCCAGAAGCGAAGGCCGGCCGCTCGAGCGCGACCGTGTAGTGCACGGCCGCCTGGCCGTACTCCCTCTTCTGGAACGCCTGGTTGCCCGCGAGCTTCTCGCGCTCCGCGTCGGCGGCCTGCTCCTCGGCGACGGTCGTTGCGGACGCCCCTTCCCGCTCGAGCTCCCTCAGGGTCGTTCCTACTAATCGCTTCGACGTGCCCTGCACGATGCGTTCCGTGAGTAGCTTCCCTTCCACAAACTGCGTGACGAACTGCTGCTCCTCGATCGGTACATTTTCATCAATGAGCGAGCGGTCGAAGTTGTCGACCTCGACTCTCCAGGAATCCTGGCGCCCTCCTATTGAAACGCCGAGCCGCCGGCACGCCGCGGAGTAGACTCGACTCCCCGGATCCTGCGCTTCGTGGAAGCACTCCTTCGTCGCCCAGATGATCGAACAGTCGTCACACAGGTCGCACTGCACGGTATGCAAAACTTTGGACGTGATCAATGTGGTTTTCGTGCACCGCGAGACCTCGACGAACGACGTGATGAGGGGGCACCTTAATTCGACCACGACGTCCTCGCACTGGCTCACGAAGACCTTGGCGACTTTTAAACCTGGAACTAACGTGACGACGGCTTTCTTGCACTCCTGGATATCAACCACTAATGCATCGCCCAGCATCTTCTGATCAATTAAGACAGTCTTCGTCTCGCCCTTGATAATGAGCTTCTGCTTCGTCTCCTCTTCAGTTCTCTTCTCCCAGAGGGCCTTCGCTTCTCTCAAGGCTTTGTTGGTGGCCTTGTCCTTAGCTTCGGCCTCGGACTTCGGGCCCGCGTCGGTGCCCAGCGATAGGGAGGAGGCCTGCTTGTCCAGGGCGTCCTCGTCCTCGACCCGTTGCACTTCTTCCTTCGCGATGGCGTCCCACTTCGCGTGGTAGTCTTTCCTTGCTTTCGTCTGCTCGACGAGGGTGGACATGGCACTTTTGAAAACTTGCTGCTGCTACTGCGCGTACCGAAGGCGCCGCGGCTTTGTTGTCTGAGCTTTGATGATCAGGCTGCTGATTGGCGCTGCTGCGGGCCGAAGCGCTGCGTTTTCTCGCCAGCACTGCGGAATTGCGCAGCGATGGCGTTACGTGCACCGGTCAATGCAACCTCTCGCGTGCCTCGGCGCTTTGCCAGACCTCGATTTTGTGAGAGGCCCAAAAGATGGCCTAATCGGCAAACCGGTTTTGGTCGCCGTACGACTCGTCTTCCAATCGAGTCCTCATCCACTTGCGCTATGAGTCGTCTGTCCTAAAAATTGCTAAAATGCGTCGCCGCCCATGCTGCTTGGAGATGATAGCAATTGCGGCCGGCTTACACGCCACAAGCGCAACCAAGAGCGCATAAATTTTGCAGAAAGCGCGAGCAGCAAGGCCACAGCGATCGCAGCGCGAGCGGCACCATACAAAAAAGCAGCGCGCAGCCCTTAAGAGCAGCACAAAGTCACAGCTCAGGCTAGCCACCATGCCGATCAAAGCCGTCAAGACGGCGAAGTTCGCTGTCTTAGATGCCGGCGGCCTGAAGCCGGCTCCAGCCACAAGGCAAGCACCAAGGCAAGCTCCAGCAGCCGCGGCCGCGCCGCCGCCCGCCGGCGTGACAGTCATAGACGACGACGCGGCGAACGTCGTCTTAGCGAAAATGAACGAGCTAAATATCGCGCACCGGACCTACGCGCACGTCGCGGTGCCGACGGTCGACGAGCAGCGCGCGGCGCTAGGTTCCTTGCCCGGCGTCCTCACCAAAAACCTGTTACTCAAAGACAAGAAGGCGGGGACGTTCCTCGTGACGGTCGCGGCAGATAGGCACGTGGACATGAAGAAGCTTCCGACGTTGTTAGGCATCAAAGCGAACGCGAATCTTAGATTGACGGACCCGTCGATTCTCGGCGTGGAGAAGGGCGCGGTCTCGCCGTACGCCGCCATAAATGACGCGAAAGGTGTTGTCACCGTAGCGTTGGACTCGGAGCTCGTGAACTCCTCGCAAAACATCAACACGCACCCTCTCCGATCGGATAGGACGGTGTCCGCCGCCCCGCAAGACGTCGTGGCCTTCCTGGAGGCCGTGCAACATCCACCAAAAATCTTAGACTTTGGCGGGACTAGCTCCACACCACCGCCGCCCAAAAAAGCAGTCACAGCAAAACCCTACAAAAAGCAAGAAAAACAACAACCGAAGCCCCAGAAAACACAGAGTAGGAACAAGAAGGGCTCCAAGGAAACTTTAGATAGAATCGTGGCCTCGAAGACGGGCGACTTCGCGGCCTGGTACGGCGAAGTAATTACGAAAAGTGAAATGATCGAGTACGGCAAGATCAGCGGATGCTACATCCTGAGACCCTGGTCCTTTGGGGTCTGGGAGCAGATCCAGAAGGCCTTGGATGGGTGGATCAAGGAGGAGCCGCTCGAGGTGCAGAATTGTTATTTTCCTTTATTCGTGACCAAGGGAGCATTAGAAGCGGAAGAGGACCACGTCGAGGGCTTCGCGCCGGAGGTCGCCTGGGTGACGAAGTCCGGCGAGACGGACCTGGCCGAGCCTATAGCTATAAGGCCCACTTCGGAAACGATCATGTACCCGGAATTTGCGAAGTGGCTTCGCAGCCACCGTGCGTAGCAGTGTCGATCACGACGAGAGGACGCGCGTCGCCTCCATCTCCTGATGAAGTGGGTGGTCTTTTTTTCGAGTTTGAGCGACCGCGATGCCCCGCGCAGGCGACTTACCCTTGAAGCTCAACCAGTGGTGTAGCGTCGTGCGGTGGGAGTTCAAGTACCCGACGCCCTTTTTGAGGAGCAGAGAGTTCCTGTGGCAGGAGGGGCACACGGCGCACTACACGCTCGAAGAGGCGGACGACATGGTGTATGCGATCCTAGAGCTTTATAGACGCGTCTACGAGGAGATTCTAGCTGTTCCTGTCATTCCTGGTACTAAGACAGAAGCGGAGAAGTTCGCTGGTGGGTTGCGGACTACTACGGTCGAAGCTTACATCGCTGGGTCGGGTCGAGCCATCCAGGGCGCGACCAGTCATAATCTCGGCCAGAACTTCGGCAAGATCTACAATATTGCTGTAGAGGGTGAAGGCGGGAAAAAAACCATCCCCTGGCAGACGTCCTGGGGGCTCACTACTCGCTCTATTGGTGTCATGGTCATGGTGCACTCGGACGACCAGGGGCTCGTGCTACCGCCGAAAGTCGCGCCGGTGCAGGTCGTGGTCGTGCCCATCGTCTCGAAGACGTGTCCTTTGTCCGAGCTGCAGTCGTTCATCGACCAGGTCAAAAGGGAGCTCAAAGGTGCCAATATAAGATGTAAGATCGACGACCGGGGCAACCAGTCGCCGGGCTGGAAATATAATCACTGGGAGCAGAAGGGCGTGCCTTTGAGGTTAGAAGTCGGGCCGCGGGACGCCGCTGCTAACACGGTCATGGTCGTCCGGAGAGTGGACGGCGTGAAGGCCTCGAAGCCCGTCGCTGGACTGGGCAGCGCTATCAGAAACGAGTTGGACGACATCCACGAGGTCATGTTCGCCAAGGCGAGCGCCGCGCGCGATAGTAAAGTGGTCCAGGTCACGTCCTGGAGTGACTTCGTCCCGGCTCTCAACGACGACTGTCTCGTGTTGACGCCCTGGTGCTCTCCTACCAACCAGAAAGCGGAGGATGAAGTGAAAGAGAGATCCAGGGAGGAGTCGCTGGCGTTGCTAGGCTTGGAGGCGGAAGACGAGCGGACGGCGACGTCGTTGGCCGCGAAAACTTTATGCGTGCCGCACGATCAACCAGCGCTGCCGGCGGGGACGAAGTGCTTCTTCACGGGCGAGCCGGCGACGTGCTGGTGCCTCTGGGGGCGTAGCTACTAAGACTCGTCTTTACTTTCTGGGTCGTCGCGCCGGTGGCGTCGACCGCCACGTCGTCGACAGGCCGCAGGAGCAGGTTCGGCGGCGGCCGCCGGCGCAGGCGGTGGATCGTCCCCCGCCGCGGCCGCCCGCCGCCGCGCCATATCCTCAACGATCTGCTTCTTGGGCACCACGCCCAACTGCGACACGTCGTAGCGCGCCTCGAGCGCGTGCTTGCGTAATATTGAAGGCTTGTCCGCGTCTTCGCCCGCCCGACACGGCGTCGCGTGCGCGTGGTCGCGCTCGAGCGCCTGGAAGAGGGCCGACGGGGCGACGGCGCCCAGGCCCGCGGCGGCGTCCTGCACCGCCGGCCCGACCACACTTTCCGTGTCCGCGAAGAACATCGGGTCAGGCGGCGGCACCGTCGGCGCCGGCCACTCGACGAGGGGGCCACCGTGACATTCCCCTGGTTCCCCTGGCAAGAGGGCCACGAGCGACGAACCGCGGAAGCAGAGGTCCGACGGCGGCGCGCCGTCGTCGGGAGTCTGGCCTAGCCTAAGTGGTTCCTCGGCCAGGACGCCCTCTACAAACGGATAGACGCACACGTCCAGAGAGTATTGCGACGCGACGGCGACGGCAGCCGTCGACACGGCGAGGCAGGTGCACACGCCGCCGACGCGCCGCTCGGCGACGCAGGCGCCCGTCGCCGCGTCCCAGACGCGAAGGTAGCCGTCGCCGCCGCAGGACACGAGCCGCGTCCCCGAGAGGAACTCGACGCCCGACACGAAGTCCGTGTGGCCCAGGCAGAAGCTCTCGATCTCCTCGCAGCGGGGGAACTGGGATATCCGCACCTTCTCGTTGCGGTCGGCGGTCGCGACAAGGCCATTCGCATAACTGATGCCCGTCAGGACGCTCGACGTGTGCGCGAGGAGCCGCCGCGGCGGCTTGTCCAGCGCCGGGAGCGGGAACGCATACAACTCGCCGGCGCAGCACGCCAGCAGGACCTGGCCGTCGCCGTAGGGCGCGATGCAGAGTCCGCTCACGCGCCGCGGCGCCTCCGTCTCGCTAAGGCCGTCGCCGTGCCAGCAGCGCAGCCGCTTCGTGTCGGACGCCGTCGCGACCGTGGCGCCGTCTCCACTTATGGCCACGGCGACGCAGCGCTCGTCGTCGCCGCCGCGCAGTGTCGTCGTCGTGCCCGCGCGCCAGAGCACGGCGCCGCGGCCGATGCCGACGACGAGCGCGTCGCCTGAGTCCGAGGCGGCGAGGAGGCCCATGTGCAGCAAACGAGTGGCACGAGCGCCCGTGAGGCAGTAAAAAGCGCTTTTCAGATCAATGCGCGGCCCTGATGACGCGTTGCAAATGGATTCCGTCCAGTTATACGCACTGGCGGCGCTTGCAAATCAGGCTGTCGCTCGAGGCTCTCGATGGCACAGGAGATCAATTGAGCTGTGTGCCGCGCTTGTGTGCTTCTGAACCGAAGAAATACGCACAGCGGTGCAAAACCAATCCTCCCGCGACAGCAGGGCAACGAAAGCCACGCAGCGCTCGTGCAGAGCAGTGCTGAACAGGCAGTGCTGCAGCATAGCACTGAGAGCACCTGCCGCCGCGCACGCGTTGCAATCACGATGCGTCGTCTCCTCATCTACGCCGTTGCCGCGGTCGCCGCGAATGCGTCCGCGAGCCCGGAGACGGGTCGATCCGGACCGCCGGGCCCGCCAACGCCGCCGCCGCGGACCACAACAAGCAGACCGCCGCCGCCGCGCAAATCGCCGTGGCCGGCCGACCCCGCGGCGCTCGTCATGGAGCGCGCGACGCCGAAGCATTGGAAGGCCTGCTTCTTCTCCGCGTTATTACTTGGTTCGGTCCGGTCCGCGGTTGTCGGGTGCCCCTGCGGCCTCTCTAAGTGGCTAAGTTACATCAGCGTCGACTGCGAGAGCCGGCGGGCGCGCTGGGTCTCCGTGGGCATCGTCGCGTGCTTTTACGTTCTAGAGTGCGGCCGCTCGTCGACTCTAAGGTACGTCCGGGACGTCCGCGACGCCGAGAAGGTCGACGGCTTCCTGAAGAATGCGCTCGACGCCCCGCCCGTCGTCACGTGGACGGCGTCGTCGTACCACTACGAGCGCGGTAGAAGGACCACGGATTCGTCATCACGGCGCGTCGTCACGTCGGTCAATCGGGACGCGTGGTCGTTTGGGGCCTGGCGCGACGCGTCCGGCGGCCTCGATGCGTTAGCCAGTAGGTGGCGCGACGCGTGCTTCACGGGTCGAGCCGCGAGGCCGTCCCTCGTGAAAATACGGTTAAGGAAGGCATTGGTCTTCGACGACCGCGAAACCGAAAGAGACTACCACGGCCAGCTCGCGGCCTTCGCGCGGGCGCACCGACACCGCGACGTCCACCTGTCGGTCGAACAGTCGTACCGGTTAAAGGACTGGGACTTGGATGAACGCATGCTGGGCGTACGGCGGCCGCTCGGCGCGCCGGGCGCGCTCTGGACGCCGGGCGGCTTCTGGCTGTTCGCGGGCCTGGGGCTGACCGTGCCCTACCGCGCGTTATTAGAGAGGCGCTGCGCCGTCGCGACGCTGGAGGTCGTGAAGCGCGTGCGGAGCCGGCGGCCGGAGGCGCCTGCCAGTCCTGAGTAATGTTTTGTGTACTAGTAGTGTCAGGTACTTACGGGCGCCTTCGCCGACGCGCGCTTGTGCGGCGGGCTGCCGAAGCTTGCTCTTTCTTTCCGACGGGTGCCCACCGTACGAGCAGCAGCAATCGCCTTCTCGTAGTGGGACCGGCGCTTGCCCGAGATGACGTAGTCCGACGGCGTGCGCACGGAGGGCGTCCGCCGCGCGCGCGGCGAGGCTTTGAAGTCCTCGAAGATGCCCGCCGACCTCGAGGCCGGGGGTGGCGACGTCGATTTCACGCCGGCGAGCTCCTTGAGCTGCCACCGTAGGGAAGCTCGTATGGACGCGTGGTCTTCACCCAAACCCTCGAGCTCACCGAGTAATTTCTTCGCTAAGCGTCTAGCCTCGGAGGCGTTGTCCCGCGAGTAGCGTTGCGGACTTCGTGACCTTGCTGGAGACTTTGACCGCGTGGGAGGTGTTCCTGCGCCTTTCTTAAAACCTTTCCACTTCGACGCGGCCTGGAACGCTAACGACTGCTCCCGCGCCGAGCCCCACAGCTTCGACTCCGCGTCCAAGGCGCGCTTGCGCCACTTCTGCATCTCCTCCAGATTCGCTTCAAACGCCTTTACGACTGGCGACTGGGCCGCCGGCGTCGGCGACGTGATGCCCTTCTTGCGCATGGACGGCGACGGGGGCAGTTCGTCGAGCGCGAAGCGGTACTTGCGCGGCGTCGTCGGAGACTTGGCGTCGAAGAATTGCTCCTCGCCCTCGGGCGCGGCGATGGGCGGGACGGGCGGCTTCGGTTCCGCGGGCGCGGGCGGCGTGGGCTCCGTGATGCCGCGCTCCTGGAAGACCTCGTCGACGACGTCGGCCCGGGCGGGCGTCGCCGCTTCGGCCGCCATAGCTCTTGCGGTGCTGTAGTTGAGGTGCGTCGGTGCTGTGCGCGCTGCCCTTCCGCTTGCGCGCCTGGAGGCTGTGGAGGGGACCGTGTGGTGCGTCCCGGGACTGCGAGTCCCGACGGGTCGGCGGCTCGCGCTGGGCAACAGGGAGAGCAGGTCGTGGCACACAGCGCTTCTGTCGCTAGAGACCGTGCGCCGCTAGCGCGCGCCGCAGGGACCACTCTGCTCGACAGCGTGCGCCGGAGCCCTGGAGAGCGACTGGTCCGACGTCCTCCCTTCAATCACAAGAACAACACCTTAGACACCACAGTACCAGCTCAGCGAGGCCCGAGCCCCTCCCCAGCGACGAGCCCCACGAGGTGCTCCGGCGCGAAGCCCTCGGCGCTCCGCCGCGCGTCGTGGCGGAAGACGAGGGCCGGCGCGAACCGGAGCCGCGCGCGGCGCGCGACTTCCGCTCTCAGACCACTGGCGACGCGGGCCAGGGCGTTCTCCGCCGCCTCGAGGCGGCCCGGGTCGGAGATAGGCGGCGCCGCGTCGGCGAAGAAGCGGCTCCGCGGCGGCCTCGCCCCCTCCGCGAGGCGCCACGTGACCGTCGCCTCGCGAAAGTCCGGGCTGAGGCGCACCGCGGACACCTCCACTTCATCCAGAGGTGGCCGCCAGGCGTCGCGCCGGCGGCGCTCGGCGACGGCCGCGGCGAGCGCGTGCTCGACGCGCGCCTCGGCCTTGCGCTGGACGATCGATGCTGCGCGTTTGTGGGTGGCCTCTGGTCGTCGCGTCGGCGCCGCGTCCGGCTTTTTTTGTTTCGTGGCGCCTCGCACGAGGCGTGCGGCGGCCTCACTGAAGGATGGGGTTGACAGGGGTCTCCGCAGCAGGCGATGCATGGCTTGCGCTTCTTGGCTGAGGAATGTAGTTATAATAACGTTCTAAAAAGGCGGTCAGCTTGTGTATAAGGGGCTTCGCGCGGCGGACGCCAGAGGCCTTGCCAGCGTCTGTAAGGCACTAGTCCACGCACTCGGTGCTCAAGCTGGCAAGCGCAGGCCTAGGCTGCATTTGGACCCCCAAATCGTCCCGAGAACATGGCCAGGCTACACCTCCTCGCCGCCGCAGCCGTACTCGGCTGCGCGTCGGCCTTCACCGCGCCTGGACGCTCTGTGGCACTGTCACGACGGACGGCACCCAAGGCCGGCCCCTTCGACGACCCGGACGCCTTCGTCGCGCCCTCGCCGCCGCCGAAAGGGCGCCTCGGCAGCTCCGTCGACCAGGACGGCAAGAGCAACATCTGCATGTACCCGCGTCACGCTATCTCGGCCCCGCGGCCATGTTTTCGGCCCAAACTCGGACACAACCTCCCTCTGATACAATCGACCGTATCCAGAGAGCAGCACATCTCTCAGACCGCGAGACACCACGAATTGAAGGGCGCTTGAAGTTTGATTTCCACACAGGGGCCGTCGAGCCGAAGATGGCCGTCGACCAGGACGCGGGCGCGTCCGGCGGCGGGCTCATCGCCATCGGGGCGGGCGCCGTGCTCGCGCTGGGGCTGATCGCGGGCGCCTTCCTCTTCATCAACGTCGAGCAGTAGGGAAGCCGCGCGCGGTTCCGTCCCGCGTGCCGGTAAGCTCGTTTCGCCTACTCTCTTGCCGCGAGGGGTCCCGCTGAGGCCCTGTCCTCTCGAATCGTCCGTAGAACGCTGCCAGGCTAGTGTCTTACTGGCCCGCTAGCTACCCAGCTCTCGCGGTCGCGCCCGCGTGCCAGGCGGCGCAAGCTAGCACGTGGCAACCTGTGTTTTGACAGTTCTCCGTAGTGCCCAAACGATCGCCACAATCTTTGGGCGCAACACTTAGCAGCAAGCGAGAGCCGCCACACCCTAGCACAAACGCCGCGAGCGCACGCCATAGCACGAACGCCGCGGCGCACCACGCAAGGCCAAGATGTCCGTCGCCATGGGCGGCGACGAGACGGGCGGCTTCGTCGGCGACGTCGGGACCGCCGTCTCGAAGTTCGGCTTCGGCGGCGAGGACGCCCCCAAAGGAGTGTTGTCGTCTCGCTTAGGATGTGTCTTCGACCAGAACCAGGCCTACGTCAAAGGGAGTAACGGCGTGCCTTTACTGAGGGAACTGACCGCCGAGGACTACAGAGTCCCGGACGACTATCCGGCGCGCTTACACACACGCTCGCCTTTTGTGGCGCCGCCCCAGAACCAGCAGTGCGTCGCCAAGTGGCTGCATGGTGATGTTGCTGCTTTAGGCGCGGCACGCTTCGACAAAGGTGAGTCTTGCGTCGTACGATCACCTCTAGTTGACGGCGAACTTGATGATTGGGACACCATCGAAGAACTGTGGCGCGAAGCTTTTGAGAGGGCCAAGACAAGTGGTGAGGAGCAACCGGTGTTAGCAGCCACACCGTCAGACGCGACTCCCAAACACAGAGCACAATATCTCGAACTGTTATTCGAGACCTTTGGCTGTCGCGCGGCGTACCTGGCGAGGAACGCTACCCTAGCTGCTTTCGCCGCGGGTCGGGCGTCGGGGTTGGTGGTGGACTGCGGCGCCGGCACGACTTCCGTCGTACCGGTAGTTGATGGGTATGTCTTGATGAAGGGTATCAGAACTTCTAAAAGAGGAGGCGACCACGTGGATGCGCACGCCCATGATTTGCTCACGAAGTTATGCGGCGGCACGGAACCCGTACCAAGGGCAGCCGTACGAAGGGAAGGGAGAAAGACGTACGAGAGCTGGCCTGAGGCCTTCCGCAAGTTCACGCAGCGAGAGACGGTTAGAGACTTAAAAGAGTCCTACGGCGTCATCCCGAAGAAGTGGGGCCTCGCGGTCGGACTCAAAGAAGATAAGCGCCAGTTCTTCCTACCGGACGGCACGGTCGTGGATGTCACTACTGACTTAGTGAGGGCGCCAGAACAATTATTTGAAGGCGTCGAGGAGGACGAGGCGGTCAAGAAGGAGGAGGAGGAGCCTTCTATTAAAGTGGTTAGAGATGCTCGAGTCGGGCAACGAGCGTTACAACCGCCCCAAATCATGCCACCTGTGAATGACCCCGTCGTGGCTGCATTGCCGGAGATGGTCAAAGGTAGCTTAGAGAGAGTCGACGTGGACGTCCGGAAGGACCTGCTGCTCAACATCGTCTTGAGCGGTGGCGGCTCGTGCGCCCCCGGTACCGCAGAGAGGTTGCACTCGGACGTTGCTCTTTCATTGTGCGCTCCTTTCAAAGCTAAAATAGTGGCACCCGCGGCCTTCGAGCGGAAATTTGGGGTGTGGATCGGCGGCTCCATTCTTAGTTCCCTCGGAAGTTTCCAGCAGATGTGGCTGTCGAAGAAGGAGTACGACGACGACGGGCCGACGCGACTCGTCGAGGGGCGCTGGGACTAATAATCGTTAGACGAGGGTCTACTCCTCCTCCGTAGCCTGCTTGGCCTTGTAGGCCTCCATCTCCGTCTTGTAGCGCTCCGCGTCCTTGGCGGCCTGGTCGTGGAACGGCTTCTTGTCGTCGTCGCTCAGCTCCTTCCAGCGCTTGCCGAGCTCGCGGCCGACGTCGCCGAGCGACCAGTCGGGGTGCGCGGCCTTGATCTCCGCGCGCGTCGCGGAGCCAAAAAAGATGAACGCCGAGGACTTGCCCTTCGGCGCGTTGGGGTCCTTCTTCTTCTTGGCCTTCTTGGCCGGCTTCTTGGGCTCGTCGTCGCGCTCGCGCTTCTTCTTCTTCTTCTTCTTCTTCTTCTCGGGCGACGGGCTCTTGGCCTTCTTCTGCGAGGGGGCGTCGCGCTCGAAGGTCGCGGCGGCGGCGGCGTGCGGTCTCTTGGCTCTCGCGCGGACGCGTCGCCGGCGTCGCGGCGGCGCGGCGTGACTCTCTGCCACCGCTTCGAGGGCGTCGAAGGCGCCGCACCGCGGACGCCGCGCAAGTACCTTTTTCTTCTTCGGCTTGGCTTCTTCCTCGTTGTCGTCGCTCCCGGAGCCATCCTCGTCGTCGTCGTCGTCGTCGTCGTCTGAGGAGTCGTCCTTGGGTGCCACAAAGTCCTCGTCGGGCGAGTCCTCGTCGTTACTATCAGCCGGACCTCTCTGCGGCATCTCGTCGTCCGAACTACTTCCGTCGAGGCCCATGGCGCGCTTTCTAGCTTCGTTCTCGGCGGCGGCCGTTTCGACGAGGTTCCTAATCTTGAGTCCTTTTGCAGTTAAGAATTCCAACAGTCCTTTGTATTCGTTCCTATCAATGGACCTGCGTAGAAATCGACATGTCACGGCGCGGTCGTGCTGCATCGCCGCGTCGCCTGCTCGATAGCGTAGTGGTTGATTCAGGCACGGCATCCAAACGTGAACGTGTGCTCCTTGCCGTCGCCTCTGGTACTAATCTTCAGATCAAAATTTTTGGTGGCGGACGACTGCCCGTAGCCCGTGAAGCGCTCGAACTCGACGGCGGAGATGTCCTCGAACTTTATTATGAGGGTCGGCTTGTGGATGAAGGCCAACGACCGCTCCAAGGGATATAATTGGCCGGTAGAGGCCTTGACGGAGCACGACACCGCGTGCCTCCCGTCGGAAGATCGGAACTTGCCCGTCGTGAAGACTTTTTTTCCAGACAGTACTTTAAAAACTCTCGCAACTAATTGATAGAGCGCCCCGGACAGCTCCGGCTTGAGGCCGCAGTTGGCCCCGTACTTACTGGAAATTTGCTCTTCGGTCAACTTGACCTGTGTGGAAATCAATGTTATCGTGGTCTGAGTGAGGTGCTGCTCACTCTACGCGGTCGAGTGTATCTCTCGGAGATCGTGTCCAAATTTGGGCCGAAAACATGGCCGCGGTGCCGAGATAGCGAGACGCGAATAATTCTCAGGATAACCTGACTCACTGGTTGATTTCTACACAGAACTTGACCATGATCTCGGCCTCCGTCTTCTTGAGCTGCCAGACGAGGTGGGGGTAGCGCTGCTGGCCCTGGCGGATCGGTCGATCTAGCGCGACAATAAATGCGTAATGGACGTCATCGGTCCTCGGTAGTAAAATGAATCTTTCCACGTCGGAATACGCAATCTTGTAGTCGTACATGTTGCCGTGCATGCGGAAGAAGTCGGCGTACATCTCGACGGCGTACCGACCGCGCGGTAGCACAAAAACGCCCTCTGACGGGGCGAACTCGGCCAACAGACTCCCTGTGACAGATTTCAGGTTCGCGGCCTGCGTGATCTGCTGCTGGATCCGTAGGGCATCAGACTCGTCCTCGTTCTCCTCGTCGCCGTCTCGGCCCGATCCCGGAGGCACAAATAATCTCAGTTCAACTAATTGATGTTCCGCGGCCCCTTCTCTTCGGTCCTCGTTGAACTGGATGCTAACCTCTTTAGGTACGGCGCCGGCTCTGGTATTGGTCGGGACCACGCACTGCGAGACTCGAGACAGATCCAAGTCAAACAGTCTCTTGGTAGAAGGCTCTTTGCCTTCCGCCTCGGGCTCCGTCTGCTCGACGACGAACCGCTTGCCCTGCGCCTCGAAGAAGTGCTTGCCCCGGTTCGCGCCGCTCGAACAGAACTCGAGGTCTTCCAATCTCACGCCGATCGACTGGAGGTCGTTCTTGAGAGGCTCCTTGTTTTTGTTTGTGAAGCCGTCGAGGCGCATGAGCACGCCGTCGTCCCCATCCAATAGGACCACATTCGCGTACTTCCCAAACACGGTCCACGTCGCCCTCTTTACACCTTTGACTGACGTGACCTTCCCGTCGGACCGGCCGCTTCTACAGGTGTAGGCGGCGCCGTCTCCACTAATCTGGAGCGAGCCTTGCCTCCCGGCGCCTTCGAGCCTCAGGTTGTTGAAGACCGAGGGCATCGTCTACGGCGCGCTTTTTTATATCTGCCCTGTGGTGGCGAGGGCCTCTATCGCGGCCGCTGGGCTACGAGGAGCAACGCGCTTCGGCGAGTGGCTTCTCTGTGCTATTGAGACCACGTGTGTAGCCGGCCGAGCTGTGCAAGGGCGTCAGCGCCCAGCAATCTCAGCGAGATCGATTGGCGCGGGGTTTGATTGCGCTAGTGCCTTCATGACGCTAGGTCATTATTTTGAAGCTGTGAAGTGCAGGCATAGCGCACCAGAGACGCGCACAATTCATTTTCGTGACGGTTCGGACGGCCACCCAGCGCTGCAGCAGAAGCAGCTGAAACGGCGTTCGACTTTCGCGAGCCGCGCCCCCCTGCCGGCTGCAGAGTGAACAAGCGCTCCTCGCGCGCGTGAGACCAAGGTCAGGACCGCATGAGCCGCATCGTATTCATGCTCCTGGCCCTCGCTCGCGCGCTGCGGCCGCCGCTACGCCCGACGACGCGCTGCATCAGCAGAAGTGCCGTACCGATCAACAAGGGCGGCAAGCGCGGCTCTAGACGCCAGCGCCACGAGCTCCGCACGCTCGACTTCTCCGAAAAGGCACCATCAAAGCCGAAAGCACGATCTAAGGCCCACCCCGGGCTCCAGAAGCTGGGAGCGCCGACGACGCCCGAGGCCACGCTCTCAGCATTACAATCAAACGACATAGACGCGCCGACGTTGGCGGCTGGCGTCGCTTCATTATGCGCTTCTCAGAGGCGAGATCTGGCCATCGAGGCGATCCAGCTGCGCAGTCTCGCGCGGGACCCGCGGTCGCTCACGACCGCAGTGACCGCGTTGTGCCGAGCCGCGGCACCGAAGGCCTGCGTGCCGCTCATTGACGACGTTATAAAAGAAGGTATGGCAAGGCCGGGGCGGATCTACGGTCCCATCGTCGCGGGCTTGCTTGATAAGCGAAGACGCCCTTACGATTTATTAAGGGACTGGGTACAGGCTGAAGCATCTACACTAGATACGTGCGAAACCCCATCACATATCCCCTTCGTGAGAGCTTTAGAAGCGTGTCGACGGAGCAAGGACCTAGAAGCTGCTTATTTGGTCCTCGACGCGTTTGACGCTTCTACGTGTGAAGATCACAATGACTTATCAAGGGAGATCTCGTCTATCTTCGCACGAAGTGTCCGATTCATCGTGGGAGCCGTCTCGTCCAAACAACTACCGACAACGGATGTGAAAGAAGTTGCCTTCGTTGGTAGAAGCAACGTCGGTAAATCGTCACTGGTGAACATGTTTCTTGGAAGAACAAAGGCGGCCTACGTCTCGAAGAAGCCTGGGAAAACAAGACAGTTCAACGTCTTTGACGTCAACTCAGCTTCTGTGGATTCCAGAAGGGCGTCGTCGGTCGTCGACGAGGCTTCTCCGTGGAGTCCTTCGGGCCGGTTTAGGTTGGTAGACGTGCCCGGTTCGGGCTACGCCAAGGTCTCTACAGATGCGAGGGACGAGTGGAAGGTGTTTTTGGCGGAGTACCTATCTACACGTAGTAATTTGCAAGCGGTCTGCCACCTCGTCGATTCGCGCGTCGGCCTGCAGAAGACGGACCTGGAGTTGTTCGAGTTGATCGGAGAGTCGGGCTTCGCGGGGGATGTCATTATAGTGCTCACGAAGGTCGACAAAAAAAGTGCAAGGGCCGCCGAGGTCTTGGCAGCCGTGCGGACGGCGTCTCCCCAAGCGCGCGTCGTCTCGACGTCGTCCAAGGAGGGTATCGGCCGCGCGGCGCTCTGGAGGGCGCTCCGGGGGGTCGTGCTGCCTACTTCCGGCGTCTGACGGCTCGATTATTCTGGGGACGCGTCGATGGCGTCCGTCGTGGCCCCCACGCCATCGCCGCGACGCACTAAAAACCATGTTTGTGTATTACTATTGCCGCGCCTCCTCCCGCCCCGCCATCTTCACGGCCTCGTCGCGCGACACCCAGACTGGTGTCGAAGTGGCCTCGTCCGGCGCGAGGTTTAAGTGACTCAAGTCGCCCTCCAGTCCGCGCGAGTCCTCCCAATAATTTACAGGCTCCTTGAGGAGCTTGGGCCAGCACGGGTGGTCCGTCTCCTTCTCGAGGTTTATCACTAGCTCATTGCCGTCCAGAGTCCAAGCACACGCGTCGACCTCGACGTTGCCCGACAGGTACCCATATAACACATGAGGTTGTTTTTTATGACCTTTCACATGCACTGACAGGAAGTCGCGCTTTATAACCACCTTCACGTCCTCCGTAGAAGTAGAGGCAGGTACCTCTAACACCATCGAACAATCGGTGCTATGGGGCTCCTGGTCGAACCGTCCCACCTCGTCCTCCGACTGTTCGACCGGCTCGGTCTCGACCGTGGCGTCGTTCGCAGGCAGCTCCCGTAATACCTCGTCTATCTGATGTTGTTGCTGGCCGAACTTTGATAAGAAGACCTCGTCCTCGAAGCATTTTTTTGCTAGTAGCAACGAGCCTCTCGCTTTGACATAGGCGCCCATGTGGACGAAGGCCACGGCCTCGTCGATGCACCTCGACGCCTCCTTGCCCTCTGGCGTTACGATCAAAGCGTCGCTCGCCGTCGTGAGTCTTCGTTTGATGTCTTCGCGGCCCTTGTCGTCGAGCTTGTCTCTTGCCACGCCTTCTGTGACCGGTTCTTCCGTGGCGACGTGTTGGCGCTTCTTCTGGGGCTTGGGCATCGTCGCTTGTGCTGATGCTCTCCGGAGCTGTATTGCTAACTTGTGCGGCGCAGGACTGCTCTGACGCAGCGCTGGCGCAGCGATGCTGACCAATTAGCTTCCTGCGGGCGTCAGCGGCCTTGCAAGCGGGCAAACCACAGGCGCCAAAAATGCGGCGCCTAGCGTCTCATAGACACACTAGGCAGCGCTCCTAGGCACGGAAAACGGCGCTGCGACGCGCGCGTGCAATCCGCTGGATTTTGCGAGGGAGCTATGGCGCTCCTCCGGACCACAGCGCTCGCGCTCGCGCTAGGCAGCGCACATGCGGGCGGCGCCTACCCAGATCTCAGCAATGGAGCTCAGTACCTGAAGCTCACAGATGCTACGTTTGACTCATTCATCAACGACGCATTGGCAGCGGGCAAGACGGCGATGGTCCGTTGGATCGCGTCGGAAGGCTGAGGCTGATGAGTCAAGCAGTCGTCGGGTTGGGGTGCGGCCCTCTCGGCGTTCAAGGACAACAAGGATGTGGTGTTCGGGGACGTCAATCTGTCGGAGAACCCGATCCGGGAGCGGCACGGCGTTCAATTCAACCCGGGCGCGGGCGGCTGGCCTACGATAAGATATTTCAACGCTGATACCGGTCCCGGAGGCGCCCCTTATGAAAAGGTAACGGATAAGGCCATGTGCGAGGAGCTCAAGAACGAGGATAACATGTTCGCCTACGTCGAGAAGGCGGCCTCCACTTCCCTTTGCTCGTTAGACGGCCAGGGGTGCTCCGACAAGCAGAAGACCTACATCGCAAAGTGGACGGGCAAGACGCGGGAGGACTACGCGTCGCAGATGGCTCGCATCGACAAGATGTTGGCCGGCGACCAAAGCAAGCTCACCTCCGATGTACTATCGTGGATGAAGGCGCGGCGGAAGCTACTCGATCAGATGCATTGGGCCGCCGTCACGGACGAACTCTAAGTGCGCTACTCGAACGCGCGTCGTTGTTTTTGTGCCCATGGCCCCGCACGGCCCCTGGCCCCTGTCGGCCGTCGATGACGCGCCGCGGCGGGACTTCGTTTCCGCCGCGGCGTTGAAATACGGCCGCGACGACGCACACGCTCGGGTTGTGGTTGCGCACGCATATAAGTACTGTTAAAAATTTCCTAGTGGTCTTAGACGCTATGATCATGTTTTTGTCGAGCAGGCGATTTTTGATTGAGAGCCACCTCACGTCTACTCTAGGCATCGCTGCAAGTAGCGCACGGCAAGCTGTCGTCACTAACGCAGTACATCATCACGACGCCGCGCAGCGAGCACCGCCGGAGACGACGGAGGAGCTGCATGCAGGTGGCATTGCAGCCGCAGCAATTACGAATTAGCCATGGGTAAAGCCAAGAAGAAGGGCGGCAAGGCCGCTACAAATGATGACGACGACTGGGACGCCTTGCTCGACGCCGAAGCAGCG
>JACLAA010000983.1_pt1 | contig 21373 bp, 12 predicted proteins | sample 8027891 | NCBI WGS metagenome assembly JACLAA01 (sample SAMN15724900, study PRJNA655200) | protist metagenome | isolation source: fluorescence activated cell sorting (FACS) single amplified genomes of... | place: Spain: Blaines Bay Microbial Observatory, Mediterranean Sea | collected 2016-01-19 | reverse complement strand
GAAACTGTGAACAGCCCTAGTCCTTGGCATAAGCACGGCAGCAGCAGCTTCTTGCTTGCTAGTCATCACACCATGACGGACGAGCAAGCGACGGTGAAACGCGCAGCCCGTCTACTGCGTGCACGCGAATTGGTCGCGCAAGGGCATTTCAGGGCCTGCGAGACGACCGAGTTGCAGATCATCTCAGAGAATGACACAAGTAAGGGAAATACTTTGACGCCAGCCTCAGGACCGGAATTCCCCGGACGCGGACGCGGAAACAATTGGAAGGCACGTGGTGGTCGCTCTTCTCGTGGTAGCGAAAACCGGAATCGCACCTCTTTGCCTCGGATTCCCCGGCCGCATACATCTGAACAACCTGTACGATCGCGGCAGCAAGTCTCTGTCGGTTCCGTTGCGGCTTCACGCAAAGTTTGGCAACCCAAGTCAGCACGTGCTCTTGACATGGTTTCGTCAGCATCCAAGGGACCAATATCTGCAGAGGTGGATGCGCCTGTGATGGTTTTCTCTGGAGAGGATGATGTAGAACGGCCAACTCTACCAATACACAGGATATCTGCATATGATGCCTTGGGGGAACTCGGGAAGGGGCAGTTTGGCATTGTATCGCAGGCTGTCCGATGCAAGAGGGGCGGTGCAAAAGAGGTTGTGGCAATTAAGATGCTTAAGTTTGACTTTTTGAAAGAGGGGTTTCCACTAGAGGCTTTGCGAGAGATCACATTACTGTCCTCCCTGCGTCACCCAAATATTGTACGAATGCACGCAGTTGCTTGCGGCAGTGGTGAGGCCCCGAGTGAATGGCACCTGGTCATGGAGCCAGCTGGCCACGAACTGACAACACTGGTCAAGGGTGCGCGGCAACGGCCCATGACCGAAGCACAAGTTAAGCATCTTATGCTACAGCTCCTGCGAGCGCTTGCCGCCCTTCACAGTGTGTGGGTGATGCACCGGGACCTCAAGACGCCAAATGTGCTGGTGGATGATAGAGGGTTGTTGCGACTGTGTGATTTCGGCCTTGCACGGAGAGTTTGCTGCGGCCTCGAACTTGATCCATCCTATACTACCAGCCAGCACGAGAGTGCTACAGTGAGTAAGCACAACTTTTTTTACGTATCTGGTCAAGACAAAACACATAAACGCATGCGCACGGCTATCAACGAGAGCCTAACCAGTCGTAGCAGAAGGTTCAACGAACCTTATGCTACACACACTCCAAATGTCATTTCTGGCCACTACCGACCCCCAGAAGTTCTCCTTGGATGCCGAGATTATGGGCGAGCTGCCGATCTCTGGTCGGCTGGGTGTATTTTTGGTGAACTTCTTTCAAGACAGGTCCTTTTCCCCGGAAAAGATGAGCCGGACCAGCTAACCATAATCTTTGATCTTCTTGGCGAACCAACTGAAAAGAGATGGCCTCTTTATCCGTGCGTAGCCTGTGTCAAAATTTAGTTTTAACGGCCAGGATGGACAGTTTGTTGACAGGCAACTTGCGCGACTGCGTGGCTTCCGCTTTGCGCCTTCATCACCGATACCAACGGTCATGGCTAAGGGTGGGACAGACCTTCTTCGACGCAAGTTCCCTGCTTCTGGATTTGATGGGACCCATGCACCCTTAAATGCAATGTCTCTGGTGACCCCACTAACCCAAATCACCACAAGCTTGAGCAATACGGGTTTCTTTCTGTTATCTAAATTGCTGGAGAAATCCCCCGAACATCGCATTGTGGCAGCAGATGCTAAAGGCGATCGCTGGTTTGCATCACGCCCTTCTCCTGAGGCCCTGAGTGTCACAGATATCATGCCCCTTCTTCAGCTTGCTAAGATTGAGGATGTTGCCACTCAAAATGTACCACAATTCGCACCCACGGGCTTCTCGGGAGCTTCCCTGCCGCAATCTAACGTGCTAGCACCAACTGAAGGTAATACCCAAAACCCGTCCTTGGTGAACCAATCCCAAGGGGACGTCAGTGCTGCTTTGGCAGTAGCTCGAGCTCGGGCTCATGCTCTCAACCGCCAGCGTCACCTTTGAGTTCTGGGACCTCTGTCTTTGAGCCTCTATAGCCCGTGGTCTCCTCGATAGTGAGCTGGCACATCCAAGTCGAGTGTGTATACCGTGACTTTCGCAACACTATGCGTTCCTCATTTCAAGTTGATGCTGGACCCGGAAGTTACTAGTAGATGCAATAATACCGGGGTCGTATGACAAATGGTGACGGAAGGGACCGGATGATGATATAGTTGTAGCATTCACCATTTTCGAGATTTTATTTAGAGGCCGATTAAGCCCTATTTGCTGCGCTCATGGGACAATGATAAAAAACGACACAACCGTGACCAAAAATTACCAAATATATATAATTTAAGACTGGATTTCGAGCTAGCCTTATCGTTCGCTCCCAGAGAAGCGGCCCAGACCAGTAGATGCTCTTCAAGTTTATTATTATTAATAGTAACCTCAGCCTGACTTGGCCAAAATGGGCACCTCCGACTCGGACTCGGAGTCAACTTGAACTTGAAAGGCCCGGGCCCCGGCGGGCGGCCGGGCCCGGATGCACTTCCGTGGCAAGCTAGTGTCGCTGTGTGCTTAGGATGCCCCTGGGGCCAAACGGGCCAAGTTTCCGGATTAGGGGTCTCCCGATCGGCCGCGAGTCTGGCTTGCGACGGCCCGGGGAGGCCCGGGGCAGTGACCGTGACCGTGACTCGGACTCGGCCGGGCGCCTGAGCTGAGCTCCAGTCACGGTGAATAAAAGTGACACAACTTGGTACTTGTCTTCTCATACAGTATAAAGTCCCTGATATTTCAGAACCCCCGAGGCTCTTGCCCTTCTACTAGTGGGAGGACCGGGTGCGCATCGGGCAGTATCCAGGTATCTTTGACCTGTGCCCTGCTGGTGGCATCTTGCCTTTTTATACTTGGCAATGTTAAAACGTCTTACAGCTGCGCTCTCAAAAAAAGACAAGGATGTGCACATTCTAGTACTCGGACTTGACAACAGTGGTAAATCATCCCTCATCCAGCATATTAAGCCAAAGAAGTACCAAGAAAAAGCTGCAACATACGAAGCAACGCCCACGGTGGGGTTCCAAACGGACAAGTTTCGTGTAAATTCCCCCTTCATCGTGTGGATAAGCAATATTGGATTGTTAGGTGAACAACCTCGCCATCACTTGTTTTGACATGTCTGGTCAGTCACGCTATAGATCACTTTGGGAACACTATTATGTTCAAGTTGAGGCTATAATTTTTGTCGTTGACTCTACTGATAGGTAATTCTCGCGGATTGGATTTCCCATGATAGAACACGTGCTAGGATTAGAATGTGTGTTGCAAAAGATGAGCTTGAAATGCTTTTAAAGCACCGCGACATTTGCGCCAGTCCGGTTCCTATCATATTTTTTGCCAACAAAATGGATATTCCGGGTGCACTCACACCTTTCGAGTGTAGCCAACAGCTTGAACTTGACCGCATATCTGATCGACCATGGCATATAGCGTAGGTGCAGGGGTCCTTGATGAATGTATTGCTATAAACGTAGGCCAAGCGATGCGCTAAGGGGAGTTGGCCTACAAGAGGGCATGGAATGGCTCGCTTCTCATGTGACCCCTAAAAGTCGCAAGTGGAGCCGCAAGTGAACCGAGGTGGCGGAGCTGCAAAGTGACCAGCGGCAATATTTTGCTCAAGACTATGACTCGCCCAAAGCCAACGCTATAGACCAGAGTCTGGAATCAGCTGCCTGAACGTCACGTCTCCAGTACTATGCCAATAGCAGAGAGTTACCTTCCCCCTATTTGATGCGCAGATGCATACGTGACTAAACTCGACAGAATGAGCATTATCGAGACCGCGAGTTTGATGTTGCCAGGAGGCTTAACTAGTATGAAACATCCTCCTTTCGTGGTCACATTCGCATGGGACTGTGCCTGGCATCCAACACTACGGTCCCACTCGACTCGGGCTCGTGGTCTAATGGGGTCTACGGCTGAGATAGCGGGCTGCCAATGCCGTGGGTTGCCAACACACTTTTGAACTTCGCCGAAATTATTGCAAACCCCCTGCTTTGGCACCAGTTTCCCGGGCGGTATAGTACGAATATTTTTTTTCCTATCGGCGTTCAAGTTCCGGGCAATATTTACACAAGGCCCAAGTCCCCAAGGCCGGACATCGGTTAATTCCTTGGAGTAAGATTCTGCCTTACCTTCCCTTAGCTCTAATTAGAATGAAGTAGCCTGCGACGCTTAAGACTCCTTGGAGATTTCGACTCGGAACTTGAAATTTATAGGGGGTCAAGCGCAAGTCGACGTTGGCAGCTTTTGGCGCAATTGAGCGCACAGCCAAATGCCGACCGAATGGCGGCAAACTTTTACTCAGGCGCAGGTTCCGTATGCTAAAATAATGGGCTGCCACAGTGTGCAAAGTTCAAGTTTGGTGCCAGTGCGGCGGTGCGGGCCGCAGCCTTGTGCTGAAAAATCAGCTGTGACGCGGTAGGAGGCTCAGCTGGAAACCCGCGAGCTCTGGAGGCCCGGGGCTCGTCGCCCGTTGATTTATCTTTTGCCTTAGTCTACTCTGACACGGCACGATCATACTATGATCATACGATGGCCGAGATAAAACCCGCCCGGAAACCAATCGCGCCAACGGACGGGATGAATCGTCCTCTAAGGCGCCGAACAGTGGCAATATTCACCGGTCATCTCCTCGAAAGTCGCAGCTCACTGGACGTATTGCTTTTTACTGCTTTTTGCTCTAAATTTTTTAGCAAGCCGATAATCATGATCATGATGACTTTCAATGTCGTAAAGAAATTCAAACTTAGCCTGAGGGCCTATATAGCTTGAATCGAAAATTCTAAACGGGCCTATGATAACACCCTCAGGCTATGATCGCCCAGACATCCGGAGAGAAGTACTACTAGCCTGGGTTCCTGCGGTTGCGTAGGTCAGTAGGATAGGATAAGTAGCTTACTCAGGCTAGTCACGGCCCGGGTACTACTAAGCGCTGACGTGATCTAGGCTAGCCACTTGGCTAGCCGCGGCATCTGAAAATCTCGAGCCAACTAGGGGAGGGATAAGGTAGATCACGCGCATTGCTGACTCGGAGATTCTGTGTTTGCAAATAGAGCCTTGTGTTCCGAGTCAAGTTTCCGAGCCTCAGGCTGCCGGCGGCGGACGACGCCCCTCCATGGTTACCCCTAAGAGTCCTGCGAGGAGCCTCCGCGCTTCCCGGGCAAACTTAAGGTGTTCGCCCTCCCTGCCTTGCCCTGGAGAGGGCTGGGACTTTAGATTGCGGCCCTACTGATCCCGCCTACCGTAGGTAGGCACATGTATCAGGGCTACATGGCGGCGGGTAAAATGATTTCAAATTTTGCGACTTGTTGCATTGTACTGCTCAGAGGCACGTGTGCGCTGTCAGAACTTTCCGTGAAGATCCTCGCACAGAAGCGAGTTGAACCTCTACATCGCCTTTTGTCGTCGCTTCAAACTACCTTATACCCGCCCACGGCAAATGTCGATGTCGAGATCCATGTGGACCAATTACCCTCTGAGGGGTTTTATCTCTGGTCGCGGAGGTCCGCGCGGGATATAGAACAACGTGAAAAGGTTCTCGAGCTCTCTGACAATTTCGTGCGAAACTGGAGCCACGGTAATGCCAGAGTTGTGAAGCTAGAGAAATGGCATGGTGTCCGAGGCATGTGGCTTGCTTGTGCTGATCCTGGATTATATGGCGAGGAATTCTCGCGCTTTGTGATTTTCGAGGATGACGTTGAATTATCCACTGCCTGGTACGTATTTCCCCAGCTGCCTATGCTCTGAATCACCACCTAGGTTTGAATATCTTGCAGCAGCACATCGCGCGTACTCGATGAGTACCGGCATTGCTGGGATATCACTTCAGCGTCAAGCGGGTCGCATGGATGCCTACCCCGAAGAACTCGAGGGCAAACGAGTTCGCCCTGGCAAGAATCAGCCGTTGGCTGCATTGAAGCCAACGACATACCGCGATACGCTCTATCTATTCCCACACGTTGGTAGCTGGGGATTTTCACCAGAGCCTAAAGTGTGGCATGATTTTTTGGACTGGTTTAAAAATCTTGAGGATGTAGATGCCCCCGAGAACTGGGTAACGCTAGTAGATACGGGCAAACAAGTGAATCCAAAGCGTGAATCCCTCCCGTCTAGGTGGTATAGGCACGCGTTGAGCTCGCAGCGTGGTGAGCTGGGCATCTCGCAGGGGGGGGTGGCAGAGACAACTTCAAGCATGTGGACAGCCCACTTTGATACATTTTGCATGCAACGAGGTTTGTTTACATTGCACCCTCATCTCTTTGTATCCCAGGATGATGGGGGCGATTCGTTGGAGGTAGGACTTGCCAGGTCATGGCGGGAAGATGGAGCTCACTATCGGGGCTTCAATACACCAGATAGTTCCTTGCTTAGCCTGAAAGCCTGGCGAACTAAGTATTTATCTGGCTCGCTTACTGGTTTGTTTTTACCCGATGATGAAGTAGCACGGCTGACCCACGGGGGTGAGCGGCTTTCCAGTTCCGACGTGGCATATTTAAAGCGGCAATATGCAGCTAACAATCTCCAGCTCTCTGTGAATGCAGAAGGCCGGCGCTTGTTTGACTTGGACGTGTATTGGAATTTGGAGAGCTCCATAGCACTCGATGATTTGACACATGCAGTGAATGGAAACACGTTTGGGTACTATAATCCACTCTCCACGATTACTCAAACCCAGGCACACTGTATTCTTGGGGGGAAGTCGGTCGCCATTTTGGGTGATTCCATTTCCCGATATTTTACTTACACATTTAATCATTTTTTGGAGCACGGTGTGATTGCCGCCGAATGGGGGGAGCAAAATGGTGGCTGTGGAAAGTGGGGATGCGGTAACAGAGCAGATGGCGAGGCATGCTACGTCGGACCCTACTTTGATTGTGGCACAACTTGGACCGACGGCACGGACCGTTCCGGCAAAGCAGATCACCGCCAACACATTACAGCAACCATAGAAGGAGGTTACGGCGAAATAAAAACTACTTTCTACTTCATTCAGGATACATGGTATGACGCCCTGCAAACTGAAGCTGCAGCAATTAAAGACCACGATGTGGTGATTGTAAATTCTGGCTGGTGGGAGCTCAAAGAAGACGACGACGACGATCACAGGTCAGATTCTTGCTCATTTGACGACGACGATGATGTTTCTGACTTTTACACTGATTCCGATTGCCTAGAGTCCTATGAGGACGACCTTAACGATCTGGTCGAAAGTATATTAAAATTCTTTGTTGTTGACGCTGAGAAGGCCGTGATATGGCGCCAAGTAACCTGTTGTGGCGTCAACTATATCGACTCCAGGCAGCGCATAGGCGCCATTGCTGTTGGAGCCATGAATGCGATCGCAGACAAAGTCATGGCTGACAACTCGATTGATACTGTTGCCGTGTACCAAATGTCCAATGTTGTCAATTTGATAAGTCGCACCTTCGACAACTTTCATCCTCGTTCCAATCAGTTGCATGTCTGGACACAGCTATGCCTCAACAAAATTGCGAAGCAGCTCAACAAGGTTGATGAATGTCTCGTTTCTCCATCATCTACTCCATCAGCAAAGCCTGCCCCAACTCTAGGCTCAAACCCTACAACGCCGTCGCCCTCTCATGGACAGCTCCCGTCTGCATCAGGCACACCATCACCAACAGCGCATCCGGCGACCGCAGCACCGATGGTTGTGACGCCAAGACCGACGAAAGCTCCATACCCATGGCCAACCAAACACCCCACTGAGGATCCTAATTTGAACATGGACTCTTCAGGATATGACATGGGTGAAGATGTGCGCGAGGCTTCAAGATCTCAGACCTTGATGGTCGGTAACCAGACATTTGAATTTACCTGTTTTTCATCAAATGACGGAATCACGTACAAAAACAAGCCAGCCTTGGACTTAGGAGAGTGTCCCACGGCTGGACAGAAAGTTTTATTGGCAATATTCATAGCTTCCTTGGCCTCGTACGTGATCGCGCAGATGCTGAAGCCACCAGGCACAAAAGGGTCTAGCTTGCGTGCATTTCAGGCGTCAGCAAGTAACGCCACGGGGCCATCTACAGCCAGCAAGACCGAGATATCTACTTTAGAAGACGAACTTTCTAACTCTGCACTTCAAGTTCTTCGCCAGATGGAGGACATCGAGGTTCGGTCTGGACCAAGCCAGCTCGCATCCGTTGCTGAGTGCAAAAATGAAAGCTGCGATTTTTCGGGCAAAGGCTCTGAAAGCTGCAACACAAAGGTGACAGCATCACGGGCCGTAGCTCGACAACGATCCTCAGCGCAACGATCAGGACTAAGGGTTTCCTCCATACGTGATGGGAGCCACCACGCACCCCGAACTTCGGTATCTTTAGTCAACAAGACTCTTTCGGTCGCTGGTGCATCTGTCCGCACATCGTCTTACGCGGAACCCCATCTTGATCCTAAGGTTTCCTCGGTTGCATTTTCTTTCTATGATGGCGGAGACTCAGACGACGAAGAAGTTGCACCGATCAATGCAGCCGTCCTAGATATATCAACTGGTAGTAAGCACGGACAGCAGGCTCGTGAGACTGCTCGGACAGCTCTCGAGTTTGCATTCCTGCTGATGGTCTGCGTTGTCGGTGAACATCGCATGCCATCTGGCTTCCTACCTGCAGGAACCACGATAGTACCCGAGAATCCTGATCTCTGGTCCTTTATCATGGTTCTAGTTTTTCTCGTTTCGCTGCTCAATGTGGAAGTCCTCGAAGAAGGAACCGAGGTGTTCTTGTCGCGCGCCCAGGCCAATGAGTGGAAAGGCTGGATGCAGGTTGCATTTGTTGCCTATCACTATACAAACAATAATGACGTCTATGTTCCGATACGTTGGTGCGTCTCTGCCTATGTCTGGCTCACCGGCTTTGGGAATGGAGTTTACTTTTGGTCATCGGGTGATTTCTCATTCAAACGCTTCGCCCAGCAACTTTGGCGCATGAACTTTCTTTGCCTTTTTCTCTCGCTTTCGACCGGTACCCCCTGGATCGAATACTACTTTGTTGCCCTTGCCACGGTTCACTTTACACTTATTTGGGTCTCGTTGGGTCTGGCCAGGGCCTTTGGCCACTTTGTTGCAGAATGGGAGAAACCCGACAAGAAGGAAAGTAGAGAAGCATGCTATGTAGAGAAGGCCCTTGGGTGTGGAATTATGATTGGTCTTTGTTGTCTCATCTGGCTTGATCCTCACAACGACGGAGAGGGTGTTTACGACGTTGTTTTTCGCCCGAGTCTTCTTACCATATCAGAGCACACAGAATGGTACTTCTGGATGCGCACAAAAATGGACTTCCTCTCTTCCCTTCCCGGCCTTTGCTTCGCTGTTGTCTATACACCCTTTCGAGACTCCTGGCCATATGGTATTTCACGCACTGCACGCTGGTGTATTGGGCTATTTTCTAGTCTTCTATTTGCGGCAGCGATATGGATTAGTCAGCTGAAACAATATTGCTGCAATGGTGGTGCCGATTATCGCACCGTGAATCCGTACATTGGCACCCTCTGGATTCCTGTTTACCTCCTGTTACGCAATTGTATGCCGTGGCTTTCTCGTCGTATAATGAAGCCTATTGAATGGATAGGAATGCATTCATTGGAATTTTATCTTCTCCAGTTTCACATATTTCTAACATCAGCCTCCCATCGTATCCTCTATATCATTCCTAAGGAGAGTTGGGGCTACACGAATATGTGCATTGTTGGATGCATTTACTTTGTCGTCGTCATTAAGGCTCTCGAAGTTACCAACGTGCTAAGAAATATTGCCTGGCGTGCGAGCCGCAGGAAAGTAATTCTCTCAACTCTATGGACTATCGGTGCCTATACGACGCTTGCAGATGCCAATTGGGACGATGGCACATGCTCGCGTCTGTCATGGGTACTCTGGTTGATCTGGTGTGCTATAGTAACAGGCCTTTTTGCATATTGGACCATAGCCGTGTAGCAATGCCGTGGGTCCTGTACTATTTCTCGAGGCGCGGCAGAAAGTCGGGTGGTGAAACAATGCAATTCATAGCGGATATCTTAGGTCCCCTTCCGACCAACTCGAAGATGGTTCCGCCCGCCGCAAAGTACGCCGCGTTCTCCCATTAAAGAGTGCCAATCTGAGTAGGACGTATATACGATTTGGGGAGTACTACTAGTAGCCACGACGCCAAACCAACTTGGCAAGATCCATTTCCCTAACTTGAACTTATCCCTATGTATTATCCCTCTCGGCCTATGCAGGAAATAAGTAGGGTGCGGTGGTATACCGACCCCTTGCAACGGTGTGAGTGAGTTTGGCGTAAGTGACTCCCCGTGTAATACTAGCACTAACTTGAAGAATGAATGTGGTTCGGCCTAGCCAAAAGCCGGAAAATTCCTTAGAGCCCTATATACCTATGGGACGTTAGGAAATAATTTTCCCGTAATTATGGTTCAATTTATACGTCTCAGGGGCGATTTTTGGTTTGGGGTTCGGGTTTTATCGCAGTGGTCGCACCGCGTCGCAGCTGCTCGAGCAGAACGCGCCATCGAAGCAGACAGGCGGGACGCGAATCAGGATGGGTGGGACGCAGAATTAGGATCTTCCTCAGGCTCATCAGCTGGACGCGGCAGCGAGCGGCAGCGACGGTTGCGATGCCCTGCTAGACGCGGCGTCGGGGCGGCGTGCACTGCCTGGGTCGCCGGGTCCACCGAACTTCCCGACCCGCCAAAGGCCTCAGGCTGCCCCGGGCCGCACGTCTACCCCGCCCCCAGTGTCTGGCACGAGGCTCGAGCGGCAGCGGGCTCCGCGGCCTCGGACTGCTGGCGCCACCTGCTCGACGGCAGATGTATAGACACGAGTATCTACTTGAAAATAAAATCGAAGGTGAGTTTGTACCGCTAGCTCTTAGTGTTCTTCGCCGCTCGCCCTTTCAAGTTCAAGTTGTACTACCGTCTAAAAGCGCTCAGGCTCCTCAGGCTCAACCGTGAACCCCGGGGCCTTTGATGAGCACCTTTTTAACCGTCGGAGCCGATGCTGCCGCGAATCTGCCGCCGACTAGGACCCCGGATCAGCTCTCACCCGACTCTACCCCCGGGCCCCGGGCCCGGCGGGCCAACCCGGGCCGTAGTGAGGCTTGCACATTGTGGACATACAGCGTACCGTAGGTACGGTCTTAGTCCAGGTACCGTCTTAGTTCGAAATAACTATAGTCAATTCGGGTTTGGGGGTGCATACGCCTAGGGAGGGGTGTACCGTCTTAGTCCTACTGCGGTACCTACGGTATTGTATCTAACCTACGGGTACCTACGGTATGGTTGAGCAATAAACGATTTGTCACATGCCCATGCTGTTTTACATAAATTTGTCCGTGATATAAAGATCAAACTACAGTAGCCGCATGGCACCGGTTAAGAGTGGTCCCCAGAAGCACAATGATGATCCACTCATCTGGGACCTCACGTTGTTTGCAAGGCGCACGCTTAAGCAGGCGGTACGTGCAGAGCGACTTGGAAGTACACGGGGGCGACAGCCTCGCGGGCTCAGGGTGAACCTAGGAGGCCCGAGGACGGAGAAGCACATGCCCTTCGTGCCCAAACCGTTACCTTGGGACATCCTCTTAATGAGCCAAGACTCACTCTCGCTTAGATATGAGAAAGGCACGAGTCGCGCGAGCCAAGCAAGTACTCTCAATATTCCTACAGAAACAGCAAAGCTACCAGCGCTAAGCCCCAGGCCTAATGAGTGTAAGATCCTCAGAGATACGAGGCCATTATTGGAGGGGACGTCATCATCCGCACCTAAAAGTACTGTGCAGCCGGCCTCAGTCCAGAAGACAATTGAGGAATTGAAGGCTTCGCCATTCAATGGTATTGCTGGTGGACAAGCGCCCAGGCTACCCCTGCCCAGCCTTGCATCTCCGCATAACCTGTGCGAACTTAAGGGTAAAAATGCGAATATCGAGAAGACTGGGCCGACAATATGGTCTGTTGAGGACTTGAATAGCAAATATAGAAACAAGCTTCTGCGTAAGAGCGCTCACCACGTCTCACTCAAGGTGCAAGAGCTTCAGTCAGAGCTGGTGAAAGAGGAGTCATTGATTAGCGTTGTAGGGCTCACGAGACATCCGCTGCTTGCCCTATGTGATCAGCACACAGAGACGGCAAACTTACTTTGCATAGGACGAGGCCGTGCACGTTGCGTGGCAAGGCGATTTGTATTGGAGGTTCATCAAATCTGGCTGACAAATCTTGACCACCTCGAAGCCTCAAATCGCGGTGCTATCCCGCGACACCGCCGAATAGACATTGATGCTATTCTTGGCGTGAAGTCACAGGTTCAATCAGTTGCCAGCAAAAACTCTTGGCGTCTCCTGACATCACAAAGCCCTGCATCAGCATTTCTCATCTCGACGCCCAGCTTGCTTTCTCTGCCGACGACAAAAAATGCCCTCCTCTTTGAGCAAGGTCTGGAAACCGTCACTATTTTATCATGTGAACACCTTATGCGTGGTGGTGTTGTTTACTTGGCGTCACTCATGCGAGAATTCTGGCCAGGGTACATGATACCAGCCAAGTGGCGATTCTCGTTTTACGACCCACTCACGGGCGTGAAAACGTCAGCTGTGACATATGAGGGTGCTGAAACATTTAGGAATTCCGCTGTGCCGCTTGCACCATTGATACTTGCACCAGGCTTGGCTCGTCCCCCATCGGTAGAACATAATTTAGTTTACACGCAGGGTTGCCTAATTCAGGGAGCAAAATGTGGATCTGTTGCAGCCGCCATCTGTCAAGTTTTTGTTTGTAGCCCCCGCGCGGACGACCGTAACCGCATTGTTTTCTTTGATTTTGTGCTATTACCATGCAATAAGATACTCGCTCCGTGGCAGATTCAACTTGATGCGCTTGATATAGTTGGGCAGCTTGGCCTCTCACACGCGCCGTGCACGGTGGCTGAGTGGTGGTGCCAGCAAGGACAGGCCGGACTCTATGCGTCACTGCTTGCCCAGTTTGTCTGGAAGGCCGATGCACTGCAGCTGCAAACACCTCGGGGGGGGTCCTCATTAGCGTGGGGCTTTGACTTCAAGTTGGTTGCAACTCGTGCCGCTGAGTACCTCGGTATCTTGACTGTAGAATCGCCGCAGTCTGGTCATCAGCATATTGCTTGTTTGGAGTTAGAAGGAGAATCTTACGATGAGGATGTACGCGCTATCAACAACCAAAGTGATGTTTTAAATCAGGGTGTACTTGCTGAGGGAGGTAATCCGCAGCAACTTAAGCAAAGACCCGTAGCTTCTCTATCGCTCTCCGTCTCCGGCGCGTGGGATCGTGCTTTTCAAGTGCCTGGAACGACAGGCGTCGGCACTTCTAGGCGCAACGTTACGATCCACGATCTCACTTTGCGGACCCAGATTCTACAGAATTGCGATGATGATCTACTCACAGATGGCCCTGAGACGATTGCGAGCCTGTACCGCGCTAACATGAGACTCCTTGATAGTGTCATTATCAATGTTGCGCAGGCGTTAGAATGTATTATTTTCTCCCCAAGTCACATATCCTGGGATAACGTAAACTTGAACCCGCCAGACGTATTCAGTTTTACCCACACGATTTGCATTCCAGTTGTGCAGAAAACCCATCTCTGTCATGGTTGCTATGCATTCCTGTCACCAGCCACATGCATCGTCAGTCGATGTATTTTTGTGCTTACAACCAACACAGTTTCAGCTGGCTGTGGTATTGGCTCCAAAGTGGCCCCCATTGAAAATATTCCCGAGAGTGATGAGCGTGGGTTCCGTGTCGTGGTTTCATGCGCCCTGATTTCCCCGGCTCGGGACCTGAATATCCATTTTTTTTCACTGACGCGGGACGTTGCAACTCCCAACAAGGGTGCGCTGACCGACCGAGCTAATCGACACTCAACAGAAATTTGCATATTGATCCTCAGCCGCATCCGCGTCGTCGATGACTATATCCACATACTCCACAAAAAGTCCCATCAGGGAGCCAATGACCCAGGCTTCTACAGCATCCATCTGCAACATGCCGGGTTCAGTGCACTGAGCCGTAGTGACTTAGCAACATCAAAAGAAGTAATTTCCATAGAACAGGAGCACAATTTGCTTAAGGAGAAACGACGCCGCCTTGAGGATAAGCTTTCAAAGGGCAGAAAGTTTCTTGCGGGTAGGGAACAATCAAGTCCACGCCCCCAAAACACACAGGCTGCCATGTGCGAGGATAAGAGCCTTGAGGTGGTAGGAAATAACATCAACCCGAACACTGTAGATGGCAAACTCGCCAAATCCAAGGAAAGTATGATCACATCAAGAGCTGTCGTGGACCTGCTGGCAACAAAGCTAGGTATTTCACAGTTCCATGTCTCGCAAAGCGTGGGGGTTAGAAAGTTTGCACTAAGTTCCGACGAGGAATATGCATTTAGCCCCTCGTCGAAGATGACAGAACCTCTAAACCGACGGCCCACGCGACCCGATCTGCCGCCGCTGTTACCTGGGCAATCGATGAATTCCACTGTGACTAAGGGTCCACTCGCGTGGCGACGTATACATCGCTACTCAAAGGCAAAGTTAACCATGAAATCGTCGTTTTTGGAATCACGCATCCAGGGCGCCATTGACTCTATTGTAAACACAGCGCCTCAGCCCGCAATTGTGGGCATGGTCCATCCAGCCACTGGAACTAAACACATTGTCCCTGCCTTTTTAACAATTCATGATGATTGCATATTGATTACAGAAATTCTTGAGGCAACAGTTCAATCTCTTGAGCACAAGAAAGGACTCAAGGCCGACACCGAACTATCTGCCAAGGAACGTCTTCTTGCACAGTCGGACAAAGGTACGTCGTCGATTGCCGATCAGATTTCTGAGCTTGAGACTGTGGCCTTCATTCGTTGCAAGCTTGGACATGCCGATGGCGTTGAGGAATGCCTTGACCAGGAAGTTGCGATAGAAAACCGAGATGAGCACGGAAACACACTCTTGATAATTTCAGCACAGCAAAATGACAAAAAAATGCTCAAACTGCTCCTTCGTCGTGGTGCCGATATCAACGCCCAAAACTCAACAGGAAATACTGCGCTTCACTATACGAATGAGTACAAATTTACTGCGCTCACAGAATATATCCTCAACAAGGGTGGAAATGACACTCTCCTTAACATGAAGGGGCTTACTTGCTACGAAGGTGTGAATGGAGTGAGCTAAAGCTGTAGTTATTTCTATGGCACGATTTCCTTCTTCCTGTGTCGGAGTTGGAATGTTCAGTTTCCATGTGCCACCAGGGGACATTTTTCTCAGGTGTAGAATCAACCCCTGTTAGGGCCATCATGATGTAGGATGGTTTCTTTCACGTAGGCCGGCCGGCCTAATTAAATTAGACTTTCACTAGCAGGAAATGATTTCCCGAGGGTCCCGGGCCTCTATCCCGGGCCTGGATGCACAAACGTAGTCATTAAGCTTGATGGCGTGCCAAAAGAATCGCGCGACGCAGCACGAATACCACTAGCGCGACGTTTGGTCCAGGAAAAAAAAAATCCGCCGAATCCCAACCATTTCGCCTCCCTCTTTGTCAAAAGGGGGCGACAGACTTAAAAGTGTTAGTAGATTACTTGTAGTATGAAAAAATGCTGTGCCCATGGATTCATCTTTTTGTTGGACAAGTTTACCAAGTGCCAGTCCCGGTGCCGTTTTGTTGGACTTGCTGGGACGGCCTGAGGGCGAGGCCCCGCTTCCGCCCGCGGGGCTCACCGGGAATACCCTAGGAGCTCCTTGACGCATGGGTTTCTCCTTGAACACTAACCTTCAAGTTCGACTGACGCTTCCTCCCCCCCGGCGCCGGCCAAAAGTGCACTGCCCCAGACAAAAGCGATCGCGCATCATAGTGGAGCCGACGCTTTGGCGCTGCCTCGATGAACACACACCTTCCGAAGCCCCGTGACCCTGAACTTGAACTTGACTCGGAACTTGAAACGTTGCGCATCCTTGTACCGGTACTACGGCCACCTGCCCGCAGGTCTACTCCCACCTTTATTCGCCCGCCTCTGGATGGCGAAGATATGCGCTACGTCCAGATTACGCCCAGAGTCCGCTGTATAGGGTACAAGGTGGTACGGTATACTTCTCAATGAGACATATAAGGTTAGTTCCGGTTAGTTCCGTCTAGCCTCCATCAAGACCGGACTGCTCGGGACGCATGCGTTACAAAGTTGTCTCAATCCCTTGGGCGGCAGATGGGACCCATGAACTTGATTGGGATGCTGAAGTGGCCACAACTTTAAAAGAGCAGAGTACTCATGTTAAATGCGTCATTCAACCTGCAGAAGCAGAGGGATCGGTCACCCGTCGCACGACAGCAGCGACACTAGCAAGAACAATGATGATGGTTGGACATGAATTTATGGTTAGACCCCGACGCAATATTTCGGCCGGCATGCATCTATCTTTTTTCGGCGGGGCTCTTGGCACACGTGCTGACAGTTTGAAACCAGGTTTATTGGCGCAGCTACCTGAGGGACTATTATGGAGGAGAGAGGGGGGATCGGAAGTGGTTTTCGAAGTCAACGCCAAGAATGCATCAAGTGTAGTGTTCTCAAACTCACAGGGCGTTTCTCTGGTGTCAAGTTGGACTACTAAAGCTGAGCGCTGGGGCGCGGCAACTGTGTCTGCCTGCTTGGTTATCATTGGAAAGCGTGGATTGTCTGGAAAGTGGCGGGCATGGATAGAGAACCATTATCGATGGATTGTCTGGAAATTAGCAGCTGTCTCAAGGCAGTTTTGCGTAGCCCGGTTGACCTTTGAAAATATCCTCTTGCATCTCAAGTCGAGGTTTGAACGTGAAGTTGAACGTAGGTGCAGACCGGGATTAAAGGAATTGTGTCTGGATGAGTCAGGTAGCATGGGTCTCCTCATCCTAGTAGTCTCCAACATGTATGGTGGGAATGGTAAGGGCGAGATATTGGTGGAATTAACTGACGGTTGGTATAGAATTCATGGCATCTTCGACAAAGACCTCAGTTGCCGCTGTGCACGGGGCCAAATTCGTGTTGGCACAAAACTTGCTTTCCAAGGCTTTGAGATCTTGCGTGGTACATTGACAGACAAATTTTCAGCGCTACTTGCAGGCAATGATGTACCGACCTTGTGGCTACATTTCAATGGAACACGTTTAGCCCGTTCAGCCGCCAGGCTGGGGTTTCAAAAGTATCGGAATTCAATGGTACTAACGCCATATTCTCTCTCCTCAAGTGGTGGCGTTATTTCAGCAGTTGAGGCTGTAGTGCAGCGCATTCGACTCCCATCCCAGATATCCTTGTTGCAAGAGCAAACCGTTCTGTGGCTCGCCGCACCAAAATTGCATGGAATCGCAAACGAGACACACCTCCGTATATCATTTGACACCACACAGAATGGCACTTACACAGAAATTTGTGAAGGCGATACGATCAGAGTTCACTATGTCATTGCGGTTCCCGGTCACGCGGGCGAGTTTTTGCTCAAGCGAACATTTCATTCCCGCTGTGAAGCAATCGAATCGCCAGCTTCACTTCGCGATCTTGCCGCAAGTCAATATATCCCGCGGTCACTTTGTTGCGGATCACATCTTGCCTGCTTGGGCCGTGATAATGTTGGATCCCGAGTTGATACTGTTGGCATAATTTTGGCAACTTACGATAGCAGTGCCTCCTATAGTACGCTTGTTCTTTATGACTACTCCCAAGATCTCATTTTTGTTTCCCTAAGAAGAGATCGGAGACAACACAGCAGCCGTAATCTCTTGGGCATTCCGCCCGGATCTCAAGTTGCTGTGCTGCATGCTTCTCTACTTTCAACCCTAGATGACTGTGCCATGCTCACTTGTGATGACCTGGCTGTTGTTTGTTCCTCGAGACGCTCTCTGGGTAAGGCGTCATTTGGAAGCACACGGGAAAGACTGCAAAATGACTGGGATGCATTGGAGCGATGGGCCAGGGTTCCGCTTGCCATGTTTGCTGAGGCGAGTTTACTGTGTCGGAAGATCAAGTGTACGATGTTACAGGCAAAAAGAAATTCCTATGGTGGCCTGTCAACCCCCTTGGCTCTTCTTGCTAAGTCACTCGACGGAAAATCCCGCGCGGAACTTGAGCTGGCTCAAGATGCTGAAGATCTTGATGTAGCAATCCGGGCCATGCACGCTAGTGGCAATCTGTACTACGCTAATGAAAAGTACTACCTTATGTGATCTATATGACAATTGAATTGACGTCCTAATAGTAATAAGTCCTGCCTGTTCCTCTCTTTTTCATGTCGGTTTGGCATAGAAATTGGCCCTCATGTCCACCCAAACGGGAGAAAGTGCCAAGCGCGGAATTGTTACGATTCGGCATTGATTTTTAACAGTGTGACTGTGGCAACTTGAAAAGATGTTGCAATGATTTATTGCCGGGTAAGCTAGCAGGGCAGGAGCGACTAGCCATGGGGGCAGGCCGTGACGAACACTGAGGCAGTGGCTGTGTGACTCGGGAGAGACAAAAGTCAGCTTCCATGAACGCTGCCAGTGTCCCGTGGTCCGAGCCAATTGCTAGTTGCGTGCTGCTGCGAGCAATGTGTGCGCTTATGCGCCGCTCTCGTGTTGCTTTTGGCTAGCTTTATGGCTACCACAAGTTATTTTTACTACTAGTACGCTCTGGCTGTGCGTCACACAAATTACGCGTAAATCACGGCGCAATCTACGCGGGGCCGTTCCTCACGTAAAAATGCTTTGCGTAGACTGCACACCATAGGAAGATCTCCCTCGGTCATACGCCGTGCGTCAGGGCAAATCGAGTGTAAACTAGCCAAGAAAGCCTCGCGTTCGTTGAGTACGCTAACTTGAAAAAAAATTACGGGCGGGATGACGGTCTAGGCGACGTGCACTACAGCACTACAGTTTCGTCCCTGTCTGCGTCGGCCACGCGTTCTGAGAGATAGGTACTGTGAGGGTGCCCCCTTGGCCAGGGTGTGTTCTTGCGTAAAACGGCGGCGGGAGTTGCACCCTTGCTGCACTTTCAAGTGTAATTGCCTGGTTTGTGGGCTGCTAGTGGCAGATTCGACACTTATCATCGCATATAGAGTTAGTCGATGTAAATGCGCTTTCGAAATGAGGCCTCTTTTTGGTTTGTGCAATACCATGGTATTGCTCCAAACACAACAAGAGCCACGGCAACTGCAGTACCATAGAGTGTCGTGTAGAACAGTCGCTCCGGAATTTCAAGGACCTCTGCTTTGAGTCGCAGTGCTTTGCTACTGTCAATATGACGCTCCTCGGAAACCCACCAGACTGGAAAGAACATGAAGCACCCGTAACCATTTTTGCTAAAATCTGCAGTTGGTACCTCGCATCGCTCTTGACTAGAGACAATTTGAGGAAATTGCATGTTGCGTTCTATGCGAAAGTTGAATTGAAAACGACGGGCTTCACGAACAGTCTGGCCAGAGATGGGCTCAACGTCAATGTAGAAACTATGGAGCCTACGATCGTCATTTGTATTGAAATAGACCTCCCTGGCCTCAAGCCCACCCCATATTTCATTGCCCCAAAAGTGAGGTAAACTAATAAAGCACGGCGAGTCTGCAATTGCTTCGAGCGAAATCATGCCATAAGGACAGCGGTAACGCTCGCCGTGGACGTCTTTTAAGCGATACCCAGCACGCTCACGGCCGTCAAGAAATGTCTTTGCTGTAGTCTCGTAGCGATTTGCTCTAGCCCAGAAACGGCGAGTATAATTTTCAGCATCCAGCTTCTTGCGAATTGGCCATTCCGCATAAAACCTAGATCTCGACTCGTCCCCAACTTGAGCGTAAACATATGGACACCGTGATATACTCCTCTGAGAGATCTGCCATGCCAATCTCGAGGTTGCCGGTAGGACACCTTACTAGCTCAATGAGCATCAAGTGGTCTGCATTCAAAATATACATGACATCGGCACCCTGGAAACTGAGTCCCCTCGCCCTAGTAAGATATGTGAGGTTGTACTCTTGGAAGCCTTCCCAACCATAGGGTCGCATTTGATGGCTTAGGGTTCCTGCCATCGTCTCAATAGGATGCGCCTAAAAGCAGGCATGAACTATCTCTCTCTTAGGTCTGGGCTACGCTGGTCCTCTGAGAACAAACTCGTTGCCAGTGATGAGGCTGGTGTTCCCTCGCCATTCTGCAACGCGCTGTACATCATTGAGATTGTTTTTTCCTGTCACAAGAGTACTGGTGCAGTTCTGCCATTTCCCCTTTCCACCAAGAAAGCGATTCACACAGTCGGTTTCTTGGTGAAATTTGCAAACTTCATCACCTTCGCAGCCACGACGCAAATTGATTGTAACGTCGGGCGCCCATAGTTTCCCAGGATAGATGGCGAAGGCTGGATTCTCGATGGTTAATGTCCGGCTCGATAGCGCAGCCATGGTGTCCTTAGGTTGAGTTTTAGGCTCAATGTAGTGCGAAATGTTGGTTGGATTTAGGATTATTTCGGGCAAATACCAGTCTCTCTTATGTCTGCCATTGTGTTGAAACTTCCTAGAAACCCCAAGTCTGTCTATAATTTCAAAACCACCATCAGTGCATTCGTTATTTTCTACTGGATTACAATACTCGTCAAGTTTGATTGTAGAATGATCCTGGCATCGCACAGATAGGTTATAATATTGTAGCTCTGAATTCAACAATGCCATTGCAACTCTATCCACGTAGCCCTCAAACAATAGTCGCTTCGCTTGATGAGTAACAAAAAGTCCACCGTAGTTATAGGCACGGTCACAATACCCCTTTGATAAGCACTCTGAGCAGTCTGGCTCATTGCAGACCAGTCTATTTTCTATAAGCACACGATAAGTCGACCACTCTTGAAGCCAGAAAGCAATAATGATTCCTCGCCGTCGACCATATGGGTGAATTGTCGCTGACTGGTAATCGTGGTTGTGGGCTGAATCGACCTTTAGGATTGTCTCAAGATCACAATAAATGCCGTAAGTTGGATCAGAGATTAACGTTTCCCACGTCTTGCAATTTACCAGCCAAAAGCTATATCGTGGTTCAGTTTCAAGCCAGGAGCACTGTTTGTAATAGTCCTGAATACGCTGGCAAGTAACAGCAGACGACATGAATTCCTCTGCAAGCAACGAAGCTGCCTGGTCTAAATTCTCATCGTCAGATGTATTGTTATTTACAGACGGTGGAACGGCCCCCAGGAAATTTCCAAAAGTATTTTGAGTCATGAAGTAGCTGCCGTTTGCCCGGCAGTCGCAATACCCAAAAAAATTGTTGTCATCCCCTATCCTCTCGTAGCAGTCGGCTGACGTTCGA
>JACLAA010003155.1_pt1 | contig 21374 bp, 16 predicted proteins | sample 8027891 | NCBI WGS metagenome assembly JACLAA01 (sample SAMN15724900, study PRJNA655200) | protist metagenome | isolation source: fluorescence activated cell sorting (FACS) single amplified genomes of... | place: Spain: Blaines Bay Microbial Observatory, Mediterranean Sea | collected 2016-01-19 | reverse complement strand
AATATTTTACAAAAGTCTCTACCAGTATCTCTCTAACCATACCCATTACTCTGCTGCTCGGAAGCTTTTGCTTTCTTCTCGTATTTGGCGTCTTCTTCGTCCGTTGGTTCTGGGCACCCTTTTTCTCGAAAGTAGTTTAGGCACATTTTCCCCTAAAGAGAGACTTTAAACAGTTTCCCTTCACAAATATACCACGCGCTTTGTTACGCGCTTAAAAGTGAGAGACAGAGAGAAAGAGAAAGACCAAAGAGAGAGCAAAGAAGAGCGCACATTCTCGCATCATCTCTCATAAATCAAGAGAGAGAGAGAGAGAGAGAGAGACGACGATGGACGAGTTCGCTTTGTTCCAATCTGAAATTCAGGAATTGGAGGAAACGAACGCGAAAGAAGAATCGAAAGAAGAAGACAAAATTCCGATTCAGTTCCGGAAAAACGCCGGGGTAGTCATCAGCGCACCGGCGGCGATTAAAGCGGACGCGTTTGAACCTCGAGGACGACCTGTTTCCCCAGAAAAGAAGGAGGAGGACGACGGTTTTGGAGGGGCGATTGGACCAAATTTTCAGCCTCCACCTCCTCCTCCTCCTCAGGTTTCGAACGCGCTCGGCCCGCAACATTCGATAAAAACGGTCGGACAACCAGTCGCGCGACACGTCGCCGGGGAGAAATGGATCGATAACACCCTCTCGGAATGGCCGGCGAACGATTACAGGATTTTTGTTGGGGATTTAGGGCCGGAGTGTACGGACGAGCAGTTGGCGAAGGCGTTTAGCGCGTACGGCTCGTTCGCCAAGGCGAGAGTGGTGAGAGATAAGAAGACGATGAAAAGCAAAGGGTACGGGTTCGTTTCGATGATGGATTCGATGGATTTTGCGAAAGCGATGAAAGAGGTGCACGGGAAATGGATTGGGTCGAGACCGTGTAAGTTGAGGAAGAGTTCGTGGGAGGAGAGGAACGACCAGACCGCGGCGAAGAGTAATAATAGTAAAAGGAAAGGAGGAGGGAAGAATTTAGGCGGCTTGGGTGAATTTGCCGGAGGTAAGAGGAAGAAAGGAGGTGGGTACGGGTTAAAACATAGTAGGAAACACTTGGCAGTCGCGCCGTCGATCGAGAAGTACAAAGCGAAAAACAAATGAAAAAATCATAATATATTAGCGCTCGCCGCGAGGCAAAGGGCAGTACGTTTAGGTGTAGGAAAACGAGAAGAGATTTCGCGTTCGTTTCGAATTCGAAGAAGAAGTTGTAACGATTGAAAAAGAATCATAACCATCTCGAGAATGTGTCCGATAGTGTTTGCCTCGTCACTTCGTTTGAAAGATCCGTTGGAGCTTGTGCAAAGTCGTGATTTTATCGTCATTCACATTCCTTCGATGATAATTTTGAAAGAATTTTCGTTGGTCCGCGATGTTGTTTTTATCATTCTCTCTCTCTCTCTCTTTCTCTCTTCTCACACACACGCGAATAATTACAGTTTCTTCTAATGAAAACAACAATATCTAGTGATAAAATTATTAATACTTTTCCCCGAACCATTTTTGGTCTCTGAACGAACCAGGTCAAATCATGCCTTGCGCGGCGGCAATCTGTCGTAATTGCTCCACCTGCATTCTTTGATCCGGCGGAAGCGCGGCGATTTGCTGCGGCGTCAACGCCATGACTTGGGCTAAGAGTTGCGATTGATCCGGTTGTTGTTGCTGCTGCTGTTGTTGCTGTACCAGTGGCGGTGGCGGCGGTGGTGCGCCTCTACTTACCACCATTTGCGGCGGCGCTACGTTGACTACTTGCGGTGTCGGAATCGGAGTTTGTTGTTGTTGTTGTTGTTGTTGCATCATCGGCGCGACGACGCCAACGGGAGGCTGCTGCTCTTCCGCAATCATCGGCACCTTCACCATCCCTAACGCGAGCTGACACTGGAACGCAGCTAAACACAGCTGCGGATTCGCGCTCAACAAATTTCTCGTCCCAACCGGATCCCCCTCCGCCATCTCTTTCAACTCTCTCACCACGTCGAACATTTGCGTCGGCGTCAAATCGCCGATTCGTTTCGACAACAAGTCCATCGCGGCGCCTTTCCCATCCGTCGGTTGACTAAACCCGCCCGCTGGAGCCATTAAACTCGACGCTGCTTTTGCAACCGTGAGTCCAATCGGAACGGACGGGTGGTAACTGTTCAAATCGAGTTGTTGTAACTCTCTTCGTCTTTTCTCGCTTTCCGTCACTACGGTCACTCTCAGAACGCCTCCTTCCAATCCTTCCAACAGATCCCCTTGTAATCCTTGTCCTCCAGTCGTTGTTAAAGGACACCCGTCTCTCCCGAACTCCGCGTGTTCCAACAGCCGTATCCGTACTTTTTTCTCCTTGTATTCTCTCCCGTTTACGTTTCGGACGGCACTTTCCGCCAACGCGCGATCGGTAAATTCGCACGCCGCGAACGGGAACGGTTTCCCGGTTTTCGTATCCGACGGGATCTGTAAATCGACCACGTCGCCGATTTCGTCCGAGAATAACGATTGGAGCGAACGTTCGGTGCTGTCGTGCGGGAGGTTTTGTATCAGGACGGAGTTTTGGATGTTTTTAATGCCCGGGAAGAGAAGAAGTCTCGCGTCCATTTTTTGTGCGGAATTTTCGTACAAAAGACGAGTGTTTTTTCCCTTGTTTTTTTATATCTGTACATCTGTTGTATCTACTCGGTCGCGATGATTCTCGAGCTGAAAATTCTCACGAAGAACATGAAGGTATACATGTACGCGTGTGCGAAATTTTAGGAGCATTCAGAGCGAGACGTAGAAGATACGTCTCTCTCTTTTTCTGTTTTTGTCTGTGTTTTCTTTTTACTTAAAACGGCTTAATTTTGGAATATCCTTATATAATATACACGAGAGATATAAAATGGGGAAAAAGATATCCGGCGCGCAGAAGAGGAAGAAGAAGAGGGAGAAAGAAGAGCTCGCCGCGGATATGGAGAGGTTGAAGCTTGGACCGACCAAGATATGGACGGGGTTGGTGGTGCATCACAAGGATGTGTTTGTCTCGCATGTGATTCCGAAATTGAATGGGACAGATCGGTTTTTCTTTTCAGAGGTGAACAGAGAGAGTCGGGGTGTGCTTACGTACGCCGGGGTAGACGTATCGAAATTAGGTGTAAGTGTTTTCGAATGTTCATCCATTTCGACGTTAGAATGGGCGTGGAATAACATACCCTGGGGAGAGAAAGATGGGGAAGGAAACGTGATAGATCAAGCCTGGTTTTGCGAGGGAGTTGCTGGAACGAACAAACTCGAGTTTCTCAAGTGGGCGAGAGAAGTGAAACATTGCGAATGGGATGAAGAGACGATTAAGGAGGCCGCACATAAAGGTAATCTCGAGATGCTGAAGTACTGCTTCTCTAATGATTGCCCGTGTGATGAAAAAGAGGCGTGTGGACAAGCTGCTATTAAAGGACACCTCGACTGTATTCGATTTCTTGTCGACAAAGTGAAACCTTCGCGAGAGACGGAAGAAAAAGCGGCAATGCTGGCAGCACAATTTGGTCCCACGGACATCTTGAAATATTTCGTTGAAGAAAGAAAGATATCGCTTGAGGGAAAGTTCACCTGCGTCGGAGGCGCTGCAATGTTTGGCGGACTCGATTGTCTCAAATACTTGGTCGAAGAGGCGAAAGTGCCTATTAACTACTGGCGATACACCGCTTGCGCTCGGTACTTCGAGCAACCCGAGTGCGAAAACTACTTGCTCGAAAAAGGGTGCCCAGAACCAACGGACAGAGAATACGCTTTGTTTGTCAAGGACACAAAGCAGTTTCAGAACAGGCAATGAGAAGATAACTCGTTCTTAGATTAAAGAGAGAGAAAGAGAGACAAAACTTTATTTCATCACTATTTTTACTAACAAACACACCGACGAGAATTTCAGAAAGAATTCGTCATAAGAAAAACAAGAGAAACACACATCGTACTCATGGGGAGATTCACCCCCAACGACACTACAACTAACCGTAAAGGTGGTCATCGCACCGAGGATCGTCGTCGTTTACGTCGTCGCGATTCTTTGTCTCCTCCTCCTCCGTCGTCGCGCCGCTTTACGAATCGAAACCAACATTTTCCACGCACTGACGCTGAAAGATTTTCTTCTTCCTATTCTTCTTCCTATTCTTCTTCTTTACTAAAGAACGATAACAGCAACGAAACTTTACCCGACGATGGTGGCAATACGACGACCACCACGGGGCGCAATATTTCCGCGACGATGACGACAATGAACGAGGATACTGCGATGGATGAAAAACAGGTGAAATTTTTACTCGGAGAACTCGACCCGGAACTCGAGCGAGAAAAGGAAGAGGCGCGCGAGATGGAGGAGAGACGGAAACGACGACGAGAGATTGTGGAGACCATGGGCGGTGGTAATATTATTACTACGACTACTCGTAAAGAGGATTATAATGAGAACTCGAACGAAGCGAAGAAGAGCAAACGGGACGGGATGGTGGACGCGGGAGGAGCGAAGACGATCCCGGAGAAGAAGAAAGAGAAGGATATGTTCGACTCGGACTCGGAGGATATGTTCGGCGAGAGCGACGAGGAGGAGAATATTACCACTGCTACTACTACTACTACTACTGTGAATACTGGGAATGCGAAAACGACGACGACGACGATGCACAAAGCCGCCGCCGCCGCGGGAGGAAACGATAACAATTCTCAAGCGTTAAAAGATAACTGGGACGATATCGACGGGTATTACCGCGCTAAACTCGGCGAGCAGTTAGACGACGGCCGATACGAAGTCATGGAAACGAATTTCGGGAAAGGCGTTTTCAGCTCCGTTTTGAAAGCGAAAGATTTGTCGATGGAATCTCAAAATGGCGAGTCGTCGGCGTTTGTCGCGATTAAAATCATTCGAAACAACGAAACCATGAGAAAAGCCTCGAAAACGGAAATTGCCATTCTAAAGAAACTCTCCGATCGAGACCCGGAGCGTAAAAAACACGTCGTTCAGTTCCATCGCTCGTTCGAGTTCCGTGGCCACGTCTTTCTGGTGTTTGAAAAGCTCTCCATGAACTTGCGCGAAGCGGCGAAGAAGTTTGGCAGAGACGTCGGCATTTCCATCTCCGCCGTTCGCGTGTACGCTCGACAGTTGTTTGTCGCTTTGATGCATTTACAAAAATGTGGCATCGTTCACGCGGATATTAAACCGGACAACGTTTTAGTGAACGACCAACTGAACGTGTTAAAGATATGCGATTTCGGCTCGGCGTTATTCAACGCGGACAACGAGTTGACGCCGTATTTAGCCAGTCGATTTTATCGAGCGCCAGAGGTGGTTTTAGGTTTACCGTACTCCTTTCCGATCGATTTATGGGCCGTCGGGTGTTGCCTGTACGAATTATACGTCGGCAAGATTTGCTTTCCGGGTAAAAGCAACAACGAAATGTTGAAGTATTTCGTGGAAATGAAAGGCGCGGTGCCGAAGAAAGTTTTAAGAAAAGCCGCGTTCAAGGAGAAACATTTCGACCGAGACGAGAATTTACGGATCGCAGAAGTCGACAAAGTCACCGGAAAAACCATGTTTCGCGTCTTCGACAACAACACCTTATCGGCGAACAAAACCGGTCATTTAGAATCGATGCTCAACGCGGTGTGCGTGGAACACGGCGGCGACGATTTCGAGAGGAAAAAAGTGAGACAGTTGAGCGATTTATTGGAGAAGATTTTCATTTTAGATCCCGAACGAAGAATAACCGCCGGCGAGTGTTTGCAGCACCCGTTTATAATTGATACGAGTAAATGATGATGATACTACTTTTAGTGAGAACAGAAAAAGAACGCATCATAGATAGGACGCGTGTTCGTCGTAGTAAGGAGGGTGTATTTTATTAGCTTTGTTGTCAAATCATCATCATCATAGTAAGAGAGAGAGAAAATGAAATGGTGAATTTTCGTCGTCGTGTTTTGTGATTAATAAAAATTTGTTTTCAAACCTGTCTTTTTTGTTTGGTTTTTAGCGCCCGCGACCGAACATCTTGCTCGGGTCCCACGCCCCAGCTTTAGGTTTCGGCTTCTCCTTCGGCTCTTCCGGTTCTTCTTTCTTCTCCGGTTCCGGTTCTTTCACGCCTTCTTCGATGATTTCAGCCATGATTTTCGAATCTTGCGTGAAATCCATCGCGTCGCCTTTGAAAATCTTGTTGAAACCCAACTTGACTTTAAAGCCGCCGTCCATGGTATCCGTCACGTTTTTGCGCAATCTGTGCGACAAACACGGACCTATGACCTTCTCGACGTCGTCTTGCGTGACTTCGTTGCGGCCTTCGTACGCGACGTAGGCTTTCGCCGCCCTCGTGACGACGATATCGCCTCGCAAACCGTCCACGTCTACTAAGGCGCACACCGAGGAAATCTTCAACTGAATATCTCTCGAAATTGTCACGGACGGTAAAATGTCTCTCGCCTTTTGAATTCTCGCTCTCAACGCTTCAGTTTCTTCCGCGCACTCCGCCTGGTACGCTTTCGGGTCTTCGTCGAACTTGATCTTGTTCATGACCAAATCCGTTCTCTTATCGATGTCGTAAACCGTCGCGACGCTGACTTTCATCCCGAAACGATCCAACAACTGTGGTCTCAACTCGCCTTCCTCCGGGTTCCCGGATCCAATCATGATAAACTTCGCCGGGTGACTCAGAGATATTCCTTCTCGTTCGACGGTGTTCCACCCGCCCGCGGCGGAATCCAAAACCACGTCCACCAACGAATCGTCCAACAAGTTCACCTCGTCGATATACAATAACCCTCTGTTCGCTTTCGCCAACAATCCCGGATCGTACGCTTTCCGTCCTTCGCTCAATGCCTTTTCAATGTCAATAGTCCCGCAAATTCTGTCTTCCGTCGTCCCTAAGGGCACTTCCACCATCGGCACGCGCATCTTCGCCGTCTCGAGCGCTTCGCCTTTCTGAAACTTCTCCCTCACGTCCGGACCCATCAACTGAGGATCCGTCGGCGAGGAGTTAAACACGTCTCCTTTCACCACGTCAATCTCCGGTAAAAGTTGAATCAATGATCGAACTGCCACGGATTTCGCGGTGCCTCGATCGCCCATGATGAGCACCCCCCCGATGGCTGGGTCGATCACATTCATGATCAGACACAACTTCAACTCCTCTTGGTCGACGATTTTCACGAACGGGAACGTAATCTCCGTCTCGTTTTCCACGTACCCTTCCGTGCCAGGTTCTGCGATGGCCGCTAATGAAGTCGCCGCGTTGTTTTTTCTCCTATCGACAAAACTCTGTCGCTCTTTCTCGTTCCATCTCCTACTCGCGATGCTGCGTGTGTTGCTTCTTCCTCCCATCGTCGTTCTCATCGAAGAACAGGACGACGACGACGCAGACGACGACGTCGACGCCACCCCGCGCGCCATCAAAACAGTGTTGTTTGCCATTCTTTTCGCTTCTCTCTCTGACTCTTGTTTGTGTGTTCAGAGAGTCGTAAAACGAACGAGGCAAATGTCTCTCCTGTAACAAGTGAAGATATTGGATAACTCTCTGTCGGAGAGATCTTTTTCCTCGCTCGAAAAAGGAGTACGAATTCGTACTAAGAATTTAGGGTTTAAGTGCTTAAGTGTAACTCAAATTTAGCTTTCTAAGTGCTTCGTTCTTACTCGCGAGTGCTTCGTGCTTACTCTCAAATTTCAGTGCAAAAAAGAAGCACAATAAAGGGCTGTCCTTCTCTGCATTCTCCACACTTTCATCAGTAAGAGCTTCTTTGCAGAGTTACGAAGAAGAAGAGAAATTACTACTCCTACTAAGAGAAGAGAAGCGTTTCACTTTTGCTGCTTTTCTGGTGTTGTTTTTGGTGGTGTTTCGTTGGAAAGTATTTATAACATCAATGGAGAGAAGCTTGAGCCAATTTGGAGCGTCGTCCGCATCCAAAATCACGTCGTCATCATCATCTTCCTCCTGCGCGGTACGAGCGGCGGCGGCAAATTCGAGAGCGCAACGGATCAGCAAAGGAGCGACGAAAACAACGACGAGAACAACGCGAACCGGTTTAGGGGCGGTGGTAAAGATGATGGCGACGACGGAAACAGATCGAATGACCATCAAAACACACCACTACGATCAATTATCCAAAGAAGAGCAAAAGCTCTTACTGAAGCGACCGCGGGTGGATTTTACCTCCATCGCATCTATCGTGGACCCAATCGTGAATAAAGTGAGAGACGAAGGCGATTCCGCGGTTTTAGAGTTCACGGAAAAGTTCGATAAAGTCAGGCCTTCGCCCTTGGTGGAGAAGATTGAAAACTTTCCGCAACCGTCGTTGGACCCTACCGTGAAAGAAGCGTTCGACGTGGCGTTTGAGAACATCAAGAAGTTTCACGAGGCGCAGTTGAACACGGGAGAGGTGGACGTGACGACTATGCCTGGCGTGAGGTGTCGAAGAGTGGCGAGACCAATCGGGTCGGTTGGTTTGTACGTTCCAGGAGGGACCGCGGTGTTGCCGTCGACGGCGCTCATGTTAGCCGTGCCGGCGATGATTGCGAAGTGTCCGATTGTGGTTTTAGCCACGCCGCCGTTGAAAGACGGGACGATTTGCCCGGAAGTTTTATACTGTGCGAAAAAGTCAGGCGTCACGCACATTTTGAAAGCCGGAGGCGCGCAAGCTGTGGCAGCCATGGGATACGGCACCGAGACGTGTCCGAAAGTGGACAAGATTTTTGGCCCGGGGAACCAATTCGTCACCGCGGCGAAGATGAATTTGCAAAACTCCGACGCGATGTGCGCGATCGATATGCCGGCGGGACCGTCCGAAGTGTTAGTCGTCGCGGATAAAGATGCAAATCCGAGCCACGTGGCGGCGGATTTGTTATCGCAAGCCGAACACGGCCCGGATTCGCAAGTCGTTTTGGTCGTCACGCCGGATGTAAACGTCGAACGCATCGTCGAAGAAGTTCGAGTGCAAGCGAACAAGCTCCCGCGAGCAGACATCACGGAAAAAGCGTTGAGCCACTCTTACTGCGTCGTCGTAAAAGACATCGACGAAGTCGTCAAGTTTTCCAACGCGTACGCGCCGGAACATTTAATCGTCAACGTCGAAGACCCGGAAAGTTTACTCCCGTCCTTGGACAACGCCGGAAGCATTTTCATGGGAAGATACACCCCAGAATCCGTCGGCGATTACGCCTCTGGAACCAACCACGTCTTACCCACCTACGGGTTCAGTCGCATGTACTCTGGCGTCTCCTTAGACTCGTTCATTAAATACATGACCGTCCAAGAGTTGACGAAGGAAGGCATCGAAAATTTAGGCCCTCACGTGGCGAAGATGGCCGAGGTCGAAGGCTTGGACGCGCACAGATTAGCGGTGACGCTGAGATTAGGCATAGAGTAAAGATGAGAGAAAAAAGAAGGAAAAAAAGCACGAGAGTTTGTTCGTTTTTGAATGACCGTTATTACTTTAATACTACTCTTCCGCAAAAAGAGAGAGAAACAGACTCTTCTCAACGCGCGACGTCCGATACATCGCTTCCTTCTTTTCTCTTCTCTGTCCGTTCAAAACTCGAGTCAAATAATCCAATCGCACGTCACAACTTCTCCGCTCTCACTCACGAACACACACACATCGAACACTTATCAAAGCGCACAGTTGTTTCCTTCGACGATTATTCAGCGGAGATCACCTCCTAAGACGAAGAACAAAACAGAATGAACGCGGACGAGGCGTCTCGATGTTTGGACATTTCTCGCTCGAAACTTGCCTCGGCGACGTGCGAATCGGATTTGGATTCCGCGTTGAAATTTGCCAAGAAAGCCACGAAACTTTCCTCGTCTTTGGCGCAAGAGGTTGCTCAAATTGCTGAGAAGATTTCGGAGCGACGAGCGAAAGGGTTCGCGACGTCTTCGTCTAATCCTGGGGAGAGAGCGAAAGAGGCGAGTGCGAGACGCACGGCGCAAGAGACGACGAGTGGACAGTCGACGAAACGTGGCGAAGACGCTTACGTCAAAGGGACTGCGGAACAAGAGAAGTTGATGAAAGATATCACATCGAAGAAGAACGATTACTACGCGGTGTTGTCCGTCTCGCGAACGGCGACGGAGAACGAGATTAAAAAGGCGTACAGGAAGTTAGCGGTGAAGATTCACCCGGATAAGTGTCAAGGGACGGGCGCGGAGGAGGCGTTTAAGATTGTGAGTAAAGCGTTCGCGTGTTTGTCGGACGCGGAGAAAAGGGCGGCGTACGATAGGTACGGGAGCGAGGAAGGGCCGCAAGGTATGGCGAGTGGGATGCGGAGGCGGCACGCGGGGCAAGCGCACTCGCCGTTTGGTGGGTTTGAGGACGATATCGATCCGAGGGAGATTTTTAACATGTTCTTTGGCGGAGGTATACCCGGGGTGAGGTTTCAAACGTTCGGAGGGAACGGGTTTCACGCGCACGGGTTTCACTCGCATCGAGAGCAAAGGGCGCGGCAGCAGCAGAGACAGAGAGAGAATAGAAGTAATAATAGCAGTAGACGACAGTACCATCAATCGGAACCGGAACATTTAGCGTCGACGTTTGCGAGGAACTTTATGCAAATGATTCCGATTCTTTTGTTTTTGTTCTTGTGGGCGTTCTCGCCGGCGCCGGAAGTGCACTATCAACTCTTTCCGGATTCACCGAACAGCGGGTATCAGACGAAATTGCAGACGAAAAAGTTAGACGTGCCGTATTACGTGAAGAGTAAAGCGCATTTTGATAAAAGTTTCACCCCGGGAACGTTCAATCGACAACGCATGGAGCAAACGATCGAACGCGATTATCAAGGCATGTTAGAAAACTCGTGCTTGTTCGAGAGAGGGACGAAAGAGAGGATGTTGAGGAGTTATTCCAGAGATCAGAGAGAGAAAGGCAAAGTGTACGAGATGCGACATTGCAACGAGTTGAAGAAATTGCGGCAAAAGATGCGATGATGTCGTCAATAGTAGAGCGCAAAATATAGAGCAGTTGTTCAAAGTTTTAATAAATAATTTCTCTAACTAAGAAAGCACGTCGTTTCCGACGGCGTAATTCCACACGACGCGTATCATGAGTAGGAATACGGCGAACATCATCATGCGTTTCGCCCATATCATGCGAATATCGATGATGCCGTCAAACTCCGGGCCGGTTTGGATCCAGTCGTGGAAGCCTCTGGACACTTTGCGAAGCTCGACGCGCACGACGTCGACGAGCGCGAAAACGATCGCACTCGTAGCCGATCGCACGCACTGCGTGGCCATTTCAACCGCGAACTTCCGCGAATTCGGCGTCGCTCTCACGACGTCGAATAGATCTTTCGCCAGTTCGCCCTCGAACGTTCGAAAGTTCCCACCACTTCCGCCGCCCGTTGTGGGATGTTGTTCCGCGGCGAGGTTCGCGTTGGACGGTCTACGAGGCGGTAACCCGTTGAATCTAGGCGTTTGGTCTGGAACATCTCCGGCGGAGTCTCCCGGGATGGATTTATCTCCATTTTGATCTTCTTCATCATCGTCGTTTTCATTGATTTCTCCCTCTTCTCTTCGTCTTTGTTGCGCCAACGCTCTTTCCAACGGCGTCTTTGGCGATCCGCTCTTCTTCTTCGGTCCTTGTCCTTCTTGATCTTCTCCCATGGACAATCGTTTTTCCATCGCAAAACTTGCGCTCGCGCGAAACTCTTCCGCGGGTAGATCTGCGATCGATCCGCGACTTCTCGGGCCTCTCCTCTTATTCGATTGTCTCGCCATTTCCGAGACGAACCCGCTCTTGTGCGTTTCCGCTACGTAGGTTTCCACCACTTTCGTCGCGACTGAATCGATCAATTTGAATCCGATTTGAGGGTTCGTCTCTAACGCTTTGATGACGTCGTTGAACGGATTCGCCTCGTTTCGTTGATTTTCCGAAACGAACGATCGCACGCCGACGTCGATGAGATCAAAAAGAAACTTTTTACGCTTCTCGATTTCTCGCATGGCCAAGTCTGCGACGGTTTCGTACGTGAGAGGAGACTCTCCCTCCTCCGCTCCAACACCTAACGTCAGCGCCTTCTTCGTCACTCTCGCCACCGATTCCACGCAATTCGTAAAAATAGAGTTAAACCTCAAAGCGCTCTCTTCTGTTTTCAACACCGTCTCGGTCACTCGCGATGCGAAGTCCGCCATTCTCTGCTCCAACACACGCAAACCCCCGTTACCACTACCACCATCATCGCTATTACTCGAACTATTCGGCGCTAAAAGAGAAATCCCCGCCCCGATGTCGTTCGCTCTTTGTACGCTCTTCATCACGCCGACGGCGATAAAATCCGACACCGCCTCCATCACCTCCGGCTGTTGAGCGCACCGCAACATTCGCCGCAATCGTTTCGGTACCGGTTTAGAGTAACGCATTTGCTGCTCCTCGCGTTCGTCCTCCTCCTCCTCCGTTTTCGTCGTCGTCCCGCATCCTCTTTCGCTCTCCGCTCGAACGTTCCTTTCCTCCTCCTCCTCCTCCTCCTCGTTGAGGACAAAATCACTCACATCCGTCGCGATCGTTTGTACGAGTTCACTCAGGGCATAAAACGCCGTCGCGTACTGTTCAGTCGCTTTTTGAAACTTCCGGTAGTTCGGGGAGTCTCTGATCGCGTGCACCACTGTTTAAAAAGAGAAAGAGAGGTTAATAAACGCAACGCAAATGCACGACGGAACCCGTCCCGGGGAAATTCAATTCGATTGGATTGAAGAGAAAGATATACTAAACGTACCGTAATACCCGCACGCGCCGGCGACGACGGACCCGCACGCGGTTTTGAGCAACCACCTCTGTCTGTCCCCTCGCATTCTGGGAGAATGTACGTCTCGTGTGAGTACTCTCGCGTCTTTTGTATCTCTATTAAAGCGGATAAATTCTGACGCCAATGTGCCATTAATTTAACGCGCATTGTGTAGCTCTCATGAAGTCCTCGTGCCGTCGCTTCGGAGGCCTTTTAGGAGGATTACGAGGAGGAAAAGGAGGACAGCTTCACCACTCGTTGTTCGTATCTTCGTTTTCCTCCTCCTCTCGGAGCTATCAAGTGCAACATTCCAAAGACGACCAAACGGACACGAAGCGTTTGTTGGATTTACTCAACAAGAAACGCGCGAACGGAAACTACGTCGAAGGAGGATTATTCGAACACGAAAACCACCGAAACGAACGGACGAAGCAAAAACAGACGCTCCTTTTATACCGCAAAGCTCTGAGACAAGCGAAACGGTTCCCAGACCCGACGTTGAGACATTTCGGGTACCACAGAATAGCGGAGCAATTCAGACGACACAGGTGTGAACTCGCCAAGAAGAAAATACGCGTGTGGAAGAAAGAGGCGACGAAGCAATCGAGACGGATGGAACGCGCGATACGAGGCGACCGGGACGATTACAGGCACTTTCTCGAGTTAGCGTACGGGGTGAAAGGAAGGTTTGGGCATTTGATGCGTCGATTTGAAGAGGAGCGGAAAATTGAAAAGACGAGACGCCAGGAGAAGTTTCTCTTGAAACCAATCGACGAAGAGACGATGGAGACGTTTTCGGTGAAGAATTTAGTGAGGATGGTGGAAGATGCGAGTTTGAGAGAAGGGGCGAAGTTTGAGGAACAGATGGAGGTTTTGAAGAGGAAAGTGCCGACGTTTTACTACGATCGTCGCAAAAGTTTTAGTAGGAAGAGCGACAAAAGTAAGAGTAACGATAGCGATTCATCAGACGACATATTCGCGTACGAAGACTCTCGCGCGCGATCGAGAGCGACGGAAGATGCCATCGACGCGATAGAATTAGGAGATGTTGAAGACGATGCGGAAGAAAAAGAAGAAAAAGAAGAAGTCATACTATTACGATCCAAACTCAAACACTGGCACGTTCACGAGGACACCGCGTTTGAAAAATACGCGCCGAGTCGACTGTATCACGGATTCGACGGCAACTGGGAGAATAATCACGTGGCAATGCTGAAATCCATTTTCGAACCGACGATGATTGATCGATTAGATTTCATGCCTCGCAAATGGTTTCGAACGTACCGAAGGACTTTATTCGAATTGGAAGGCGAATCGAATTCTTCGAACAAAAGCAACAAAAATCAGCAAAACGTCAGCAAAATCTCCTCGGACGCGTTGAAAGACGTCCAAAGAACCACGCCTTTACGAATAGTCTTACCCGCGGAAAGTGACGACGAACAAAAAGAACGAGAGTATTCAAACGTCAGCTATAATACTAAAGAAGGAGAACACGAAGAAAAATCAATGTTGTCCGCGAACAAAAAGAAGAGCACGAAAGCGGGAAAGATAAAACTCGCCGAGAGTACCCTCTACGCGGATTAAGAATATACGGACGCATCAGAGTATTTTAGCGCGAGTAGTCAGAGCGAGATGAGTAGAGAAACTGTAAACAATGCGCGCCTGTTGATTGAAACCACCGTCACACGTTAAGCGTCGTTTACCTTCCTCGATGTCGCATCGACATTCGTCGTTCGTTCACGTTTTTCCTCAATTTTAGAGAAAACAGTTGGAACGAAAAGCTCCACAATCCGATTCAATCGATCGATCAAATCAACCATGTTATCATTCACCCAATCCATCTCCACGCGCCCACGGGCAGTTAAAACCACCACCAAACGAAGCTCCAAAGTTTCTCTCAAACCAAGAGCCGTGATCCACGAGAACATAACCTCCTTAATCGGCGACACACCGGTCGTGAAAATAAACAAATTGGCCCCCGACGGCGTCGAGTTGTACGTCAAGTGCGAATACTTCAACCCGTTATCGTCGGTGAAAGATCGTTTGGCGTTGGCCGTGATTGAAGACGCGGAAAAAAGCGGGAAGTTGAAACCCGGGATGACCGTGGTCGAGGCGACGAGTGGGAATACGGGTACGTTTTGTTTGTTAAGCGCGCACTTTTGGATGGGTTTTTGATCGGATTGGTGTCGTTTAATTAGGCGGTTTAGGCGATTTGATGAGATATTTTTCTTCCCTCGCGCGAGTTTCAATTCGGACCCAGAATTCACCCAAACGCGATGATTCTTATTCCTCTCTCTTTCTCTCTATCATAGGTATTGCGGTTGCGATGGTGTGCGCGCAAAGAGGATATCCGTGCGTCATTTGTATGGCGGAACCGTTCTCGATCGAACGGCGTAAAATTATGCGCATGTTAGGCGCGAAGGTTATCGTCACGCCGAAAGGCGGGAAAGGCACCGGCATGGTGAAGAAAGCGGAAGAGTTGGCGGAGAAGCACGGGTGGTTTTTGACGAGTCAGTTTGAAAACGAAGCGAATTGGAAGTTTCACGAGAAGACGACCGGGCAGGAGATTTTGAGAGACTTCAGCGGGAAGAATTTGACGCACTTTGTGACTGGGTACGGGACCGGCGGGACGTTTCACGGCGTCGCGAAGGCGTTGAAAGCAAAGAGACCGGACGTGAAGATTTGTTTGTTGGAACCGTCGGCGGCGCCATTGTTGGCGTCTGGGACGAAGACGGAGAGAAAGCCGTCCGGCGCGCCGGTCGGGTCGCACCCGGCGTTTACGCCGCACCCGGTTCAAGGTTGGACGCCAGATTTCATCCCGCTCGTTTTGGAATCCGGGATTGACTTGCACGACGAATTGATCCCGATCGACGGACCGGATGCCATGCAGTGCGCGAAAGATTTAGCGTCCAAGGAGGGCATTTTTACCGGTATCTCCGGCGGGGCAACCTTTAGTGGCGCTTTGAAAGTGGCCCGATCCGCGCCAAAAGGCAGTTCGATTTTGTGCATGCTTCCGGACACCTCGGAGAGATACATGTCCACGCCTTTGTACGACCAAATTCAAGCGGACATGGACGAGTCCGAGTTGGAAATCGCGAAAAGTACGCCGAGCTTCCAGTTAATTCCAGGACAGGAGCCAATCTTACAAGCGTAAACGTTTCTTCGTTATTCAATAATTAATTAAATCACTATTATCAATCACATTTCAAACTTGACCACTACTCGCGTAACTACTGCTACTACTTCTTCTTCTTCTTCTCGCTTCCTTGATTCGCGCGTTGTTTTTGCACTCTCAACAGCTGCACTCCGCACTTCTCGCACGACGGCGTCGTCAACCAAATCTCGGCGTTTGGCGTCGCGACTTCTGATTGTGGCATCGCCGCGTAACACCGATCGCACTCTACCGAAGCGTCGTCGTCCAACTCACGCAAATCTAACTTCAAATCCTCTGAGCTAATCGATGGATCTAGAACTGAAAACTCCTTCATCGCGTTCGACTGCTGGTTCTCCTCTTGGTACTCTCGCACGTACTCGTCGTGGTTTATTTTCTCAACCTCCGGTTCGATCTTTTTCTCTTTCGATTTAAAAGTCTTGATCTCCTTTTCGGCCAAGTACTCGTCCACGACTTCCGGACCGCCTCTTAAGTCTATTTCGTCCCCATCGTCGTCGTCTGAATCGTCGTCATCGTTCGTTGACGGGGTCTTAGTATGGCTGTCCAAGAGCGTCTCCACCGCCTGAATCGGGTGTTCGAATTCGTCACTCGGGAAGATGAACGGCGATCGATGGTTGCGGGAGACGCCACCGTACTGTTCTTTCAAACACATCTTATACTTGAACCCTGGCGACGCCGCCGATTTTTCTCCTGTTGTTTTTAACGCGTTCCCTTCTTTACTATTAATACTACGATTGCTTTTTCTACCCAACCGAGCGTCTTTCGGATCGTCAATCAAACACAACTCGTGCGTTTGGCGCATGTCCATGATGGTTGCCGTAAACGAGCTCTTGCCGGTTCCGATAAAATCCACCATCATCGAACACGTCGCCTTGTCGATGTAAATCGCTTTGCTCTTGTCCGGTTCGTTCCGGTGCATGGACCACTCAACGCGTAAACCGCCGATTTCGTGCAACATGCCTCGCAAAGTGTTCACCGCGACGCGACCGTCGTACCGTTTGTCGTCCGGGTACACCTCCGGGTCGTTCGTCAACAACAAAACGGTTTTCAATTTCGAAGCTTCTGCTCTGTGAATGATTCTTTCCGCGGCGTAGCTGACGTTTTTGACGAAATCGTTGCCTATTCTCTTCCACAAGAAATCCTCTTGGCGCCAGTGGACGCACAACGTGTCGCTCGGTTCAATCTTTAACTTTTCAATCTCTTTGTTCGCTTCTTCGTAGATTTCATCGTTCAAGTTCCCGTTCGAATAGCACGGTTCGATGCTGCTAAACGCTAATAAGTTTCTCGCCCGTCGTCTGTTGGCGTTCGAGTTTGCGTTTTCGTTCCACGCCTCGCGAAAAGTCTCCTCGGAAAGTTGATGTTCCGCTTGCAACTGCTGCTGTCTAATTTGTTGTTCTCGAGCTAAAAACATATCTCTGCGCGGTATGTTTTGTTGATTGACGGTGCGTCCGAGCGTTTCACCAGTTGGCAATAACCCAAAGGTACTGATGTCGTTGTTTTTGTCGTGGCGGTCCTTGTTAAAATTCTTCTCTTTCGCTTCGGCTGCTTTCTTCGCTCTCGCCGCGTCTCGCTCCCTTCGCCTCTTCTCCACGGCTTCATCCGCCCACCCTAACTTCTCCGTCTCGCCTTTCACGTACCTTTGCGCCTCTTTCTGCCACACGTTCGGATACTTCTTCCCGGTCTTTGGATCCACCGGCTCGAAATCGTACATCCCGGCGAAATAAATCTCCTTCCCGGGACCGGCGTTCTCTTTCGCTTCCTCTAAATTCGACGTCACCACTTTCCACTCAACTTTATACTTATGCTTCGGTATTAAATACTCCCCGAGACGATGCTTCTCAATCTCGCACCACCCTTCGACGAGCTCGAAACACGGCATCCCGTTCACCGCGTCCGCGGTGATCCTCCTTCCTAAACTTTCCACGTTGAACGAATACGCCGGCGACGCCAACGACGAATCATACGTATCGCCATCACCCCCATCCATCGCGAGAACCGCACTCTTACTGTTACACGAACGTAAACTCCTCTCGTCGAAATACTCCATCGGGTTCATCGTTGGAAATTGCTCTTCGTCCCCCGGTTTCCGCTTACACGCCGGAACGTGCAAGGTGTCCACCCTCAATTTTTCCGCCAGCCATCGCGCTTTGACGAGGCAGTTTTCGCAGTTTGACGCGCCCCCGAACGAGCCGTAATACATGTGCACTTCCTGGTTATCGTATTCATCGTTCTGTGAAGGGTTGAACTGTTTCGCGAAGCCGAGCTCGCCGTTATCCTCCGTCAAAGCCTCCTCGGCGTTGACTTCAAAGCGAACATTGGAAACGGAAACGGAAAGGAAAAGGAGGAAAAAGATGCGCGATGATGATGCTCTCATGCGTCGCGTGGTCGAGCAAAAGGACAAAAAAGACTCAATCTCTCTCGTTTTGATCAAACGGCAGGGTTCGATGTCATCGTTTCTTCGTAAACGTGGCGCGTATGTGTTGCGTTCTTTTCTGAAGATTTTGAGGCATTTTAAGCCGCGGGGTGTCTCTTTCTTAGGGTGTGAAGCCGCGCTCGTCGTTAATACGTACGATGCTACCGTTCCTATTACAACTACTCGTTTACTATTATTCTCAAGCGTTCTCGCTCGTGCCGTAGGTGGTGTTCTTTTTCCCTCGAGCGAGGGTGTGACTCTTCGTCTTCTCGTCGTCGTTCTTCGCCAAGAGGGTCTCTTTTTGCGCCTCTTCGACGGTCGATTTTCCGTCCAGAGGAGTGCGCTCGCCGCCGGAGGAGGGAGTATTACTATTGCTCGTCGCGGTGGTTCCCCAGTTTTCCATTTCTGGGTGGATGCACTGGGCGATTTCCATCAAGATGAGCGCGATGCAGGAAACGAAACAGAACACCGAGGTGTACTTTAATAAGTTGGTCACGTCGTGGCCAAAGACGGTGAACTTTGCCGGGGTGAGCAAACCGCCGCCGTTGGGGAGGACGAGGACGTAATCGGGCATCAAGTAGACGTCACCTTCGGAGCCTTGGATTTCGGACCATCGCTTATCGCTGCCTTCGGCGCAACTGGTTCCATCGGTTAACGGGTAGTTTTGCTCGGAGTATAAACCGCAAGCGCCGTAGGCGCCGCCTTCGGTTAATTCCATGGCGATTCGCGCGTAGCCGTCCTCTCCCCAATCGACGCCGTAGGAGTTTTTGATCAACCAGTACGGTTTCTTGGCGGCTTCGTCCATGCCCCAACCGACGATAACTGCGGCGTGGTTGATTGCGGTGACCGAATCCGTCGAAGCGGGAGGGCAATCGGCGACTTGGACTAAACCTCCGCCGTATAATTGTAACGGTTTGACGTTCAATCCAACCGCGATGGGTTGTTGCTTCACCGCGCGCATTAAAGCCAAAATGGTATCTTTGCCTTCTAACGGCGCGATTTCGCAGTACCCGTCGATACCAATTCCTTTCGGTTTCGGAGCTTGCGCCTCGGGGAGTACTTCCCCGTTCGAACCTAAGTTGGACGGTAACGGACACTCTTCCGCAGACGTTATGTCGGTGCTGAAATCTCTCGAGCGCAAGATGCCGTCGCGCTGGACGCCGATCCACGCGTACGCAGTCGCCATGTTACCCGTGTGACACCCAGAATCGAGCGTATCGCAAGATAACAAGTGATACGGGGACAAATCCGGTCGAGTACCGGTGTTGATTGCTTTTGAATCTGCGATGACTTGTACCGTTGAATACGCCCAGCACCCGGAACACGCGCCTTGCGAATACACCGGACCAATATCGATTTTGTTTCGCCAATCGAAATGTTTCTTGAACGTCGTCGTGTTCGCAGTTGGATCGTTGAACTCGTGAATTTGGACGTCGATGACGTTGTTTGACGCCTCGTTGTCTTCGGCTTCCTCGTCGGATGATTCGTTCTTCTCGTTTTGAAAGTTGAACTTATCGACGACTTTTTTCTTCAAGTTTTCATCCTTGGTGATCTCGCCGAGTTGAGGGAGCTCGCGCGCGATGCCTTGCTTGGCGTTCTTCAACTTGTTCGCTTTGCGAGCTTTCTTGATCTCGTCCGGGGTCATTTTCTTCGCGCGTTCTTCTTGTTCTTTGCGTTGCTCTTTCGAGAGGTGCTTTCTGGTGCTTGTCTTTTTTTCTTCGTACCGTTATTCTTCTTTCTCTCCTACTTCCGCCTCCGAAACTTCTTCTTCTTCTTGGACGACGACGACGGTTTTCTTGTTCTTATTCGACGACATCGCGTTGGAAGCTTTCTTCTTGAAAGAAGAAGAAGAAGAAGAAGACGTTTCGGAAGAGGAGGAAGTCACATTTTCCCCTTCTTCTTCGATTTCCTCCTCTTCTCCGGCTTCCTTCTTTGGTTGTTGATCTTCTTCGTTCTCGTCTTCTTTCGAGGCGAATTCCTCTTTCGTCACCGAATCGGTCGTCGTCGTCGTCGTCGTTTTGTCGTCCTCCTTTTTGTTCGCGACGACGGAAACATCTTCCTCGTTTTCTACCGAAACTACTGCTTCTTTGTTCGCGAACAATCCGTGATGGTTGTGTTTGCCAAACTTTCTCGAACCGCCTTTCGCAGACGCCTCGGCGGCGATTTTATCCTTCTTCGCTTTACTCGCCTTTCTGTGTTCTCTCTCGGCTTTATCCTCTTGATGTTCTTTTGGCACGTACGTCGCGTGCGTGTCTTCGAACTCATCTTGCGTCAAATCCGCGAATCGCGTGATGCCTTTGCGCATGTGCGATCCTCGTTTCTTGGCTAGTCTATTTTGCTCGTCGATTTCCTTCACGTTGGCGAGGAACACGTCCTGCTTTCGAAACGCAACTTCGCAAGGCCACTGTGAATCGTCGTCGTCGCCGCAATACTCGGACCTTTTGTCGTATTTAAACGCATATTTCACGAATTCCGGATCTAACGTCGCGTCTTCGATGTCACTCAGGGAAAATTTCTTCACCCCGGCGGCGTTTTGCATCTTCTTCGGGATGATAACTCTCGCGTTGACCGCCTCGCGTTCTTTTTCTGGGAACTGTCTGGATAAAATGTTCTCCGTCTTCTTAGTCGTTTCGATAGAACCACCACCAACTTCGCGAACGGCACTTTCGATGGTTTCGTTTTCGTTCGCGTCGTCGATGATTGCTTGTTTCAACTCCTCCAGCGTCGGTCCGGATTGGTCTTTCTCGTCGTCTACTTCCTCGACAACTTTACCGAAAATACCCTTCTTAGAAGAAGAAGAAGAAGAAGAAGAAGAACCGCTTTGATTATCTTTTATCTTCTCCTCAGAGCTTTGTCCTAAACTGGCAATCGCGTACGACCCAGCCGTCAACTTCTTCATCTCCTTCGTGGCGACCACGTTGTTCTTCTCGCTCGAGTCTTCAAAATCCTCTTCCATCTCTTCCTCCTCCTCCGCGTTCTTCTTGTCTCTCCAAAAAGGCAGCTGGTTTTTCAAAGCCGTCACCTCCTCGCTTTTCCTCATCCCGTTCTCGCTCA
>JACLAA010007436.1_pt1 | contig 21459 bp, 10 predicted proteins | sample 8027891 | NCBI WGS metagenome assembly JACLAA01 (sample SAMN15724900, study PRJNA655200) | protist metagenome | isolation source: fluorescence activated cell sorting (FACS) single amplified genomes of... | place: Spain: Blaines Bay Microbial Observatory, Mediterranean Sea | collected 2016-01-19 | reverse complement strand
TCCGTGCCTGTCCCGGAAGATCTCCAGCCTTTAGTAGCCGCTATTAAACAAAATCCAGACACGGGCGTTGCCTTGCTTGCTTTCATCTTTGGATCTCCGGTTTTACTTGCAGTATTAGGTGCGGCTTTGCGTGGATACGATGGTGATGTCCGCCCGAAAGCTTGCTATGAATCGCTCGAGAAGAACGGTAACGCAAAGATTATCGACACCCGCTCGGAAGAAGCGATAAGGAACGAAGGCGTTCCCGATTTGAGAGGATCGGCGAGAAACAAAGGGGAAATCGTTCGCGTCGTGAAATTGAACGAAAAAGAACGAAGACAAACGCGCGGCGCGAGACAGATTGAACTCACGATTGCAGCGGAGAAGGTTAAGAAGTTATCTTCGATTGGCTCGAAGTTGTACTTTATTGGTCCAGATGCGAAGGACTTGGCCAAGACGGTCAAAAGTGAAACTTTTGCTCGTAAGTGCTACACTATTTCTGGTGGATTTGAAGGCTACCGATCGTCTGGCTTGAAGTTGAGAAAAGGTGGCTATAAAAAGAATGTTGCCGAGGTTGCTGCCGAGGAAGCGTCGGAGATTGGAAGCAGAGCGACGCGCGCCGTCCAAAGCAGTGTCGGCTCCGTCTCGACGACTGTGAAAACTGCGGACGATTCGATGAAGGTTGTGTACGGGCTCCTCGCGCTCGGCGTTGTGGTCGGAGCAATCGAGTACGAAAAGACGTTGCAATTCATCGGCGTCGTCGGTATCGAATTGACTTTGTTGAACGCGTTCTTGTCGTACGAAAATCCCCTCGATGCGATTTCAGCGTTTGGTAACTTTGTTTCTCCGGTGACGCAGCCGATTACGAACGCGATTGGCGCTAAAGCCGGCGAAGTCGCCAACGAGGCCGTGAGTATTGCGTCGGAAAAAGTGAAGGAGTCCGTTAGCGAGATTTCTGTTCCGGATGTTGATTTGGACCAAATTCCAGGCGGTTCCGGCCTCAAGCGTTCGCTGGAGAAGCGAGGGGCTGCCAAACAGTCCGCGGTCGAAGAGGACGAATAAAAACAAGAACTTAAAATGAAGAATAAACAGTAGAACGCACAATATTATTACCATAGCAGAAAAGAAGAAGCAATGCATATGATTGAACGATAATTTCACGCATCATATAAATATATTATCTGATCAAATCCTCGCTTTTCTCGCGCGCCTTCTTGGATTTTCCTTTTTCACCAAATCTTCTTCTTTCATCACAAAATTGAAACAGACGTACTCTCTCTCTCTGCGATAAAGAGAAGGAAGAGAACACGCACGCATGCACGACTAACATTAAGAGCACGCTCGAGGCGGCACACACTACGCGCGAGGATGAGAACGCGCCGGTTTACCGCTCTCCTTGTTCTTCTCGTCTTCATCGTCTCCCTCGCGGCTTTTTGTTCCGGAGAAGATGTTGGTGAGCACGTTCCTCCTTTGCCACACGAGCAGAATGATGAACACGACCACCATCACCACCACGACGTAACCATGGACGTAACCATGGAAGCGCCGGATGAGTTGTTCGAATACGAAGCGGAGTTGGTGGACGAACGCCTCGAGGAGGAAGAGAATGAGATGGACGAACAATTCTTGAAAAATCAAGAGCAGCAGATGTTACGCGACGGTGATGGCGAAAAGCGTAATATCGTGGATCCTGAAGAAATCTTGGAGCAAGTGGAGGCATTCTACGCCGAGTTTGAAGAAAAGAAAGGATGGTTATTTACCAACTACACTTTGCGCGTGTCCACGGAGAAGGCGGTAGATGCGCTTTTGCAAGAAGGACAACGCGCGTTGGATTTTGCAGAACAGAACGATGCACTATTTCACGTTCAGAATAGTCCACATTTTGCAAGGAGTACTAATTTACCGAACGAACAAAGCATTCCTTTAGAATTCGCGCGCTTGTGGATTGCTTCGGAAGCGTTATTCGTGCTAGCTGCGGCGTTGGAAACAGGCACGCTTCCTTTATCCGCCTTGTCGCAATCGCAAAGAGATATGTTTGCCAAGACGAATGATGAACATATTCCATGGACTTTAAAAGCTTTGCGAGCTGCACATTTCGCAGGGAACGACGGAGCTTCGGTAGCTCTTGCAGACAGAGCGCTCATCGGTCGAGGTGGTGTCGCCGAAAATTGTCAAATGGCAGTGCGACTACTGCATCCGCTTGCCGCAAAGCGCGAACTGGAGATTCAGAAAGCAGGTGCGGGTTCTGTTTCTGGTATGCCAGTACAGGCTACGTGGTTGAGAGACCGCGAGCGGGACGCCTCCTGGCACTCTAACGCCATGGAAGAAAGTTTAGCGGAAGAGCATCAAAAAAATTTCGTGGGAGGTGCGGATGATTCGAACGAATTTACGCCTCATGGAAATAGCGGCACGCCGGAAAGCACGAGAGCCGAAGGATACCGAAGATTGATGGGCACAGATGGTAGAGATAGAGACGAGATTGGAGCTTTACAACGTTTTGAGAATGCGGCGCGACGCGGAGATCGTTTAGCCGCCTTCAACGCAGGCTTCATGCACATGAGGGGTACTTCAGAGAATGTTCCAGTGAATGTTACTGCGGCTAAAATATATTTCAAGCAGGCTGGAGATGTGAACGGAGGTGGTGCCTTTAATGGTATCGGAGTCATTTATTACAACAAGAAAGATTTCGTCACCGCAAGACATTGGTTTGAGAAAGGAATGGCAGCGAACAATCCCGATTGCTTTTACAACATGGGCACGTTGCACTTGCACGGACTCGGCAATTTGGAAAGAAATGCCACTCAAGGATTTCTGATGTACGAAAAAGCGTCCAAAAGCGGTCATTGGAAAGCGCCGTTTGATTTGGCCAGAATGCATATGAACGGACAGGGGACGCCACAAAATTGTACGAGAGCTACCCGTTTATTTCGAATTTTCTACGACGAGCGAACGGGATGGGCGGATGAACTAGAGAACGCAATGGCTATGTTAGATGGAGTCGACGAGAATAGAAAAAAACTGAAAGGTGTGCCCCGAGATCCTTTTGGAGCGTTGATTCTGTACTCGCTTTACGCAGAACAGGGAAGTGAAGTTGCAACACAAAATATCGCTTGGATGCTCAGGAAAAATCTCACCGGTATCGAAATACCAAATAGATTTGAACTCGCTGGTTCGTTACTGCGACGCGTCACGCGTTCACCAGGTTTAGCTCCTGAAGCCAACATCGATTTAGGAAACATGCTTTGGAATAAGCAAATCGAAGCTACGCCACAAGATTTTGCGTTGTGTGACGACGAAGAAAGATTTATGGTTTCTCAAGGTCGCGACGCGATCGAAGGTGAATCTGACAACGCCGAACCTACTAGGAATAGTGATGCGAGTGCGATGCATTACAACGCTGCGGTTCACAGATACAGAAGAGCAACAGAAGGGGATTTACAACTTCCGGAAGCGTATCATGCTTTGGCTTGGGCACATTTCACGGGTAAAGGAGAAGGTAAAAACAGTACCGCAGTTCTCTTGTATCTCGACAAAGCGATGGAATTATCCAGATACGACGCGGAAATGTTCCCGAGTATCTTATTCTACGCGTACGTCCGCATCGCTTCCTCTTTCGACGGGTTCATTTCGTTGAAAAGGTTATTCGGTAGATTCCTTTCCTGCATCCTTGATATCGACAGAGATAGCATTGAGAGGTATTACAAAGAGAACTCTACTTTGGTGCACGGGTTCGTGACGATTTTGGCACTCGTCATACCACGTTTCCTCTTTTTTAGATACGCTGCTGCTGCCGCCGCCGCCCAGAATAGATAACTAGGAATAGATGAAATAGATATTATACCGGGATGGTGAACGTAGAGAAATATTTGTATAAAAGAAAATGCTCCACACCCTTTCCGCCGCCACTAAAAGCTACTATTCTAAATTTGTATTAGTTCTTACTTTCTTATCGTCTCCTTCCTTAGGTCAGGGCGTAAGTTCCTCTTCCATCGCGGTCAACTTATCGTTCGGGTCATCCATCGTCAAATAGTCGTAAGGAGCTTCGATCTGTACGCGCTCAGGTCTTGCCAATTGAATTTTAGCCTTTTTCATGGCTTGGACGAACGATAACCACAACTCGGAACGAATACCGAGGAACTGGTCTTTGTTAATGGCTTCGACGTAGAACGAAAACTCCAACATGATTCCATCCGGCGTCACTTCTTCTATAAAAACGCGCCTGTGTAGCGTTTTCAACACTCGCGGATCGTTTTTGATCATCGTTCTAAACGTTGACAGCAATTTGGAGAGTTGACTCGCGTCTTTCAATCTGACTGTCATTTTCTCGTTGAATCTAAACTCTCTTCCTCGTCGAGTAACGTTGATGATTGACATTGCACCGAGTTCAGAGTTTGGAAGTAATATAACTTCTCTCTCTAAAGTTTTAATAGCCGTGCGAAACAAACCAATATCAATGATTTGACCCTCCGCGTAGTTCAACTCCTTCCCTTCTCTTGGAATTTTAACCGTATCGCCAATTATAAATGGGGTCGTCGTGTACAATAAGACGCCCATGAGAGCATTCTCTAATACCTGTTTGGACGCCAAACCGATGGCAATACCGGAAACGCCCCCGACAGTAACTAATGCGCCCAAGTTCAATCCTATTGCTTTGAAACAAAAGATTGCCGTCACGACCCAGGTGATAATTTCTGTCACTCTCTCCGCCCCGTTCACTCTCGCTAAAGTTGCCGGCGCCGCTCCGCTCTTCTCCAACCTACTCCACGCGCTCGAGAAAAACTTCTTCTCCCACGAAAACGTCGCCGCGACCAGGCCGCTCAAAATACACAGATACGTAATCGCTTGCACCGCGTAAATAATTCGAGCGACTTCAAATACGGCAGATCCAATCAATAACGCGCCAATCCCTCTGCTCCCGGAAGCTATCAACAAACCTCTCTCCACCGAACCTGCGATATCTTTAATAATCTCCTGAACTCTTTCGCTGAAACGAAAGAACCCGCTGAAAAGAGATAATCGTAAAATCGACCCGAGAAAGAACAATAACGCCGCGTCTTCTAAATACACTCGAATAATTTTATCCGGACTCGGCGCCGGCGTCAAACCGAGAAATCGTCCAAAAGCCTCGAATATAAACTGCGCGACGATAGCGCCGGTTATTTCCGCCGTCTCTCTCGTGTTTATTGCTAAAAAAGCGGCATAAAACGAAAAAGCGCCGACACATAACGTGATCAGTTTCGTCAACCACGAGTCTTCTTCGGCCAGCACGGGTACTCCCGGGAGTAACGTCCGCGGCGCGTTCTTTCCACCTTTCATAATCTCCGTCCCTCCCTTACTCGAAGAAGAAGACGAGGAAGAATCATCCAAAATGGTATCCATGGAATACATATCGTCAGAGGTTGCGTCTGCTGGTGCTTCGCGCGCTATTATTCTTTCTCGGTGGTTGCTACTAAAAAGGAGCATCATCCTTTGTCCTCCTTCTCTTTCCCTTTGTCTTCTTTGTCTTCTTATTGATGAAATTGTGTTCGTTAGAGAGGCGGCGAAAAAAAGGGTGACTTTGTCACCATTCTCGTAATTGTTTCCTCTTCTTCTCCTTTGTGTTCTTCTCTTTAACGACGACGACGAGAGAAAGGCTCGAGAGTAAGAAGAAGAACAGAACCGTGATGATGATGATGATGTCGAGCACGCGCGCGACGACGACGATTGCATCGCTCGCGTGTTTGCTGTCATCATCGTCCCGGTCGTGGTGGTCATTTTTTAATGGAGAGAGATGAGTGCGAAAACCTCTCTCGACATTCCCCCATTAATTTTTTTGCGAAAGACAAAGAGGATTTGCGCCAAAATTTGCCAAAATCGGCATCCAAAACCACATAATTTCATTCATCATTGCTTTCGCCCATAATAGTAGTAGTATTAAATGATGATTATGTTTACCTCTACTTCCCTCTCATCAAAATCAGCCTTGGCGCAGAGAGGAGCACCACGGACGACGACAAGAGCAGTGTCGAAACCGTGTTGTTGTTCAACTGCGACTGCGACTACTGCTGAGAAGAGGAAGAAGAAAATGATGAAAATGATGACGACGACGAGAGGAAGAAGAGGAAAAGGAATGTTGAAATCATCCTCATCAGAAGAGTCGTCGAAAGTTGCGATTGAAGACGACGACGACGACGACGACGACGACGACTTTTTACAGTTTCTGGAAGACTCCATGGAAGTCGCGGCTGGGGAGAAAAGAGACGACGATTGGATTGGCGAACCAGGCTCGGCCATGCGAGGCGAAGAGTTGAGGAAGTTAGTGTTGAAACGATACGGAAAGTTGTACGACACGAGAATTTGTCAGAGACGAGATTCGATGAATAAGTTGCAGTTGTTTTTACAAATAATGTGGAAGTTTGTCGGACAGAAGAGTTTTCCGATGACGGAGGCGGAATACATCGAACAAACCGACGCGGTGGCGGAAATATTGACCATGAAGAATAGGCAGGATTTAGTACGCACGAACTTACCGATTTGGCCAAAATGGCCGAAGATGGATACCACGGGAGCAAACGCGGTCATGATTCCTTTGGACATCGACGAAGAGGATCTAACCATTGACGGCGAATAATAAATGGTAAACGAGTCTGTCTGTAGTAATTGGTAGAGCTAAATGTGTTGTATATCTCATAGGTATTAATAAAGTGTGTTTGGACTCTCTCTCTCTCTCTCTCTCTCTCTTCTAGTGCGCTGTGCCAGTCGCCGCGACTTTCAAGTTTGGCAACACCTCCAACCCGTCTCTAATCTCCAGTAACTCTATCTGCTGCTTCACGCGAGCTAATCTCGCGTACAACGGCCTCGCGTGTTTTTTATCCGCTTTGCTCGCGACTATGTTATTCATTTTCATCAACCTCGCGTCGTACGCTCGAAGTCTTTTTTTCAAATTGCTCTTCTCTTGTAACAACCCCTCGCGACTCATCTGTCTTACGCTGGTTGGATATAACGCTTCCAACGCGCTTCCGCAACATCTCTCGGACTCTGCTCGCATGGAATCAAAACAAGACGGGTCGAAGAGAAACTCCGAGACGAATTCGTCCGAGAGTAATTCTAGAGTGTAATCTCTCGCTAATACATCTTCTTCTTCTTCTTCCTCGAGGATACCATTCTCATCATCTTTTTCCAACGTTCTTCTTACATCATCATCATCGCTTTTTCCACTACTACTCTTACTACTGTTATTACTCTCACTTTTACGACGAAGAACTGAAATGTTCTCAAAATTCTTCCCGCCTCGTTTTGTTCCTTCTAATTCTTCTTTATACGACGACGACGACGCAAAATCATCGCGAAGACTGATATTATTCGTGGCGTCGCGAAGCATCAGATAAAATAGGGGAAGGTTTTTGTGGGGCTGTCGAGTTCATTTTTGAATTTTTCTCTCTCCCTTCTTCCTTCACGTTCCTTCTTCTTCTGTGTCTTGGATTAAAAAAAACGCTCGAAAAACTCTTTTCAATTTGATCAGTAATCAGCCACACACATTTTTGCGCGAGAATACATACTACTACACGCATTTATATATAGTACATACCAAAACAACGTAGTAGGAAGAAAAATATCACGCAAAAACGACGATGGTGTCCTTCAACGCGAGAAACAGAGAAGAAGACGAAGACGACGATCACGATTTTGATAAAAAAAAAACCGATCAGGAGGAAAAATTCGCATGGCAGGAAAACTTGCGCGAGGACGATCCGTGGAAACACGTGAAAGATATCAAAGGGGATTTGCATTACCGAGTGTTGTCGATTCCTCGAAACGCGACGATTAAAGAGATTAAATCAGCGTATCGGCAAAAAGCGCGCGAACATCATCCGGATAAAGGCGGTTGCAGCGAAACGTTCGATAAAGTGCAAAAAGCGTTCGAGACGTTGTCCTGTCCCAAGAAACGAGAGCAGTACGACAGGTTACAACACGTGACGCAATATCGGTACATACCGGGCGTGACGCAAAGAGCAGTCGGAGGAGAGGATTTACTGTTGGACGATATCGCCCGATTAGGGTTAGAAACAGACGCGAGCACGCAGTTGGTGGTGTTGTGCGAGGTGTGCGGGAGACCGTCGACGAGAGTGTGCATGTGCTCGTTGTATTATTGCGATTTTTGCGAACGGAAGCAACACTGGAAAGGCGAGTTTGGTTTGCACTGGCCGGTGACGCAGAGCGATCGTTTGAAGGTGGATTTGGCAAAAAAAGAGTTGGAGGAGAAGAAAAAAGAAGACGCGAGGAGGTACGAGTTGGAAGATCCGAACTTTAGAGATCCGGCGTCTTTGAGAGAGATTCGCGAGTTCAAAGAACACGCCGCGGAGATTTACGGTGTGAGGAAACGAGATCAAACGAGGGTGTTCGATATGCGTTTGGCGAGATATTACATGTGGGCACAGACGACGCGTCACGTATACGTCGCGATCATGTTACCGACTGGATATAAAGATAAAGAGCTGCACATGGACTTCAGAGGGCAAGTGTTAGTGGTTCAAAGCGAAGACTCACCTCCGGTGGTGGAAAGACACCTCGCGTTTCAACCGTCGCGCGAGTTTCCCGTGCAAACCATGCAAACGGAGGATAAAAGATTTTTCGTGCTCTCGATTCCGAAAAGCAACATGGGAGAAGATATCAAACAGTGCTTTGAAGGTGATCCAGACTACGCGCGATGCATGCAACCGCCGTATACTTTACACGAATCAAATACTGAAGTCATCATGGAATTTGAACTGCCGTTTTGGATCGACGAGGAAGACGTTCGTGTGGACATTACGAAACGTACCGTTCGCGTTCGCGTGACGAACGAAATCGATACGATACGTCATTTCTGGTGGAAAGCGCAAGGGCACGAAGAGTTGCGCAAGAACTGGGAAGCAATCGTTCCTGAAGAGTGCGCGTGGTCTTTAGACGACGAAAGCATAAACTCAAAAGGCGAAAAATGTCGCCTATTGATGATTTGCCTCGCAAAGCCTTTGCCAGATCAAGAAGAGAAAGAATATAAGAAAAGCTCGCGCCAAGATAACAGATTTGCATTGGCAAAGTGGGTTGACACTTCAACAACCCAAGAGTCCGGTGTCCGATTCTTTATCGAAGACGAAGATGATTTCGATCTCGAGTCGTTGCTCATATCGATGGTGTTTATGGAAACGGGCTCGTCTTTTGTACCTGCAAAACCGGAGTACGCGTATCGCGCACCGTTCGATACTTCGAAAACAATAAGAGACGTAAATTTACTCCCGAAAAGAGTGAAAACGTTGCTAGATAAGATGCTAGACGGAACAGAAGTGTTTGAAAAGAACGAAGAAGAAGGAAGAGGAGAAGGAGGAAACCTCGAGGCGATTGCGAACGAATAAAAAAAAGACAAATTGAGACATGCCGACATTGAATGTAATTCAACTCGCTAAAAATGCGTACTAATAACACTAAATACTAAATATGACTACTAATAAGATGAAGCTAATAATCCTATTGTACTAAAAATCTGGAATGTCTTCATCCGAAAGCTCATCTTCATCCTGCCAAAAGTTTCCTTCCGCTTCAGAATCAGATTCGCGTTCTTCAAAAAATCTGTGCCGATCCGCCACACCAGCGGAAGTTAAAAATCTTTTATCGTCAGTATTGCCCACCAGTACTTCTTGATCTAATCCAATATACGTGTCTGACATGATAAAGGCCGTGATATCTGTAACACTCATACCTCGTGGAAAGTTATCAATGTTTAAAACTGCGTCAAAGGTGTCTGCAAACTGAGCTCGGCGCATTGCCACGAGTTCGCCGGTGCGCCTCTTTTCCCCTAACACGATCCACCAACCTTCGTCTTTCTGTTTCGGAAATCTCGGTGCGTACGCCCTAGGTGCGGTTTTACGTCCCGATTTCTTACCAGAGCGTCTCAACGATACTTTCACAGAAACGTTGCGACGTCCATCGCTGCTGTTGACTTTATCTTCCACTAAAGTGGCTTTCACGTCTAACAGCGGGAGGTTTGCACAGACGTTGTAAATCGCCTCACTTTTAGATTTCGAGAGACCAGCCTTTGACATAGCCTCAAAGAATGCGCTCTTGCGGTGAATAGCCAGAGACACGAGCTGTGGAAGACACGTTATCTTTGAAAAGCGTTCCAATTTAGAAACCTCCTCGTCGGCAATTTTTGGTAATAGGAGCAAAGAGTTGTCGTTTATGGAGAGCCCTTGAATAATCATTTGCGTCAAGTTCATTATTGATAACGCTGTCGACAACCATCCAGCTTCGCTTACTATTTCCGTCATAGCTTGCAGAATTCTTTGCGATTGGTCGAGTACAGACTTCGTATCTGTATGGTAATCCGACATTGGTAAAGGAAGTCGTAAAAAGTGCGCCTGGAAGAGCAAAGAAGCCTTGACGTGCGGGTCGTCGTACGCTCGTCGATCGACTTGATAACCTCCAGCTTTGAGGACATTTATCGCTAAATCCGCGTTTAACTTATCTTCGTTATGACGAACCGGGATTTCATCGTATTCTGCAACATCACACAAGGTTGTCAAAACATCCTCTAAAGTGTTCGATTTCTTCAAACGTTTGGAGAAAACAGCCATGGTTTTGAAATTTAAGTAATAGAAACTCGCAATTCTGCCGAGCATTAAAGGTTTAATGGAATCATCTTCGTCGTCAATAGCGAGACATTTTGCACTCGCGAGCGTTTCCATGGTGTTTTCGACCATTTCTGATAGGTATGAGTTCACGGTTTCGTGATTCGTATCCTCGAGGTTGTAATAGGTTGGATTTTTCATGGCGCGACGGAAGAAATACGTCCACGTTAGGTAATCCACGGCATCTTGCTTCGATTTTATAGCTCCACCAACGACCTCGGCGTTGAAGTGATCTTCTAAACATTCATTAAAGCATGATTCCACTGGAAATGGTTCGTACAAGAACTTTTTGTAAAAATTCTTCTTCGGTTCGTGTACGAGAACGACGCAACAGCCGCTTTTATCAAACTGCGGACGCCCAGCTCTCCCCATCATCTGCAACACATCGGTGATGGGAAAGTCTTGGTAACGTTTTGTTTTCCCGTCGTAAAACTCAGTTCCTTTAATAACAACCAAATGCGCTGGTAAGTTCACGCCCCAAGCTAGAGTAGATGTCGACACCAACACTTGAATTTTACATTCTGCAAATAACTGCTCCGCGACGCCGCGATCTTCCGGGGAAAGACCCGCGTGGTGTAAACCAATACCGAATTGCAACGTATGCTTCAAAGCTGGATCTTGAATCTTCGCGATTCTTTGCTCCAGTTCTTGACTGTTGCAGTGCACAAAAGCATCTGGATTCTCGTCAGCAGCTGCGTAGGCAATCAAATCGAGCGCCGTCAATCTCGTTTGTCTTCTCGAGGAGACAAATACCAACGCCGGTTTCAGAGGCGAGTGCGTTCGAATCGCCGCGTAGGTGGGTTTATTCATAGAAAGCATGCGAGGACAATAAAACTTCCCTGGAAAACCTTGAATGTGACATTCGAGTGGCACTGGACGAACAGATGGACGGAAGTTGAACAAACCTTTATCGTTCTCGATACCAAGCCAGTCCCCTAAATCTCTTGCGTTTGCCAAAGCGGTCGATAATCCGACGATGCGAATTTTCGATTTTGTTCGCGCGGAAATATAATTCATTCTAGAAACGATAGCTTCCAAAATTGGTCCGCGATCGGCGCCTAAAAGATGAATCTCGTCAATAATGACGAGTTTGACTTTGCTAACGTAAGAGCGGGACTGCCAATTTCGAGAAATACCGTCCCATTTTTCTGGAGTTGCGACGATGATATCCGCACGTAGTAACGCACGCAAATCCGGTGTATAATCGCCAGTAAGTTCTACCATCTTCTTATTCACAGTTGGACAGAAGTACTTCTTCCAATCATCCACGCGCTCGCGAACGAGTGCTTTCAAAGGCGCGATGTAGACAACCTTACTTCCTGGCGGTTCATCTCGAAACATTTTTAGAATTGTAAGTTCCGATGATATCGTTTTCCCCGAACCCGTAGGTGCTCCCAAAAGAATGTTGTGGTTCGTATGGTACAACGTGTGGAATGCTTGCGTTTGAATCGCGTTGAATTGTGTAAACTTCTTTTCATAGAGGGACTCATACGTCGGATTATTGAGCGCGGATCTTGGAAGCGGTTCCAAATCGAGTAGCTCAGTATTCGGCGGCGGTTCCGTCGGTAAAACAATGTCCTCTAAATCGAGTTCTAAGAACGATTCGCATCCTAACCAATACAAATGCGTTGCCCTTAAGAAGTATTGGGGCGGTCGTGGATCAAAAATTGGAATGGTAAACGCCAACGTCATTCTACCTTCTTTGTATTGCTTTTTGCTCAAAGTGAAAGTCTCCGTGTGATAAATATGCTCATTCACGGGATCCTCCACCCAAATCAACCATTGCTGCGCTTGCCCGTGAACTTCATCTCTCCACATGAACTCAGGCGTAAGGGTTGCGGAAACTCGAAGCACAGAGCGCGTGATCGGCCGAACTACAGCTTCAAGATTGACGTGAGGGAGTTGTTCGACGCATCGTTTCACTTGCGCTCCAACGACAGCATTGAGTCGCAGTAAATCACCAACTTCCTTTGCACTCATATCGATCAAGCGATCGACGGTGGCATCCTTCTCTTCCAGCTTATAGATTGTCTCTGGCTTCAGAGTATTTTCAAACTGACGTAGTGGTGAGTGGTGTGGCCATAATCTTCGATCTACCGCTTTTGAAAGCGTTAACAGCGTTTCTGCCAGCGATGGCCATCCACGCTTAAGCATGAGCTCGAACAAAGCGCGACATATTCTGCTGGCATTTTGAGAAATGTAACTTGAATCTGCAACTAATGAAAACGATTCTAATCGCTTCCGAGATACGTATACTTGCAAGAGTAAATTAACCTTGGCAATTTTATCGCTCATGTCACCTTTAATCTCAATCGGACAGGCGGAACGACGGTTTCTTCGAAGTGCCTCGAGTTCTAACATTTCATCTTCTCTCGGCGCGATATTTTCAAACTCGGAGGAGTGCGAGATTACGTGCAACACTTCTGGTAAGGACATGTGTCGATTCATCATCTCTTCGAACAATTCCATGGAAGTTACTTTGATGTAGAAGTGCGACGCGATGCGTCCAGCTTCGGTTTGATACAGTTGGCCTGATTTTTCGTCGAAGCGAATCATCTTAGCCTTGTGTAGCTTTCTCGCTGCTGTTTTAATCAAGTTTCTCCGATGCTCGATGAGCCCGGGATCCAAGCGAACTTCATCCCATGTCAAAGCATATCCGAGTGGATTTTGCTCCATTCTCGTGTGTAAGTAAGAGTAACTCAACCACTGCGCGCCTTCGCGGACATTCGTTACGGTTCCTAACACAATTTCGGCGTTCAAATTATCCGCCAAACACTCGATGAATTGCGACTCAATCGGAGTGGAGTGCGTCAACATTGCAACATATTTCGTGAGTTTCTTATGTTCGGTGATAATGACACCCTCACCACTGGTATCGAAACCCGGCCGACCTGCTCTGCCGAAAATTTGCTGTACATCTAGAACACCAAGGTCCTTAAAACCTCCCGCACTCGCGTCGTAGAGCTGCGTTCCCTTGATGATGACTTGATGGGCGGGTAAGTTTACCCCCCATGCTAAAGTTGCCGTACATACTAATACTTTGATCACACCGGCGGCAAACATTTGCTCCACTAACGTCCGATCTTTTCGAAGCATCCCAGCGTTGTGACAGCCAAAACCTTTAAAGAATAATTCTTTCATCTCTTGGTTTCTTGATCGCGACACTTCTCTAGCGAATATCGATTTCTCCTCGTGTGTGTCGTTCTCAAACAACTCGAGTTCGCCTTCTTCTCCCGCTATTTCAGCCAACTGTCGCGCTGTTTTTACCGTATCCTTTCTTGAATGCACAAATACCATCGCCTGTTTACCCTTACGAAGTGCCTCGCACGCTTTCTTAAAAGCTATTCGAATAGTCACATTCTGACGTTTCATTGCGTTTGTCTCTGAAACGCCAATGAAAACTTGTGTGAGCGGAATCGGTCTGTACGATTGGTCAAATACGAACAAGCCTTTACCTTCGGTGACACCTAAAAACCGCGCAACATCTCTCGGATTGGGCAAAGTTGCCGACAAACCGACAATTCGAATCATTGATTGCGTTTGCTCGACTTGACGACGCGTTCGCGCCACTAGAGTTTCAATGACCGGTCCTCGCTCGTCGTTCAATAAGTGCACTTCATCGATAATAAGGAGTCTGAGAGTGGAGGCTACGGAAACTTCACCACCTTTTCGCGTGATGACGTCCCATTTCTCTGGCGTCGTAACAATAACGTGCGTTTCTTCTAATTCTCTCTTGGAGAGCTGCGTATCGCCAGTCAGTTCTCGACACACCATCCCCAATTCGTCCAGTCGCTTCTGAAACGTCCGCGTGACTTCAGCCGCCAACGCCTTCATCGGCGCCACGTAAACAATCTTGAAATCGTCGTGTTCGTGCAAGCAATTATTCTCTTCGTCAAAATGTTTAGCTATTTCTTGCATCGCGCATAGCATAGCAATATTCGTCTTTCCTGCACCAGTAGGTGCGCATACAAGAACGTTCTCGTTCGACGTATACGCGCACTCAAAAATTTTGGACTGAATACGATTGAATGTCTGAATACCTTTGAACGCAGTTTGAGCCCAAGCCGGGAGATAAGACACAGAAACTTGTAATTCACCGTCTGCCACGGCGTCAGGGATACGCGCAGGTACGTAAATTTCTTCGTAACCTTCCAAGACTTTACGAGTCGTTCCCGGCGGCAGAGTTTTTTTTCCGCCGTCTGTTCCGAGACCTAGTCCGCGCAAACTGTTCAGAATGTCATCCACACTTCCCGGCGCGGCTTCGTTTCTGTTCGGTAGCGGTAACGAATCGTCGCAGAAAGCGCCATAACCAAGTCCAGAATCGTTCGTAAACCATTCTAACAAATATTCTCCATGACCACCAGCAGCGCGTCGTTTATTCCTCCGTTCTTCTTTCTTTCGGATTTTCTCCATCGCGACGTCCGTCGTTGATCGAACGGAGACGGCAGATTTACTTTTCGCATAATCATCCTGGGCAGATTCTTCTGGATCAAACGCTTCTTTTAAAGCTTGCAGCCGTCGTCTGATGGCATCCGCAAGTTGACCTCGTCTTTCGCAAACGCTCGCGACGAGATCAAATCCACCGTCACCGAGTAAATCGAACAACTCGGATGCAACCTGGTCGTCGCTGCTCGAAGTGTTCAAGCACACGCGACAGATATTTCCGCAAATATCCGTCCAACCTGCAAATGCGTCTGAATTCTGATTGTTTTCTCTAAATATTTCGCATTGTTCGCGAAGCCAAGATAGAATTGAGCCAGAGCCGACTTGAAGAGAAGTTGACACCTCGCTCTCAGTACCTAATGCGTCCAGCTCGTGGAACGAAGGAGTCCTCGACCGTTCTAGCTCTAAAGATGCGAACGCATTCGCGCTATCTAAACCGCGCGTCATGTTCGATAAAATTGTAGATTCTAAGCCACTGGATATTTGGTCGCAGTGTTGATTACTGCTGTCAAAGTCATTCGCTCCGTAAAATCTCGGTGGCACGAAAAACATATCCTCCCCGTAATACGTCTCTTTTTTTTCCCCTAATCCCATCGTTGTGCCATTCAAATCGCCACCAGTACTACTCGTGCTTCCTACTCTTCTTAGTGCGTTTGCGCTTTGCCAAAAATCTTTCCATCGCTGCGCGGCTTCACCGGTTTCGCTCAACACGCCCCCTAGTCTCGCTTTCACAAAACCGAAAGCTTCTCTCTCGTTTCCCCTCCTTTTCCCTTGCACTTTCTTTCTCTCCAATTCCGGCGCGTTCGAATACTCAACGACATCTTCTAAATCTGCCTCCAACTTCCAATCTACATCGCAATTCGTTGCCACCGCTGCATACAAATCTGCCGGCGCTTCTAAAAGTTCATCCGGCGAAATCAAGTCATTCTCCAAACGCAACAACTGTATCGAAGCGTCCGCGACTAAATCGAGCGCGAGCCTCGTCTCCTCGTCAAAATCCTCCAAAGAAGAAGACGAAGTTTTCAAAGCTACATCAGATAACTTCAAAAGTGCCAAATCTCTGTTCTTGGTCGCTTTCTTCGCGGTTTGCCGAAAGGACGATGATGGTGATGATGTCTTTGTCATCGCGCTCCCTATTTGCTTTGCACGAGCCACGTACGCTTCATCCACATCGCTCACGTACCAATATCTATCGATATTATCATCGCTTCCATCGCCACTTTTGCCTCCACACTGCGCTCGCAAAAATGTCGTCAGACGCGGTGGTGGTCTTCGAGAGGAAGAGGAGGAGGAGGAGGAGGAGGATGAGGAAGTTGATAATGGTGCCATCGCGTGTGAGGCAGAGGAAGAAATCACCTAGATATTGAAAAGATGCACTTTCATCTTCATCCGCGCTTTACTCTTCTTACTTATCATCATCCCTTCTTCTTTCGAACTTGCAGAGGCACTGCATCTTTATCTTTTCCTTCTTTTCCTTCTTCTTTTGTGCTTTCTTCGGGGAAGCGCGATTGTGATTGATCGCTCAAACACTTTTTGTTTGAGTGTGACGCAAATGCGAGAGGGTTCTGCAAAGTCCCCATACTTTTTGAGCACACAGAACGAAACCACTCGACGACTTCTTAAACATGTCTTCTCGAAGGAACGCCAACGAGAGCGATGAAGACGAGACATCGAGCGCGTCTCCCTCTCCCTCTCCTTCTGCCGCTGCTGCACTCGAAGGCATGGCGGAAGCCATCGAAAAAGGAGCGCATCTCCCTTCCGTGGACGAAAGAATAAAACACGCTTTAGAATGTCCTTGCGTGAAACCATTGAGAGATACGTCGTGCAGAGAAGAGTTCGACCTGGCGTTGACGTGTTTTATGAAAGCAGACGAAGCGACGAGAGCGAGCGATTGTGCGGACAGGTTCGTGGCGTTGCACCAGTGCATGGTTAAGCATAGCGAGGAGTTTAAAGAATTCGCGGAGGAGCTGGTGAAACATAAAAACGTCGAAGGTCCAGCGCAAGTGTAATGTGTTCATACGCAGGAGGAAGTTTCTAGCAAGAGATAGATAGATAGATTGAGAAAAATACGCCGGTATATTTCGATGGAGTATGATAGTGATAGTAATATAGTGCGGTAGTGGTAGTAGTAGTAGTAGTAATAGTTTGCAATTCAATTCATTAAATGTATTTATTGTTGTTGTGTTTCGAACGTCGTTTACAACGAAAGCATCATCCACTGTGCCGCTTTTGCCGATACCGACGCCTTGGCCGTTTTCAGTTTAGCCGCTAAAAGAGCGTCGGCAATCGTAAACGTACTTCCACACACGTAATCGTTCGCGCCTTCCAACGCTTTTTCGACTCTCGTGACAACCTCGTCGACGTTGGCGTGATGGAACAACTCAATAAGAGCTTCGCACTTGGCGTTGTCCTTCGCAGCGGTTGGTAACAAAGCGAGACTGGACGCTTGCGTCATCTTCGCGAGATATCTTGCAATAGCCGTAGCTGACGTCAACACAAAATCACCGTCTGCGATCATAGCCGGACCAACGATGTTTTCTGGGTCTGGAAACAATCCTTTCTCTTCCTCCGTGACGTCCACGGCGATGGATTTTTTCGTCGCCGCGGTGTCCGGAAGCTTTGATAGAATCGTTTCCAAAGCCATGGACCCGGCACAATCGCCAGCGTTGACAAAAACGCTCAAAGAATTCGCGGAATCCGCACCATTCACTCCACCAAACAACGGTGCCGGCGCCGGTGAAACCGCTACCAAACGTTTCTTCTTGTCTAACTTGCTCACGAACGGAATGAACTCGATGCCGCACATCCAAGGGCGCAACGCGGGAGGTACCACCAACCCGTCTGGGGTTTGCCAGTTCTCCAACAAGCAACACAATGATCTCTCCGTAGCAGTTAACGTCGAATTCAACAAGTGCACGTATGACTTGGTCTTTTCCGGGCCTTTCTGCGGAGCGCCGTAACGAATTTCCAATCGTCTGGATTGGTAATCTGTACAGTTCGAGCAAGACACCAACTCTCGGTGAGTTCTAGAGGACGGAAACCACGCTTCTAAATCGTACTTTTTCGCCGCGGCGTCGTTTAACTCGCCGGAAACTATGTTCACAACGTTATACGGAATGTTCAAAGATTGGTAAAAAGCCTCTGCGTTTCCAATCAATCTGTCCATTTCTTCCCACGAAGCGTTGCCTTCCGGCGTCACGGCTACGAATTGTTCAACCTTCTCGAACTGATGCACGCGAAAGATACCGAGCGTATCTCTCCCGTGACTCCCAACCTCTTTTCTGAAACACGTGGAATACCCAGACAAACGAATGGGTAAATCCTTCTCGTTCAACCATAACTTTCTTAAATACGAGCAGCACGTTTGTTCGCTAGTAGCGATTAAATACTTATCGTCACCTTCTCCGGTCACTTTGTACAACTGCTCGTCGAAATCGGCTAATTGCGCGCACTCTGCCATTCTGTCTTTTCTCATAAAAAATGGCGTCGCTAGCGGAGAATGCCCTCTCGCCGCCAAAAACGACAACGCGTAGTTAATCATCGCTTGGTTCAACAACACCCCGGCGCCTTTCAAATAATACCCTCTCCCTCCAGCCACGTCTGCGCCTTTCTCCAAATCTGCAATATCCAACATTCCAACCAAATCTACGTGATTCGGTAAATCCTCTTCCATTCTTCTTTCCCCCCACGTCGCATGCACCGTGTTAAATTCCTCGTCGTTATTCACCGGCACCGAGTCGTGGACGATATTCCCAATCTTCAACAACAACTCGTTCGTTTCCTGTTCCAAAGTCTTCTCCAGCTCCACGGTGTCTTTTCTAAGCTGGTCCACTCGTTTCACTTCTGGCATCAACTTTTCCGCCTCTTCCTTCTCCCCTGCTTTCATCTTCAACGCCACCGCTTTGTTCGCTTTGTTAAAATCCGCATTCAGCTTATCGAGATCGAATCGAACCGAGCGCCATTGCGCGTCTTTTTCGATGCACTGGTCGACAATTTCCACGGACTTGTACCGACGTTTTTGCGACTCTTTCACGACATCCTGTTTAGATTCAGTAATATTTCGCGCGCACAGAAGAAGTGAATATGAATACTCGTCAGTCCTTGATATCAGAAAGAGAGAGAGCTAATAAAAACGAGATGAATAAAAATCCATGTCGGCGCTTTTTCATCAAAAATCGTCTCCAATCATCATCGCACGACGTAAACGACGACGGAATGACGAAGAACAAAGAAAAACATCGAAAACAACAACGAGCAGCGAAAGAGGTATAAAAGTGGTCGCAACAAAACGCACCGGGTCGCCGCCTTTCTCCGGTCTCAATAAGTTTATATCGAGCATATTTTTGTTTCAAGCGTGGTTTTCTGTGGAAACTGTGTTTTTTTCACAACTTTCATTTGGGGGAATAAAAAAAGGGTTCGTTCACTCCTTTAAGCAGTCCACCCCTCACACATTGCACAGTTTTTGCGCGCATACTTAATAATAATGTCGAAACCGTCGAGGTACTCCAATCGCGTGCCTACGACTAGTACTGCTACTGCTGCTGCTGCTGGTACTATGAGTACGTATGCTAATAGTATTATGGTGGAGAAACCTTTATCCTACGAAGGTCCTTGCCACCGGTGTAACAAACTCGGGCACCAGGCGAAGGATTGTTCGAAACCTCGGATATGCGGGAAGTGCGGGCAGAAAGGACACGTGGAGAGAAACTGTGATACAGATAATAATTATAGCAACAACAACAACAACGCGCATCATCAAAAGAAGAAGCAGCAAAAGTATCGCTCGGTGTGTAAACGATGCGGTCAGAAAGGCGGACACTCTTCTTCGAGGTGTCCGAACGTTTCCAGGTGTAAAATATGCACGGAAAACCACGAGACGAGAGAGTGTCCGAGAAATTTAGGCGGGACCGTGAGTAAGAAAAGGAGGGAGATTGAGGAGCAGCAATCGTTCGTGGAGCAGAAAAGACGAGCGGTGATGATGGAGGAGGTTGGTGGTGGGAGAAGAGGCGACGGCGTCGACGAGGAGACGGGCGGCGACGACGGCGCCGAGAAACGATTACGAAAAGGGGGCGTCCTCGCGAGGAAGAAGGTGAAACTCGTTCGCGTACAGAAGATGAAGCCTCCGTCGTCGGCATTTGAACAGGCGAAGGAAGGCAATAAGTGCGTGCAGCTCGTTGATTACGCTTCGTCCTCGGATGAATGATAGAATTTTTTTGAGAGCAAAGCACTGCTTCTGCTTTAGGGAATAGCAAATAGCTTCCGAAATTGTGAGAGAAATAGATGCACGACGCAAACACACGTAGACGGTGATGATGATGATACCTAATACATACTACTAACAACAGAGTTTACACTCAATCGCTCTCTTCTCGATTTTATCTCTCGACTATTTTATATTCTACTAGTATTTTGATGCGCATCAATCGAATCGATTTCACACACGAACACGATCCTTGTTCTCTCTCCGCTCTCTCTCTTCTAAATCGCCATCAACTCTCCAAAAGCTCTCATAAACACCACGGACCCGAAAAAGATGGCCGCCGAGCGCAGTAACTCCACGTTCGCTCTTCGCACTTCCGGCGACGCGTGCGTAAACTCTCTGTCGATGATGTCTTTGACCCCCATTTTTGTTTATTCTTTTGAAGCACTTTTGCGCGTAAAAGACGAGAGAATTTGTGTGGAAGTTATTCCACCATAATTAGTCCACACTACTATAATATAGACCACACTGACACACACTGACACCACGAAAGAGAAAGCACGCGAAATAGCTTTTCATGACGACGACGGAGGAGAAGTCTTCTGTTTCTTCTTCGTTCACGGAAACGCTCTCCACAGACTTCATCTCGCGGGAAGAAATCGAGTCCATGGCGAGAACGCAAAAAGAAGCCGTCCAAAAGTTGCAAAACGCGAGTAAAAAACTCGACCTGTTTACGCATAAATCGAAAGAGAACATGGCAGACTCGAAGGAAAAACTCGCCGAAGCGGACGAGAGTTTACGAAATATAGCGGAAGATTTGAGGTGCATACACGGGGTGTGTGCGCGCGTGAAGAAAGGGTTGAAGAGTGCGAGTCAAGCGAACCCGAGAGGAGTTTGAGAGAAGAAGGTTGTTAGATACTTAGAGAGAATTTTAGAACTTAGTATTAGTACATGTAGCTTTATTTAGATCTTATACACGACGGCATTTCGGCCTTTGAAAGGTAAAAACGTAACTTTGATATCCTTATCTTTGCGGAGTAAGTAATCGACGAACTCCTTTTGCGTCGTGACTGTCCCGCCGTGTTCGGTGAGTCTGTCTGGAAACATGGTCGGGAAGACGCAGCAAGGGACCACGGCGAAGGATTTGTTCAGTTCGAGAGCGGCGTCGACGATGCTTTCGGTGGCTTGGTCAGA
>JACLAA010002356.1_pt1 | contig 21532 bp, 20 predicted proteins | sample 8027891 | NCBI WGS metagenome assembly JACLAA01 (sample SAMN15724900, study PRJNA655200) | protist metagenome | isolation source: fluorescence activated cell sorting (FACS) single amplified genomes of... | place: Spain: Blaines Bay Microbial Observatory, Mediterranean Sea | collected 2016-01-19 | reverse complement strand
AGTGGTGATGATGCGGAAATTCGAACACAAAGGAATAGCGAGTAATAGTACAGAGAAGAAGATCAAGAAGATCAAGAAGGAGGGAGAGACGGATGATAGCACGAGTAACGAAAACGAAGACAAAGACGACGCAGCGAGAGCGAAACCGTACCAATCCGCGTGGTTGCGTTCGCCTCTGAAATATCTGCCAGAGTCTGTGAAAAACGCAGTGGCGATGGACGAAATCTGGGAGATTGTAGAAGTGAGCGCGACGTTACCGAACGAGCAAGGGATGGGCGTGCCTGGACAGGTGGATTTGCTCAAGAAAGAGAAGCAGTGGAAACATACGAGTAAAAAGAAGAAGAGGTGAGAAAAAAAAGTAGAGCGTGTTTTAGTTTTGTAGCAAATAATATTCATTAATGATGATGATACAGTTCTTATATATATATGTATAAATTGATATTCTAGTATGTGACTATTGACGTTGTTGTTGTTGTTGATGACGATGATGACCTTTTCATCACTTCTTATTCAACCATTTTGTATCTATATTCTCTATTGTGTTGAATCCATCCGCCCATTCTGTGATAAAACGCAAGCAACTGAGGAATGACAACCAACGCGCCGGTGACGTACCAATACTCCGCCTTGGCCACAAAACTCTTGTTCACTTCGCAATAAATCATGTTCATCAACAAAACTATCGATGTCGCTAATATCAACAATCTCTGCGCTAACGGGGGTCCCGTAACTCCGGGAATACCCGTCAACGACCTCTGGAAAATCATCGAATAAAACACCCCGAACGCTAAACTCGTCATCGGCGGGACTAAAGCGTACACGGCGTTGTATTGCATTTGCAACAACAACACCGCGCCACCCAAGGACCAATACAACATCCCGACGTCAAAGTTCCCGCTGGAAATGTACGCGGAAAAGAGAGCGTACTCTTTCGACTCTCTCACTTTATTCAACTCTGACAGCGCTTGACTCTCTTGAAAATTTTCCTTCCACGCGTATTTACATCTCCACATGTACATCAAACCAATCAACAAGAACGCGCTTGGGGCTAATATTAAAACTTCCACGAACGGAGATTCATCTTTACTCATCGTGTCCACTTTCGGGACTTTTTTGTTCTTAAACGCGTCTAACAAACTTGGCGGCGCCTCTCCCATCTCTCCCAAATCTTCTTCTTCTTCTTCGTAATCCGGGTCCACGATGTTATCGTCCCACGCCGTGTCGTCCTCCTCCACCGGGTCTGGGTTCATCTTCTTCTCAAAATTTTCCTTCGCTACTTTCTGCACGTGCTTATCGAACGCCGAAGTGTCCGGCGCTTTCGTTTCCGCCCACGAAAACGGTCGCGGGTGATTCACCAAGTAGTTTTCTTTCATCTCTTTCTTCGACGGCTTTTCAATCAACTTTCTCGCCGCGACCGTCGTAAATGATGATGATGGTGTTGATGATGATGATGACGACGATGACGACGAGAGAGACGCGAGCGCGACAAGGAAAAGAGCTACGGCTATTTTCATCGGCTTGTTTAACGATGCCAACAACCCTGATGATGATGATGATGATGTTCGTCTTCTTCTCGTTGTTGTTGTTCTCTTCATCATCTTTTGTTGCCGCGGCATTTTTGCCTCCTCGGATGAGATCAGATGACTTTTTTCCTTCCGTGCGTCGTCGTGCGTGTACTAATGTGCTACAAAAAGAGAACAACACTATTAACAACAGCGATGATCACTTAATGTGTGCGTTCGAAAAGTAGATATTCGTTTTGTTTTTATTATTACGCGCTTCAGGCGAAACCACACACACACACACACACACACACACACACGTATTATTCTGATGTGTCGCTCTTCGTTTTTTGAAGCGCGGGAAAGAGAAAAAAGAGGCCAAAAAACGAGAGAAAGGAAGAAAAATTAAGAGAAAAAGAGGCCACAAACTGCCTTTAAAGAACTCCTCTCTTTTCCTCTCCCTGGTTGTTGCTCTCGTATTTCTTACTACGAGTAGAGTAAAGAAGGAAACGAGATGATGTCTTCTATCGCGGAAGAGGAGCCATCACTGCCTGCGATGCAACAACAACAACAACAAGAAATACAGAAACCAACTCTCGCGGCGACTTCCCCGCCTCACTCTCCGAGAAGTAGTGATGACAGTAGCAGTCGAAGAAGAAGAAGAGCTTCAAAATTCAACATCGACCCGCCACCGTCGCTTCTCGTGAGAGCGTTTGAAAAAGCGATCAAATGCGCGTGTTACGCGATCGTTATCTTCTACCTGGGGAAAGCGTTTCACCAAAACGTGTTTAATCCTCTTCTGTCGTTATCGAATGCGGATTATAGTCTTAAAACGATCGTCCGAGACGTGTTTTACGGGTACGAGAAACCGAAAAACAGGAAAGCGGCGAGTTCGGTGCGAGATATCGAGCACAAGAAAAAGTTACTCGCGGACGAGTCACATTTGAAGAGGAAGTTAGTACACAGGGATAGAAAGAGACAGAAATTGCACGAGAAGTTAGGATTGAACCACGAGGACGAGATGGAAATTTGGAGAAGGAAGTCGGAGGAGATGAAGAGGAGCAACGGTAGGAGCGCTTCGACGCGTCGCGACGACGACGGCGAGTTGTAAAACACATGCATAGAAAAAGATAAGAGATTTTTTGTCAATAGACGAAGTGCGCGCGCGTGAGTTATTAGCAAAATACAATTAAAAGGTGTTCTAAACGATACTATTCACTCTTTGCGTTCCTTCTTCTCCTTTTTCTCCTCTGAAGCTGGAAACTGCAAGTTCGCTAAATCTCTCTGCAGCTTCTCTAAAGCGTCGACGGTTTCGTCGTACTCGCCGAGTTTCACCCACTCGCTCGGCCTAACTTTCGACTCGTCCTCGATGCGTTTCCGTTCGATCCGTTCGCACTGTTGCAATTGCTTTCGTAACTGTTTGATTTCCGTCGTCAAGTATTCCTCCTGTTCTGAGTTTGCTCCTTCTTCTTCTTCCTTCTTCGTCGGTATCGTTTTCTCTTGTTTTTGCTCTTCCACTTGCAGTTGCTCCAGTCGTTTCTTCTCTCGTCGTTTCGCGTTCTTCCTTTGCGCCGCCGTCGTATTGTTGTTGATGTTATTCAAAGTAGCAGGCATCACCGCGCTATTACTACTGCTATTCTCATTACTATTACTACTACTACTACTCTTCGCGCTCGATGAAGACGCCTTCTTTTCTTCTTTAACTTCTTCTTGTCTCAGCGCCGGCGAGACGTACTTTTTGACTTCAAATTGGTTCACGTATCCCGCGCGGATGCGGATGGGTTTACGCACCGAACCGTCCGCGCGAACCGAAGATGGGATGATTGTTCCTCCTTTTTCTTCTTCGTTTTTGGATTCGTCTTTCTGCTTCTTCTTCTTATCATCATCATTAAAAATCGTCGTCGAAGACATGCTGTTGTTTACTTTTTATGCCGCAGAGTGATGTTTTTGAGAAAATTTTTTGCTTGATATGAATCATCAGAAAAAAGAAGAGAGCAATTGAAGAGAGAGAGAATATAAAAGAACTCTCTCTTGCGGTTGTTCGGATGATGAGAACGACGAGAGACGAGAAAGAGTAACATCATCTCTCTCAAAACAAAGTGTTTTGGTGGTGAAAGAAGAAGACATAAAAAAAATGAAACCAAACACGCGCGCGAAACCCGATTTTTCCTATTATCTCACCCAAAACGCAATCAAAGAAAAGTTATTAAAGTTGGAAACGGATTATCGATCCGTGTTACGGGTGAAATACGTGAAGAAATCGACGGCGAACGGCGTCGGGGATAAAATCGCCGAATTTGGCGGGAACGCGAACGCGAAGTCGTATTCCGCGATCATCCCCGTGGTGACGATTAATTTAGACGGAAAGTTTGACGAGGTTGAGAATAGGAAGAAAACGAGACTGATGTTTGACTTTGGAGAACACGGGAGAGAGTTGATTACGGTGGATACGGCGTTTCGATTTATGGAGACGTTAGTCGAAGCCGCGGCAAAAGAAGAAGAAGACGACGAAGAAGAAGAGAGCAGTAGCAACACCAGCAGTGCATTTTCTATGCAGAAAGCGACGACTGACCGCCGCTCTTTCCTCGAATCGTTAAAACAAACGACGTTTACCATCATCCCGATTGAAAACGTCAACGGCCGAGCGATGGTGGAAGAGTCAAAGAAGTTTTGCGAACGGAAGAACGGTCGAGGTGTGGACGTGAATAGAAATTTTCCGGTAAATTTCGGTGTCAAAGAGAAAGATTACGATCCGAACGAGGAGTTTCCAGGCCCTTACGCGATGTCAGAACCCGAGTCGAAAGTTTTGGAGAAATTGTTTAAAGACGTGAAACCGCACGCTTGGGTAAACGTGCACTCGGGGATGGAGGCTATTTTTACGCCGTACGATCACAAGAACGAGGAACCGAAAGGAGAGTATCCAGAGTTCGCGAGAAAGATTGGCGAGGAGATCAATCAAATGCATTGCGGGAAACGGTGCGTGACTGGGAGCGGAGGGAAAGGCGTCGGATATTTAGCGCACGGGACGGTAACGGATTACGCGTTTGATGTGGTGAAAGTTCCAGCGGCGTTTACGTGGGAAATTTATGGCGACACGCAGGCGCACTTTGACGATTGCTTCGCAATGTTTAATCCAGTCACAAAGGAGAAGCACGATGATGTAGTCGAGTCGTGGGCGGGAGCAGGGTTGAGCTTTGCGCATTTGATGCGGGCGCATCCCGCGGTCGGAGAAAGAAAAGAGGAAGATGGCAGTGGTTCGTCGAGAACGGCGCTGAGCGATGGAGGAAAAAAAGAAGAAGCAGAAACAACATTTGCATTATCGGCTTCTCCTTCGGATTCAATACTTCCTGTTAACAAATATCATGACTACCAGTCGCTTCGTGGCGCCGGTCAACTTCGAACAGGTGCAAGACTGAGAGGGAGTAATAAGATAAATAGGAAAGGCCACGCGAGGTCGCAGATGTTCGGGGCGAGAGACCAGGATATAGACACATGGAAATATCTACTCCTCGTCTCTATATTCACGGTTTTGTATTGCGTAGCTCGACGACAGTTCCGCGCGGTGAAGCGATATAGAACTACCAGACGTAATCGTGACAAAGCGACGGTATGATGAGAGTTTAGTTTTTAGAGATTGGATTTTTAGTTATGGAAATTTGTAGTTTTAGCATAGAAAGCCGCTTTGAAAGAGTTAAAATACGAATACTCGTACGAGTAATAATAATTTAAGTATTTGTTTGTTCGGTTCACTGACAACGCTACGTAGGATTTATCAGCGCGCTAATAATAGTAGTATTTATGTAATCGCACGTTTCCCCGTCTCAATTTCGGGAAAACTCCTCACCTCTTTTCTCTCCTTCTTCTAAATAAGTTGGTTTCTTCCTCCTCCTCTTTCTTCTTCTTCACTTCCACGCGTCTCTTCCCAACTCGTTTCTTCTTTTCCTCCTCTCTCTCTCTCTCTCTCTCTCTCTCTCTCTCTCCCAAACTAATTTGCTGTGCTGCTGCTGGTTCTGCTGCCGCTGCTTAAAGAATAATAACATTAAAAGTCTTCGTCGAGCGCAAAGGTAGACATGGAGCCAGACCCGCCGGTGACGCCAGACTTTTGGTACTCGCCGACACGTTTCTCAAAGAAGTTCGTCTTGCCTTGCAAAGAAATTAATTCCATCCAGTCGAACGGGTTCGCGGTGTTGAACTCCTTCGCAAAGCCGAGCTGCGAGAGCAAGTGATCGGCAACGTACTCGATGTAATCTCTCATCATGTCGGCGTTCATGCCGACGAGCGCGCACGGCAACGCGTCGCACACAAACTCCTTCTCAATTTCAACCGCCTCGGTAACAATCTTTCTCAACTTCTCCTCGCCCGGCGTGTTGTTCAACATCGTGTAAAGCAAGCACGCAAAATCTCTGTGCAAACCTTCGTCTCTGGAGATCAACTCGTTGGAGAAGGTGAGCCCCGGCATCATGCCTCTCTTCTTGAGCCAGTAGATTGAGCAGAAAGAGCCGGAGAAGAAGATGCCTTCGACGCAGGCGAACGCGACCAAACGTTCGGCGAAGGATTCAGAGCCGTCAATCTGTTTCGTTTAATACGTTATAATTTAAAAGGGTAAGTTTCCATTCACAGATCAAAGAAAAAGTTTCAAACGAGGGTGCGCACATTATTCGCGCAAAAGTAAACGACATACAAAACGCGCAACGAGATCACGCACCCATTTCAACGCCCATTCGGCTTTCTTTTGCACGCACGGGATCGTATCGACCGCGTTGAACAATCTCGTCTTCTCCACCGGATCTTTGATGTATTGATCGATGAGGAGAGAGTACATTTCTGTTGTAATTCATGAAAGAAAATTTTTATTTTCGGCATATGTTAGTTTTATTCTTCCCCTTGACGTCATCCTCTTAAAGCTTTGGTGTCGAAAGAAAGAGAGGAGGAACGGAAAAAAAAAATCATGAAGGAGAGGAGCGCGCTGCGTTTAAAAACGATCATCGAATACACGTACCAGAATGAATGTTCTCGATGGCAATTTGGAATCCATAGAACGCTCGCGCCTGTGAAAAGAGTGGTTTTCGGTGAGTATCACGTTCGCGAGATGAAGAACGCGCAGAGAATACGAATACGAATTCGTGCGGGGATGCACACATTTCTCTCTCGGAAAGAGGGGGGAAAAACAAAACAAAAAACGTACCTCCGGGATTTGGATCTCCTTCATGAAACGAACGCCCAAGTTTTCCAAGACGATCCCGTCCGAAGCGGCAAAGAACGCCAACACGTGCGAGATGAAGTGCTTCTCGTCCGCGGTGAGCTTTTCCCAGTGCTTCATGTCGTCTTGTAAATCGACTTCCTCTGTTGAAATCGGAGAGAGAAAGAGGGAAAGAAGAAGAAGAAGAAGGTTAATTTTTGAAATGTCCAAAGCAAAGAAGAAGAAGAAGAACTAAAGAAGAAGAACGGAGACAAGAACGAACGAGAAGACGAAGTAAAACGTACCAGCGGTCCAGAACGACGCTTGAGCTTTCTTGTACTGTAATTGATAATAGGAAGAGAGAGAGAGGAGAGAACGTCAGCACACGCACAAATTTCAAACGCTTCGAAAACAGAAAGATTTTTGAAAATAGAAGAAATGATATCGTATGATAAACGTACCATTTCCCAAACGGCATCGTACTTCAACGGAAACAAAACGAATCGGTCGTTTCCGCCGTCGTCGAGGAGTGGTTCTGCGAGTTGTTGTTCGTCGGAAGGCATTTTTGTTGTTCTTGTGTGTGTGTGTGTGTGTATAAGTCGCGAGGATGATGTCGCTAAAAAAGTGGCAACAACGGCTATAAAAATCGACGTTTTGATCCGTCGAAAAAAAAGAAAAAACAAAAGAACCAAACTGAAGAGGAAAGACGAGAGGAATCCCCGGCATAAAAAAACTAAGACTCAAATCTTACGTGCATAAACGTAACGTATAATGGGAAAAGTTCACGGTTCGCTCGCTCGTGCCGGTAAAGTCCGAGGTCAAACTCCGAAGGGTACGTCGTTTTGAACGAGAATAGTGATTTGTAATCGTTCGCGTGGAGGTTTTTTTTATCGAATCCCGCGCGCGCATGCGCGTAATTTTTGCACCTTTTGTGGGAAGCCCTCTCTCGTTTAGCGACGGTGAAAATCGGCGCTCGGAAATGCGGCGTCAAAGAGGTGTCGCGAAGTTACGTGGGATCGGAACCTCACCGGAACAGATCGCGTTGGGTTATGTTCACGCATCAGTGCGCTCTCTTTCATCGCTTTCACTTCGGTTCATATCTTTTGTCGATATCACATATGACTAACATAATTTCTTTCCCTCTCTTCACCACTCTCTTTGAAACCAAATTATTAATAGTTGCCAAACAAGAAACGAAGAAACGCCCAAAGGGAAGAGCGGGCAAGCGCATCGTTTACAACAGAAGATTTGTCAACGTCGTCGTCGGTCCGGGCAAGAAGAAGTCGCCGAACTCCAACGCCGCTTAATTTCATATATTCTTTGACTTATATTAGTAGTTTATATTAGAATTATATTGAAAATGAGTTTATGGAGGAGAATAGCCGCGCGAGGTCGCTCTTCGTCTTTCATCGAAGGGGGGCATCGACTTTTAGCAACAACAACAAATACAACTGTAGCAGATAAAAAGAGAGCTTTGGTTTTACCACCAGCAGCAGCATCGTTCTTTACGACGACGACAAAAACAACAACAAATGAAACAAACAACAATTCTTTCCTTCGAGGAAGGAGATTCGTATCCACCACTCCTACATCTCTTTTGTCCACGGACGGGGAGGTGTTGAGCCTTGATCCGAGCAGCTATCGCGAAATGGTTCGCAAATTCAAAGGCGTTGAAACCGCTTCTAAAGCTGAAATCAACAAGATTGAGTTGGCCCGAGTTCGTAGAGAGCACGCGCGGTGGTCGGCGGATACCGGCTCGTCCGATGTCCAAATCGCCGCTCTCACTGCTAAAATTGCGTACATGACGGAACATTTAAAAGTCCACAAGAAAGATAAGCACAGTCGATTAGGTTTATCGCAAATGTTGGAGAGACGAAAGAAACTTTTGAAGTATCTTCGTCGAACCAAGCCGTTGAAGTACGAAAAGGTGATCACTGCGCTCGGGTTGAAAGATCGGACTTTTGTGGAGGAACCGTTGGGTGCCAAGTGGCCTACCCGTGGTGGTGGATAGCTCGAATAATTTGTTTGTTTATTAGTATTATTAAGGTGAAGTTTTTGTAATGAAGAAGTCAAGAAGAAGAAGATTGTTTTAATTTTACACCCATCACACGCAGCAGTAAATAAAGAGCAAGAAAGAGGACAAAAAGGATCTCATCTTCCAACACCAAAACAAGGAGGAAAAATCCGACGTGTCGTGCTTTAGAATTTTGACGCTCAACAACATTCACACACGCTCACGATTCCTTCCTCTGCAACAATCACCAAAGAACTCACCACGAGAGCACCCAGATTTGCTCTTTTCGCCGCTCGCTCGCAATGCTTTACATTTCTTGTCTTCAACCGACGGGCGTTTCTCCGGCGTTAAATAACGGACGCCGCGCATCTGTGAGTCAGCAAAAGACTTTGATGAAGAAAAAGAAAAAAGAAGAAGAAAGCGCGGCGTGTCAATTCACCTTCTTATTAGACAAACCTGGGTGCATGGACGCGCGAATGGACGAAGACGAGCCGTGTGATGTAAATTTGGAGTGCCCGTTGGAACCGTTCGATATTTCCAAGTGTTTGAAAAGGCACAAAGGCGTGTTGAAAATGGGCGTCAATCACGCGGTTCGATTTACCCAAAACGCTGAAAATTTATTCGTCTCTCCGTTACCCGGGTCGACGATTTTCTTAGACGACGAAGTCGTCACGGATAAGATGACGAAGATGCTCGAAGACGGGTCTCGTCTGCGTTTCGCGAAATCCGAGTACGTTTTGATCTCCGAAGGCTTCTGCCCGTTGCCTTCCTGGGACGCAGTCGTTTCTTCCAGATAAAAAAAAGAGTGCCTTTGTTGTCAGTTGTTTAAAGCACATAAAAAAAGACCAGAACCACAGCGTTTGAAAGCTTCCCAAAGCCGCCGAGCGCATGTGAATAATGGATGTATTATATATATGTTACCTGTTATTATCATCATTATCATCATCGTTAATACTAATGATCATCATCATCATTCTTGTTGTAATAAGTGAGAACTTTATTATCTATTCTATAAAACCAAAAGACCAGTCGAAAAAAAAAGAGACCGTTTGCTCTCTTTTAAAACGAACTCTCTTCACATTTCTAAATGTCTCATCTCCTCCTCTTCAGACGACGCCAAAGAGACGTATTAGTACAACTGCATTCGACGATGGTGCGCGCGCTCACATTTCAATCGTCTCCTTCCACCGCGTATACTAATCAACAACAACGGACGTTTGCTTCATCATCATCGTCGTGTTCATCATCATCATCATCATTCGCAACGAACGTTTCCAATTTGAGTAGAAGACGAGCACAAAAAAATCTATTATCCCCTTCTTCAAAATCGTCGTCGTCGATGTCTGTTCTGTTGCGAGAGAAAAGCAGAAGAAGAGTCAAAATCGTCGCCAAAGTCGTCGAGAGTAACAATAACGAAAACGAGAAAGTGAACGACGCGACGAGGAAGAAACGGTACAAATGGGCCGTGGTCGGGTGCGATTCCGACGCAGGAGGGGCGTTGGCAATAATAAGGGGCGACTTTGCCGGCGACGTGCAAACGGTTGAAATTGTGGACGTGCCGACGATGACGGTTACGGTGAACGGGAAAAAAAGGATACGATTGGACGTGGCAAAAATGATTGAAAAAGTGAAAGAGCTGGACTTGCCGAGCGATGGGAATGGTGGACATTCGAGCGTCGTGTTCGTGGAAGAAGGCGGCGTCGAGTTCGGCTTTAGCGCGCAGACGGCGTTCGTGCAAGGATACAATTTTGGTTTATGGAAAGGTGTTTTAGAATCGTGCGTGAACCCAGAGACGACGAGAGTGGAGGTGGTGAAACCTCAGGCGTGGAAGCTCGCGTTGGGGTTGAGTGGTAAGAAAACGAGTAAAGATGATTCGATCGAGATGGCGAAGATGGTCTTCCCGGAATCGGAAGATATGTTGCAAAGGAAGAAGGATCACGGAAGAGCGGAGAGTTTGTTAATTGCGGCGTACGGTCACGCGAGAGAGACGTTACAGAAGAACAACGACGTCGAATACGGGGATATCGTCAGAGATGACGTGGTTTGCAAACGCGTGTTTAACGTTTTGGAGCAGAAAGGTTTGGTTTCCGAGCATGGCGTGGCGTATTTCGGACCGTATTTCGGAAGAACCGGAATGGAGTTGAAACACGACTTGAAAACGAGAGGGTTGAAAGTCTCCGGAACAAAAGGAGAGTTGATTTTGCGTTTAGAAACGGACGATTTGAGACGAAGGAGCGAGAATAAAAAGATAGGGAAGATGGACGATGATAATAGCATTAGCGTTGACGAAAAAAAAGAAGAGGAAGTTTTAGAAGCGTAAGTAGAAAGACAAAGCGTATGATATTCGTTGTTGCAGGTGTATGTTTTATTTAGGAATAATAACACGACAAATACGTTACGCGTTTGTGTTTAATACGCTACTACTCATCTTGCGCTTATTATTGTTGCTGCTGCTGTTGCTGGCTACTTTCTCTTTCCTCTTTCAAATCCCACGGCTCGTCCATTTTCGCGTTCTTACCTTCGACTTCTTTAATCAACGCTTTCGCTTGTTGCCTCATAAACGAGAGTCTTTGATTAATCGAGTGATTCGGGTCCAAAGCGGCCGCTTTCTCCAACCTCGAAAACGCCGCATCGATTAACGCTCCAAGTTCTTTTCTCTCCTTCGATTCCTCCGGGTCTTTCCAGACCTTTTTCTTGTTCTTCTCTTCGCGCCGTTTATGGACGAACGCTTGCACGAGCGTTCTCGCTTGTCCAAAGTTCAAAGTGCCCCATCGCGCGTACGCTTCTGCCATATTTGGGTTCTTCTCCATCGCCACCTTGTATTTTTCTTCGGCTTTGTCGTACTCTTTTTTATGCTCTAACGCGATCCCCCAGTTTACTAATGCTGGTGCGAATTTATCCGAGGAGACCAACGCTTCGCGATACAACTCGATGGCGCCGTCGACTTCGCCCATGAGAAACTTACACCCACCGGCTCTTAAGAACGCTTCGTGCGCGGGGATAGAACTTTCTAACTTTTGTGCTCTCCCATCTTTCATGTTATCGATGTGCATCATGCGTTCGTGTTGTTCTCTAGATTTTTGCGCCACGTTCATAAGCAACGGAATCGCGTCTTTACATCTGTTCGCTTGCTGATACGCCGCCGCCAAGTGGAAGTCCGCCGTCAACGAGTTCTCCCCAAGTTCTTTCTTCGCTCTCTCCAACGGTCCGATGGCTTCTCTCGGTGCGTTTCGCAGAACATGCGCTAATCCCAACTGCATCCATGCGTGTCCTAAGCTCGAATCGATCGTCGTCGCCGCTTCTAAATATGAAATCGCTTGCACAACCTCCTCTGGACTCGGATCGACTTTCGTCTTGACGCCTTTCCCAGAAATCAAATGCATTTTCAACGGTTTCGTCGAGTTATCCTCTTTTTTGCGTCCGTGCAGTAAACACATGCTCGCTCGCAAATACACGTGCGCGTGCTTGACTTTGGCGTCTTCAATCAACACGCGATATTGCTCCAACGCCGACTGACAGTCGCCGGCGCCTTGGTGCGCGACTGCCAACTGCCATCTCGCCTCCGTGCTCGACGGTTTCTTTTCCAACGCTTCGTTCAAAATAGCAACCGCGGATGGAAAATCACGTTCGTGTTGATATACTCGCGACAAAGCAACCTCAATCTCAATCTTATTCACGTTCTTATTGTCTTCATCGTTGTCGTCGTCGTCTTTTCTTCTAGTTTGCAACTCTTCTTCGATCGCTTTCGCTTTCTTCAAGTTATACTTCGCCTCTACCAACGGCGTCTTATCGTGCGTAAATCCTAGCGGACTCTTTGCCGCGTTCCCGTCCGCTTTATCTAACAAAGCCAACGCTAATCGTACGCTCGCTTCTTTGCTCTTCGCTTTTAAAGATTCGCTACTCCCGCTACCGCTTTTCTTCTCCTCTTCTTGTTGTTTCAACGCGGAGTCGTATTTCACCGTCACCTCTCTCAACGTCTCGATCGCTTCGTCCGTATCCATGTCCGCTCGGTACATGTCCCCTAACAACAACTTCGTATCCGTGGACTTTGAATCAATCAGAGACCATTTTTTTAACAACGTTTTGGCACCAAAGAAAGAAGAGCTCTTCTTCTTATCGTTTAAACCAACCATTTTATTCGCCAACTGCCTCAGCACGATGGGAATAACCAAGGCCAACAGAAGCACCAACAGAGCGTAAAAGATATATTTCGTCGATTGTTCGATCAAAGGTATCCGATTTTGTTCCCGCTTTCGCATCTGGTCCAAGGAATCTCGTCGTTCTTTTTTCTTCTTTCTTGCGGCTTCTGATGATGATAATCCATTTCGTCTCTCTTTTACACCACCACCGTTTTTCCTCCGATTGCGAAGACCACCGTCGTCGTCGTCCGGAGCAGAGCGATGCGTAGTGGTCGTCGTCCCGTTTAAGTCGTCGTTTTCCTCCGTCATCTTCTCTCTCGTTGTGTATATGTTATGTTATGTGTTATCAATAATATACATAGAAGAATAAGAATGAAGAAGAGATTCTCTCTCTTCTCTCTTTTTTTTGAACTCTCCTCCTCTCTTTTGCTTTTGTGGTGGATAAAAAAAGGAAAAAAAGGGACAAAAAAATCAGAAAAGTGTACCGCACAAAATGAACACTGCTGCTAAACATGCTGCGGTGACATCGATATCATCATCATCATCATATTCTTCTTCGTCGTCGTTATCGTCGTCGTCGCTCAAACTCGGTTTAACTGCTCCTAAAACGCTCGTCGTGAAATTTGGAGGAGGACGAAGAAGTGTCGCGAAGATCCCCGTCGTCATCGTCCCAAACGGTGCGTTCGAGGATGGAATGATGCAATTGACCTCGGACGATGTTTTCGTTCAAGCCTGCGCGCCGTGGGGGAATCTGTGCGTCTCGTGGGGTACGAAATACGTCCCCATCGGCGTTCCTTCCATATTGGCGAGTTTGTTGTTGTTCGTTCCTTTATTCGTCGCATTGGCAAAAATCAGAGAGTTGGAGAAGGAAAACTTTTCGTTGAAAGACCAGATGGAAGAGAGAAGACAGTAATCAAATCGATCGTCTTCATGGTAGAATAGAATTAGAGTAGAAGTAGAGTAGATGTGTATTTATTATATGTAGAAAGTGTTGATGTGATCGTATACCATCATCACAGCGTTGTTCGCAATATCGCAAACAGGAGGAGCAAAAGTATTTTTCGTCTTTTCATCGATTTTTCACTCTCCTCTGTTCGTTTCGTCATAGATAGATTTCACACAACACTCTCTCTGTTCTTTACACACACACAAACACACACATAATAATAAGAAGAATAAGAAGAAAGAGAGCGTGATAATATATCGTCGAATAAATGACGACGACGCACCAGAGGAAGCAGCATTTATCCAGCGCGTTACCCGCGTGGTGCATCGGCAGAAGACCGGGGACGAATACTCACGTGGACATCGACCCGGAAGCAAAATCGTCGAAACCTTCCCGAGAAAGAGGAGGAGGAGGAGGAGGAGGAACGTCGTCGTCTTCGCCGAAACACGCATCGATGACGGACCCGGTTGCAAAGTTGAACAGAGATCCCGAGCACGTCAGAGGCACTCGGAAAGCGCGTTTGTTTTTGATATGTTTACCGATCGGGTTGATATTCTTGATGATTCTGAGGCCTTTGTACGCGCCGTTCATCGACGTGTTCGGTGGCGATTTGCTCGATAAGCTGTTAGCGTCGGAGGAAGGTCAAGGTCACGTAAGCGCGGTGTCGGTGTCTGACGACTTTTTGAGCGAGCATTGGCCGGTGGAAGCAAGCGGCACCGCGGCGGAGAAGCACACGAGCACTCACGTCAGCGCCCATAGTAGTAGCGGTAGTTCTAGCGGTAGTTCTAGTTCTAGAGAGAAGGAGAACAGAGAAAAGAAGAAGAAGAAGAGCGAAGAGTATCGCAATAGGAAGATGTTGTTCTCGGATTTTAGCTCGAATCGGTAGGTTCAGAACGAAGAAAGTTTGATGTAGTGTAATAAAGCAGCAGTAGATAGATTATATAACTCGTTTATTGTTGTTGATGTTGTCGTTATCGATTTGTTTGTTTTGCTACTAATTTAACTCGTGTGCTTCATCGTCGGCCCAACCGCGCAGTGGTCCATGCACGACCAAAAGTCGAAGTATTGCCCCGTGCAATGTTTCTCTCCCGTTTCGTCGCCTTCGATGCGTTCCGCGCACGCCTCGTACGCTTTCAAAAACGCCTCGCACTTTGGTTTGCACAAGTCTTCGATTTGTAACTTCGGGTCGACTGGGTCGTCGACGTCCCCGATGTCCACTTGGATTTGACCGCCTCCCATGTCTTCTTTTTGTCTTCTTCTTCTTCTCCTTCTCTCTGTCTATCTATCTTTGCGTTTTGTGTTTAGAAAAGAAAAGTTGACTCTCGTAAGTTCTCCGCCGATGATGGATGGGGAAACGAAAAGCGACGCGAAAGAGAAACAAAATCGATTCCTCTTCCAATGAAGGAAGAGAGAGCCCCGGCAAACAACAACAACACGAAACGAGAAAGGAGGAATGCGATCGACTGAAACGAAACAAAACTCTCTCTCTCTCTCTCTCTCTCTCTTGCGCATGCGCGCATAAAAAACAAACGAGTAAACAAACCTTTTCGTACCAAAGAGTTCAGATGATCAATGAGGAAGAATTCAGATGAGAGTCCAGATTTCTTCACAAAAAAAAGCACGAGAACGTGCGCTCGTATATACACACATAGCAGTAGAACGCGAACGAGCACACGATGACCGAGGCGACTATTCGGGGTGTGGCCGGAATGAAGTCCGTGTTGGACATGCCGGTGATGCAGGTAAGAATAGGTTTAATCATCAAATCGTTTAATACTATTCATCTTCGCGCGTTTTGCATTTTCCGTTGCGCTTCTCATAAAATGTGTGCGTCCCGCGTAAAAAAAAATGGTCAAAAGAGACTCGATTCGAAAATCTCTTCGGTTCGCGGAGGATGAATACGAAGAGTAACGATACGTTTGCCTTTGTTTACGCGTCGTTCCGTGAGAGACGATCAAATGTAGCGCGTCGAATACGCCAATTTCGTTTCTATTTTCAAGTCGTCGGATTTTGACTAAAGGAGAGATTTCGATTCTTAACTCTCTCTTTTGAACAACAAAATACGTATACTCATAACGAGAACTTCTTCTTCTATCATTACTTAGGACGGTCCACCACCGGGCGGTTACCCATCCGTGCGTTACGCGCGACGCATTCCATCCACTGGTCCATCGGGATTTGCTTTATTCGGCGCCTACTGTGCCGCAGCCGTGTACGGTTTTTATCAAATAGGACAAGGGAACAAACACCGACGAAAAGTGTTGGACGAGAAGCACAACGCGAGAGCGATATTAGTTCCGTTTTTACAAGCAGAGGAAGATAGACGGTACGCGAAAGATTGCAGAGAAATCAGAGAAAGAGAGAATAGGGTGATGAAAAACGTGCGAGGTTGGAATCCAGAGGCGAAGACGTACAAGACGACTTGGTTGTCGCCCGGCGCGGCGACCAGACCGGGCCTCATTTGATTTTAGCTTTTAGCGCATCCGTCACGTTTTTATACTAACAGTCTGTAACACTATCTACATTACTACATTTACTATTTCTACACCTAAACTACAACGATCGCGAGTATTGCGACCGTGGTATCCTTCTTGCTAAGGGGATTTCTAATCTTAACTACGGTTTCCTTCTGTAGTCGAGTCGTTTTACCGATACCTACGAGGAGATTTTCGGACCACACTTCAAAGACGAGTGCATCACCGGCATCATCATCATCATCATCATTCGATGGTACTGGAATAAAGACGCTCTCGTCGTCGCTCACCATGAATCCGAGCCTATCCAAATGCACTTTCGATTCGAAGCTTCGTCCATATTTAACGACGACGACGCACGTATTGCGAAGAGTTGTTTTTTCTTCACTTAACTTCATCGCCAAACGCACTCGCGAAACCGAAACATTTTTACTCGCGAAAGTTTTCTGGTTCTCGTCGTCGTCGTCGTCTACAATTGCATCTCCAGAACATTCTTGAAGCAAAAGCGCTTCCAGCGCTTTGTAGACGTCCACTTCAATATTCATTCCTTATTTTCTTCTCTCTTATAACAAATATTTCTTCACTAAAGTCAACAAGTCGTCCAACTCCTCCTCGCTTGCGAAGCGTTCTGCGCTCGACTCCACAATCGCTTTCACAATCGCGTGTTTCTTCTTCCCGCTCGGTTTCAAATTAATCAACATCATCGTTTCCGCTTTGGTCAGATCAAGTTCCGCGATGAGCGCGATAAACTTTTGAATCCTTTCTCTTTCGTGTTTCCCGACCGGCACGCCTTTTTCTTTAAACTCCTTCAACATCAGAATCTCCGTTTCAAACGGTGCGTGTGGGGTTGGGTATAACGGCACAAACTCTTCTTCGTCTTCTTCTTCATCGTCGTGTTCATCTATTGGCATCCCTTCGTCGTAACTATTTGTATTATTATTATTATTATCAAACTCGTTGTTCTCCTCGTCTCCGACTTCTGTTCCTCCTCCGACTTGTTCGTGTCGTTTCAACTCGCGTTGTTTCAAAAGTTCGCACATCTCAAAGTTCGACACAAGACCTTCGTTCTTTCTCAAGATTTTCATTCTTATATTGTTGTTGTGACGATGTTGTTCTCTCGTATATATTATGTGTATTCCTCTCGTATTTGTGTTCTTTCTACGAAACTCTCTCTTGTTCTCTCTTCTTCTCTCTCTCTCTCTTCTTCTCAAACCACCACAGAAACACGAAAGCACACCACAACAACAACAGCGAAGAGAAGCACCTTCTTTTGAAGAATCGAAGGAGAGGGAAAAGCTAAAAATTCTCTCCTCTTGTTCAGAAAAAAACTCAAAAATCACACGTCACACAAAAAAGTGAAGAAAAGCAGCCACTCCTTTACACTTTTGCACTCATTTTCATCACACCTCCTCGTCACTCTTTATTACACACGCGACATAAACACAAACAACAAGAATAAAAAATGACGGGGTATTATTACAACCCATCGTTACCGTGCGAAGACCCGGGAGAAGTGGACGTGCTCAAAGCGACGACGAGAAGACGTACTCATTCTGGTGACGACGACGACGTTTCGATGACGAGAAAAGCAGAAGAAAAAGCATCGACGTCAACGAAATCTATCTGGACGACGTCTTCGTGGTTTCAACAACAGGCGGGGCCTCCTCTGGAAGAAGACTCGAAGTCCCTCTCGAAATCGTTTTCCAACGAAGAAAGAGGAATAGGGTTTAACGACCAACCGGTTTTGGCGAATTGCACGCGACCGGAGAACGCCTCCAACGTCGGCGGTTTAGTCCACAACAGATTCACGGAGAAGAGGAGCCAGAGAAATCCTTTACATCCGGTGGAAGCGAAATCGGTCAACTTGTTCGAACATAATCAGATGTCCTCTGGGATGCGGTCGATTTATAGCAAAGGTGACGGAAGAAATTCTGCGAATATAAGTGCGACGACGACGACGACGGCGACAACCATGTCTCCGTTCAACTCGAACACGGCGGTTGGTAAAAAATGTCTGGACGCGTTTGAGTTTGCGAAGAGAGAACACGCGGAGAAGCGAAGAGAACACATTCGCGCGAAGTTTACGTTTGATTTTGAACGGAACAAGTGGACGTTGAACGAACGCGCGTTGGAGAGCGAAGATGTGGACAGAGGAGCAGATGAGAAAGACGCGATTACTGTGGCTGCCGATGCCGCTGACGCTGCTGCCAATGCGAACGAGGAGAACACAAATAATATCAACAAAAACATGACGATACACGTGGAGGAGGAGATGAACGCGGCTCAAATGTTGCACATTCAAACGACTCGAGAATTGCGATTGAAAAAGCACTTGCCGAGACATGAAAGCGCGCTTTTAAGCGCGGCAAAGAAAGCATCGTCGTCGCCTTCCTCGCCGTCGTCGGTTGTAGCGAAAGCGAGCGAAGATTTAGAGAGCGCGAAGAAGAAAAAGAAAATAATTTCACGAGAAGAAAAGAAAGTGGTAGAAGAAGAAGAAGAAGAAGAAGAAGAAGAACGAGAAGACATGCTCCAAACGGATTGGTCGAGATACGTTCTCTCATCTGGCCAGGTTGTGTGGGTGGATACGACAGACGCGAACATTCTCGAAGACTACGCGGCGGCGAAAACGTGGATGGGCGCTCAAGAAGAAGAAGAAGAAGAGGAAGAAGAAGAACGTGAAAGCAAATCGATTCGCGTCTGCTTCTTTAGCGCCACGAAAGAACGCAAAGGTTTCATTGACCGCGATGCGCCCGGACCTGCTGTCGATCACGAAACATTCTTGGTTTTCAAGGGCGATCTGAAGAGTTCCATGGAACAGCACGAGCGCCAGGAACAAGATTCAACGGCGGCGACGACGGACGCGATGGACGTTGACGGACAACAGCAACACGGGATGATTGCGGATAAGTTAAAAGACGCGGCTAAATCAACGCAACCGAAAACGAAGGAGGAGGAGATCTTGCGCGAAAAATTGAAAGATGCCATCAAAATAAAGTACGCGCAAGCGGACGAAATACGCGCGTTGCGTGAACGCGTGCAAGAGTTGGAGAACAAACTACTGTCATGAAGAGAAGAATAGTCAACTCCAAAAAGTACTTATGTAGCAGCGCGTAATAGAGAAGAAGTTTTGATATAATTCATTGTATTTTTAAAATTAATAAAGCGTTTCTGTTTCTATACATGATATATGTTATGTGCTGTGCCTAAAGTAATCGTATCTCAATCACGAATTCATCTATATCATCGCAAGGCGGCTTTCTCGGCTGCCTTTTTATCCTTCTTCTTCTGTTTCTCTGCTTGAATTCGCAACGCGATTGCTTTTTCTACTTTCTCTTTCGACTTTTGCATGTGCTGCTCGTATTTCTTGATCAACTTTCGCTCAGCCGCTTTCTCATCCGTTAACGCCGCTAATTCGCGTTTAATCTTGTCATCGTTGAGTTTCTTCACTGACTTTTGCGCCGCTAACTGCTCTCTCTCAATCCTAGTTTCATATCTCGCTAATCGTCTCGCTCTTCTATTCTTTGCAATATACCTCAACGTCAAAGCCAAAGCTACAATGAGCACAAAGAGCGTTGGAACCGTGATAGCAGCAGATAATTCCGCTGGATTCAATATCGGTCCTCTAGAAACGTATGGAGGTGGAAACCCCGGAGGTGGCGGCGACGGCGGAGGCGGATAAAGCGGAATTGACACCGCGATGGTCTCAGTTTCAGCCGTCGCTTTACTCGCGTACAGCTCTGCATCCTGTACGCCATTCAAAGTATTGAGTTCATCCTCCGTCGCTTCGTTCGTAGCGCTACTGAGAAGGGCACTCAGAACAGCTGGATCTTGAGCAACCTTGGCAGCCGCGGTGACTTTTTTCAAGAAGGTTGTCGGATCCGACAAATCGCTCAAGCTATTCTTGATCGCCGCCCCAGAGTTGGCTGACATGGACACCGTGGACTCCAACGCTGCTGGAGAATAACCAGCACCCATCAACTGAATGTTCGTCAAACTCGCGGAGTATAACGAAGATTTCGCAATGCCGGAGATTGAATCTGAGTTGGCCAAATCTAACAAGTGCGTCGTGAGTAACTTTCGGTTACCACCTCGCAAAGCGACAAGTAAAGCCTCGTTAATTTCACGGGCAATGCCAGAATATACCTTCAATTCACAATCTGCTGCACTCAATCTGCCGCCATTCAGACTGGACATGCCAAACAATAACGTGCCGACGGAGGAGACGAGGTTCGCAATCATATTGATTGCGCCGACGACTGGACCGTAAACAGCCACTTCACCGTTCGAGGCGGCGTAAATCGGATCGATTTGCGTGTGTTCCGCGTTGCCCAAACCAAAAGCGGAGTTGATCATGGTCGTCGCTTCAGCGACAGTCATGTCGACGTCACCAGAGTACAGTCTGATGACCTCGCCAATGAGCGTAGTCATCGGCGAAATCACTTTCGACGCCGGCGGCGCTTCCAAAATTTTCAGTCCCGGAGCTTGTCCCGTATAAGCATCCACGCACTCGCTCGACGTTCCCGTGCGACTTTCGTTGCGCATCAGAACGACGAGGTATGCCGATGCCGCGGCGTCGTAGTTGTTCGGCTGAAACTCGTAGCCACCCAAACTATCCGTTTGCGAATACGCTTCGCCTCTCGAGTATTTACGATCTCCATTTTCATCCATAAACGCGTCGCAGTTCTTCAAATACGCGTCGATGGCGCGACCAACAACCAAAGCCGGTGGTGCCGGAGGTGGTGCGTTGGGTGGTGGCGACGCCGATCCTTCCGGAGCCGGTGGTGGAGAGAGCGCCGGAGGCGACGGTGGAGGCGGCGACGGCGGCGGAGGACTCGGCTTTGGCGGCGGAGGATTCAAAGGAGGCGGGTTCGGTGGAGGCGGCGGCGACGGCGGCGCATCTGGTGGAGGCGACGGTGGTGGTGGTGGCAACGGCGCCGGTGGTGGAGGCGAAGGCGGCGACGGCGGCGGAGAAGGAGGAGGAGGAGGCGATGGAGGTGGACTCGGTCTCGGCGGCGGCGAAGGCGGCGGCGACGCGCGAACACCAGTGATCTGCGCATCCTTCACGATCGATTCCGTAAATAATCCCGCGTCGTCGAGGTGCCACTCGATGTCCTCGACAGATGCTGCGTTGTAGAAAGACACAAACGCAATGGCGTCTGCTTCCGTGGTCCCCAAAACGAGAAACTCAACCGCAATCGTGCTCGTCGTCGCCTTGGTCGATCTTTCGAGCAACAACTGTCTTCTTCTCCTTCTCTCAGTAGGTGGCGGCGATGGAGGC
>JACLAA010004688.1_pt1 | contig 21561 bp, 9 predicted proteins | sample 8027891 | NCBI WGS metagenome assembly JACLAA01 (sample SAMN15724900, study PRJNA655200) | protist metagenome | isolation source: fluorescence activated cell sorting (FACS) single amplified genomes of... | place: Spain: Blaines Bay Microbial Observatory, Mediterranean Sea | collected 2016-01-19 | reverse complement strand
TTTCCGCCCTTTCCTCGGCAACAAGCTCTCAGATTGCCTCCAAAACCAGTATATACGGATGCCCTGGAAGTAACGGACGCCGAGGCCATCGGTGGCGAGGACGTGTCTGACGACGACGGGGAAGAAGCGGAGCTCCACACGTACCTCAAGGACGCCGGCGTGAGCTGTTTGGACGTGGCCTTCGCGCCGGTTCGTTGCGGCGTCTTTGTTACCTTCTCCACGCCATCGATGCGAGGGTCGCGGCGATAGCGTGCTGGTGGGGTAGAAGGACTCCCGAGAGCACTCGACGCGCCCGCTGCCCGGAGAGAATCGACACCCGCCCCCGCGACGCAGGGCGACGAGTTAGTGATAGTCCTCTGCTCCGACCTCACGCTGCGCTTCTACCACTGCTCGGCTCGAGCCTCGCCCAACGATGAAACGATAAAATGCCGGGGCGCCGTGCGACTGCGGGACCCTTCATTTAGATTGGCGTGGTGGGCCGGTAGTATCCTGGAGGGCCTCCACGAGGGGTCGCGGTTGTGCTTTTTGGTCGGGCCGCGGAGGGATGTCGATGTTTTATGCATGAAACCCTTCGACGGGTTTGACAGGGACGTCAAGATGCCCCAGATTGCAAGGTTACCCCCGTTATCAGCGCATACGGACGCGGTGATGGATGCTATTGTACTGGACCAGCCTCGCGAAGTTTGGGTACCGGCATCGCGCAAGGAGATGAGTCGCGAGGTCGGGTTGCTCGCGACGTGCTCCTTAGACAAGACCATACGACTATGGCACTTACCAGAATGCAAGGAGGTCTGGTGCCTTACGGGACATATCAGCGGCGTCCGGTCTTTGAGTTACGATCGGCACCAACAACTCCTCGTGAGCTGCGGCTTCGAGTATACGGTACGAGGTTGGGGCGTCACCGGTGAACAGGCGTTCCCCATGTTCACGCTGGAGGGCGGCCACAACGCCTCGGTGCGATCAGTACGATGCGCACCGGGAGGGGCGGCGTTCTGCGTGACGCTCGACGACGACGGCGTCATGAGTTGGTGGGACACGTCTCGCGATAGTGTCGCATCGCCGACGGAACGACTCACCCACTCCGTGTCACTGGAGACGGAGACTTGTCGGCTCGTCGAGCCCGTGGGCTGCGGCGTGGACGTCGATGCCGCCGAGGAATTATTCCGCAGCTTCGCGTCGGAGCGCGCCGAGAAATTGTTGAGAGGCGAAGAGGAAGAGGTAGAAAGTGTCAGTGAGGCCCAGAAGCTCATTAAGAAGCGCCATGCGGGTTCTGATAACAACCATACGAAACGAGCGCTAGCCGACGCCGCGACGGCGGGCCAGGCCATGGCCTACTCGTCGAATGCTATATCGCTCGCGTGCGGCGGCAAGCGGGGTGTTTTACGGTGGCTCGACGCTAATGATTATAGAGACGCCGAAGCGCCCGCAACCCACATCGACTACTCTCCTTCTACATTCTCTATCATGACTTCTCACGATTCATCTTTAAAACTGTGGGACGCGCGGACTGGGTTGTTGGTGCACGAGCAGGTCCTGGAGGATTCACTTGTTTCTGGGTTGTCCTTTGATGCTCGAGGCCGGAGATGTATTGTTACTGACAGAAACGGTACAGTCAAAATAAGACGAGCGAAGGACGGCATGGAGCTCATGTATTTAGGTGAACACAAAGCCGAATGTAGTGCAGTGGCCTACTGTCCCTTGGATCGGATCGTGGTTACCGTAGGCTGGGACCGAGCTCTACATGTGTACGATGAATTGGAGGACAACCCTCAAGACAGTCTAGTGCGATTTACGTCCCATGCCCACGACTGCGATATTCAAAAAGTGTGTCTGTCGAGGGACGAGGGTCTGATCTGTACGAGTGATAGAAACGGCCGTACTAAGTTATGGGACTTCGAGACGTTGATTCTTATTGGAGAGTGCTTTGATGGGGACGGTTCCTCATTACCCGAGGCGTCGTCATTGCATTTCATCAAGCCGTATCCTTGTCTGGTCCATACCGATGATGATAGTGGTGTGCGATTGATCCCCACGAAACCGTACCAAAAGACGGAGAGGAGAAGCGCCTTACGCTTCGAGAACGGCAAAGCAGCTAGAATAGACGGGGATTTGCGACGCGGCGCGGCGGCGACGTGCTCGCAATCCTTCGTCGACTTGCAAGGAGGTAAAGAACTCGCCCCCGGAGTTACGACAGGCCGCGTCTTGGTCTTTACGGGTGATAGTAGAGGCGCGATTCAAAGTTTCGACGTCCAGGAGGCCCTGCAACGATTAGGTGTAGAGGCCATTCCCTCGGCACAAGTCAAGTGGAGACGGCTCGGCTACAACCCGCGACGGAAGCTGTCTCGTGATCATGCTCTATCCGAGGTCAATGATGTCGACATCAAGCCGTCGAAAGAATACCCCATCCGGGCCGGCCTGGCGTCCTATACTTCACATAGGTGGAACGCTCATGATGCGGCCGTGACTTGTATCACAGTGACTGCGGATCCGCCTCGACTCACCTCGTGTTCCGTCGATGGGTCCATAAAGGCCTGGACGCTCGATGGCGAGCCAGTTGGTACTTTAACATGGGGAAGAGACGCGGACCACCGGGCACTTAGGAATCTGGCGGCGCCCGGTAGGTTAAGTGTCGCGCAGAAACTGAAAGCGTCGAAATCGGAAGCCTGGAAGTTCCTGAGCGGCAAGGATGTCAGGAGGAGGAAGGAAGCTACCTTGTTAAGAGCTCGTAACATTTTGAGGGAAGTCGTAGAGACGAAACGCAAGGAGCGCGTCCAGCAGCGAGAAGCCCAGGAGTTGGAAGAAGCGAGGATAGCTGCGCGGGAACGCGTCGACGAAGCGTCCATCGCATCTTATGAGTCAGACGCCGCCAAGGAGCAGGAACGGACTCGGTTAATCCACCAGCTCGAGGGCGAACAGACTTGGGTCGAGTCCGAGTTCGACCGGCTGAAGGCCCAGGCCAGCGAGGCTCACAGGGAGAAGAGCAAGGCCAAGAAGGGTAAGCGGCGGCGGAAGAAGAAGAAACCAGAAGACGATTCAATGATATCATTGGACGACACCGCCGTCCCTACAGAAGAGGAGCGCCGCAAGGAAGAAGCCCTAAGAAAGGAACTCAAGAAGAACGAGATGAAGCAGGACCCCGCCGATCCTGATAATTGGAACGTCGGCTCGCTGAATCGAGAAAAGGCCATGTACCCCGCGCATCATATCGTACTTGGTGAACGGGGCGCGAAGGAGGCCGCAAAAAAAACGGTCAAGGTCAAGACGGCGGCCATGCTTACTGCCGAAGCGGAGGCCGTCAAACATCTCGTGGAGCCTTCTCAGTTCTTCAAGGAGCAGTTTGGGCGCGAGAACCGGTTCGGGGAGACGGGCCAGGAGTCGGTCAAAGCGTTCCAGGAGCTGCAGCGGACCGTGCGTCACCCTCAGCCTCCTGTTGTGGTAGCGAGTGCGCCTCCATCGCAGCCAGCTTCATCGGAATACACGTACGAGACGTACGACGAGTCTGTCCGGACGTGGGGCGACACGACTTTCGGGAATATTAATAGGTTGCCGCCCTTGACGGAGAACGCGGCGCACGCGCGGACCGTCGCTTCGACCTTAGAAAGGTGGCAGAAGCGCGTCGACGGCTACGCTAAATTAGTTGATGAGAAAACAGAGAAAAGTTTTGTCGCGAGGGTCCACGAGCCGCTCCGGAACAAGTTGCGGCCGAAGCGGACCAAGAAAGTGTCATCAAAACCCAAGCTCGACCAGAAGGGTCTGCCGAGGAAGAAGCGGACCACTGCCAGAGGTTTTTATGGGCCCTATCCCTTCGCCAACATCGACGCGTTCGTGAAGGCCTACGAGGCGGCGCTGCCCGCCGAGTCGAAGTTCGGCGCGCCAGCACCTCTCGACAAAGTGGAAAAGCATGAAACCGTGCAGTCTATAGACTACCTGCGCCAGCGGGCGGTGACCATCGCCAGTGAACCAGGCCAGGCGACCGCACTCTCGCTCAAGGGATTTCTCAAAGGCTACTTCCCGCTCATCAAGCCGTCGGAGCTCGCGGAGTGCCTCGACGTTTGCTTGGCGCGGCGCGGCATCGGTCCGTTCGCCAAGAAGGGAACGGCCGACGACGCGCGGCGAAATGAACTGCGGGCCGTCTTCGCGTTGTTTGACGTCGAGGGCCGCGGCGCCATCTCCATGGCCGACGTGCGGAACGCTGTTAAGCGCGGCGGCTCCGGGCTGTCCGAGGCGGACGCTGGGGATTGGCCGAAGCTTGCCGGGGCGCTCGAGGCGAAGATCGGTTCTATAAACGACGGGGAGATCGGCTTCGAGGCCTTCGCGCGGATTGTGGAAGGGGCGCTGCGACGGGACGACGACGGATAATGTGTAACAAAACTTATATTGCGTCTGCCCCACGCCATCGAGCAGACTTCGTAGTGGCGCGACTGGCGTAGCGGTTGATCCCCCCGGAATGGTACGGGTCAGGGGGCGCGACGCTTCCGTTTGCGCTTCTCGGCGCGTTTGCGGTTCCGCGCGGACGTGTCGATGCGCCCGGGCGGGATTATAGAAGGCGCATGGGCGCGCCGCACCTCATCAAACGACTCGCGGCGCTCGCGCGGGCGGATCGCGGGCGCGTCGATGGCGTCGCGGCGACCGCACCGCGGCGCCCGCCGGCAGCACGCGCAGCCCAGGGCAGCCGGGTGCCTCACCAAAGGCCCGACGATGTCCGCGGGCGGCCGCACCCATGGTCTTTTCTTCGTGACTTCGCGGAAGGTGAGCGACACGCGGTCGCCGAGCGCCGACGCGTCGAGCACGCCGTGCTTCAGCCCGTAGCGCGAGATGCCGCTCATGACGTACATGCTACCGGCGCGTAGCTCGACGTCCACCGACCCATCGCGACCGGGTAACTTCGTATCACCTGTACACGTCCTCACCAAAGTTAGATGAGCTGTAGCACCCAATGAAACCCCAGCAACGACGGGACCCATCTTCGTGAGTTGGTCGTGATGAAATCTGATGTAGCTCCGTTTCCCTTTGCGATAGCGGTTGGCGTAGAGGAAGTCCAATGCTGTTGGTAGATTTAAGTGGTCCAGGAACGCTTCCAGGCCGGGCACTAGTTCCCTCCGCACTAACTCGGGCAGAGGCAACGGCGCGACCTCCGCCGGAATCAACTGCTCCCGGTCCAGCAGCGTCACGCCGTGCGTGCAGACCTCTCTATTTTGCTCGTGCTTCTTGTCGTTGTCCTCCCACGCATAACAGTTCGGTACCGAACCTTTCGTTTCGTCGAAGCAGCTCGGGAAGACCGCGTCCTCAATATCAGCATGTGATACATTTGAAGGTATAAAATCATCGACGACGTGGAACCCGACATGCCTCAAATCCCCTCCCGCGAGGCAGTAGGGCCAGACCGTCCTTTTGACGAAATCGTTTATATCATATATTTGCAGCGTGCGCGCCGATTCCTCTCGCAACAGCGAGAGCTTCTCTCTTCTAGGATCATTGGGCACCGTCTGCGCCGGGCAGACGCGGTGCTTGTGCACCAGGGCGTTGAACGCCGCGATCTTCGCCTGGAGGTCCCTATCGTCTATATCGATGCAGGCCTGTTCTCCGTGCTCGACGATCCTGCCTCCGGCGTGGCGCGTCGCGTAGAACGTGGACGCGCGGCCCTCGCGCGGCGGCCGGAACCAGTAGTAGTCGCCGTCGGTCATGGCATGGCCTGCGCAATGGAACGTCGAGCGCGCGTCGCGGTCGCGGCGGGCGTTTTGTTGTGGGACGAAATGGCTCAAAAATTATAATCAGCGGTAGGTATCCTCTTCACGCGGAGGTACTCCGTCCAGTTGAAAGAAGACCAGGTTTATTCTCATTGCCGTGTTTGCTGCTGCATGGCTGCAGGACGCTGCTGGTTACTATTTCGGCCTATCCGAACCGGTTTTTCGACGTGGCATCACAAAGACATCAAGCGCATGGCTCGCGCGCGGCATACTGCAGCCCGCCGGTCGCCCGGGGGAGCGCGCACGGCCCGCTGCAATGCCTCGCTTCGAGGAGCAAAGTGCAGCCGAATCGATGGATTAGCAAGCCGTCCGGGCAGGCCTTGTGTCTGTCCAGAGACCACTCCCATGCTTCTCTAAGGCACGCGGCAATCTCCGCCCCGCACGATGCGACGGGAGTTTTGCCCTAACGCGGACGGCTTCAGGCGTCGCGCAGCCTGCGGCTAGGGCGCGACCGGGCTGCCCGACGGTCACAGCTCGGCGGTACGGACGTCGCCGCATCGCTGCGACCCGTCGGCTGCTGCCCGGCCCGTGACGCTAGGAGTATAACCAGCCACCATGGCGACCACAGCCGCGGACGCCGAGGCGGACGACGCGAAGAAGCAGGTGCAGGACGACGCTGCCGTCGGCTCCATCTCGCACATCCTGCGAACTTTATTTCGGGGGCTCTACGAAGAGTCAGAAGCTCCAGAGGACGACGCGGAGGCGGAGGGCCCGGCGCCGGCGGAGGCGCCGGCCTGCATGACAGACGATGTGAGTGTGGCTTCTCTCAGAATGGAATTGGAGACGGCGCCCTGGTTCGATCCGAAGATGAGGGGCGACCCTGAGGCTACGAAATTGTTAGCGAGGAAACGCGCACAATCGATAGCCAAGCGATTAGAAACACAGAAGACGCAAGCTGATGACCTATTGCAATACATGAAGACGCAGACCACGAAAGCTAAACTAGAAGACAAGGAAGAGGAGGTATCACTGAAGAAGATCGGCCTCATCCAGAACGCTCATTTGCCCCAACATCGAAGCACCCTAGAACTCCATAAAGGCGACATGGACCAGTCCGGCGCCTTCGCCGACGCATTAGTCACGGCCGAAGATTTGGTGGAGGCGAATCGGAGGGATGTTGCCATTATGTCAGGAAATTATGCGCAGGCGGGTCTCGTCATGCCCGGTCCCCCTCTACTGGAGGAGGACGAGCCGGCCTACTACAAGGAGACCGCGTCGTTCTCGAAACGTTGTTCCAAGTTATTACCTATCTCGCACGGTCCGAACGGCGGGAAGGCCGATCCCGAGTTCGTGAAAACGTTCCTCGAAACTACGAAGGCTCAAGAACCAGCGCTCCAAGAAAAGGTCAAGCAAGCCCGCAAGAAACGCGTCGACCAGATGACCGGCGACGAGATCTGGGCCAATAGCACTATTCTAAAAGGTATGCAAGCGCGACAGCACTTCCTGCGGAACCCGAGATATGATCCTGGCTCTTCAAATCATAACACGCGACTCACCGTGAGGCCACCTTCACCGAAAATGATAGGGAAGGACGTGTATGTGGAAGGGGACCCGATGACGATCGCGTTTAACGAGACGTATGCGGCTTCGCAGAGGACGTTCGAGAAGACTCAGGCCGCAGTACAGTCGCACGATCTCATCGCCGTTGAACCTGCCTCATTGTTTTTCCGGAACCATGTTCCTTCTCAGATCTATGAACAAACGTTACACATCCGGAACACGTCCGCGATATCTAGGAGATTGAGATTACTGAGACCGGAAACCCCATATTTCAAAGTACACCGTGTCAAGTGGCCCGGCGGCGAGGACAGCGGCGTTCTAGCGCCGGGCATGAGCGTGCACTGCCTAGTCAAGTTTTCACCGGATAGTCTGAAGGACTTTGAGGACCGATTGGTCGTCGTCAGCGAGGAGGGCGAGGTCCACATCGCATTGACCGGTAAAAGAGATCCTCCTATCCTGGATCTCCCGTCGTTGTTGGACGTCGGGGCGTGTTTGCTCGGAGGAGTCATCCAGAAAACGTTCCGGGTCACGAATACGGGCGGTCCTGGTGCTTTCAGAATGCTCAACGTTTGTGATAAAGAAGTACCGGAACATCTGATCACGTACCAGGAGGTCAAGACAGACGCCTTTGTGGTGGGTCCCGCGCGCTTTTCATTAGATACGAACGAAGCGATGGACGTCCATGTGACCTTCAAGCCCGAAGAGGGACAACCGTCGTATGAGGCATCATTCCTACTCATAGACGAGGAGCAGCACGCGACGTCCTATAAATTGTCGGGGAGGGCCGAGGCCGTCCGGGTGCGCGTCGCGGGGTTAGACGGCGTCGATCTCGACTCTTGTAATGAGTATGCGCCGCCTACCTCCTTGAACTTCGACTCGGTGTGCCTCGGGTCGTCTTCGGTACATTCTCTGGACTTGGTCAACGACGGCGAGCTCTCATTAAGTTACGACGTGCGCATCGACGGTGCTTCGTCTTTTGCTTACGCTAATGGAGACGGCACGATCCACTCGGCACAACGTTCGAAGGTGTCCATTACGTACGCGCCGACGGCCGCGGAGCCGTCGGACGCGACGCTGAGAGTCATCATAAAACAAATACCAAGACAGGCCGCGGGTGCCTTCACGGTCACTAGTGATGAGGATGAAGTAGATATCGAGGTCTACTCCTGTGTGTTGAGGGGAAGAGGTCATTTAGCGAGATTGGATGTGGCGCCGGGCGCGGTCGCCTTCCCTAGAGCGATCTACCTTGGAGAATCAGTATCATCAAATGCCGTGACCATCACGAATCCTACCGATTCAACGGTCGCGTGGGCCTTCGACGACGACCAACGAGTGACCATTGACGGTTCGTTGGTGCAAGAGGCTTCAAATGCCGACTTAGTCTGGCTGCCGTCGGGCGGTGTCCTCCAACCTGGTCAATCAGTAGATACCGTAGCAACTGCCACGGGACTCGAAGTAGGCCCGTACGACGTGAGCTGCGGCATCGACATTGCAGATCATTTGACAGGCGCGACGCACGAGGCCGGAAGAGTTGTGGTCTCAGGTGAAGTCGTTCAAGCTCGCTTGAAGTTCGAGGTGCCCGAGGTCGACTTAGGATTGATTGCGGTGGGCGGCCAGAAGGACTACGAGCTCAAATTTACAAATACCGCTCCTTGTGGCGTCGACGTGGAGTTCCGCGAGATCAAAGAAGAACTGGAGGCGATGGTCGACGACGACAGCGTGGAGCAGGAGACGGTCGCCGCCTCCACCGTGGCAGATACGTTCATCATCGACCACGACACGTGTGCTTTGGAGTTCGACCCTCCTTTATTAAGAGTTCCCGCCAAGTCCCAAGGTAGTATCATGGTGCGATGCGCGGCCGGGAAGCGACCCGAGCGCTTAAGATCAATCGTGACGTGCGCCACGAGGAACGGCGGGAGCTGGGCGCCGGCCCAGTACATGAGCATAAGGGGCGAAGTCCAGGCTCCCAAAGTTTATTTGAAGGAGACGTCCGTACCTTTAGGGGTCGTCTACGTCGGCGTACCTGTTGAGAGAGAGTTAACGTTGATCAACCTCTCGAATTTGAGTACAAAATTCAAGTTCGAACGACCAGGTGGGTCGAGTCCCGCATTTACTCTGGCCTTCGAGCCGAGGAGCGGCGAGTTGGAAGCTAAACAAGTGCTGAAGATTAGGATTACGTATACGGCTTTAACGGCGGGCGTCGTCGATGAGGTGCTGGGCTGCAAGGTCTTCGGCTGTTCCCTACCTCTAGGCTTTGGGTTGAGAGCCACGGCGAAAGCGGCGGTCTTGGCCTATGAGTTATTGGGAGAAGATCAAGCACCACCAGAAGCGTTGTGTGATCCTACAGAAGTGCAACTCCCGGATGACGTGCAATTACCGATCGTGCCGCCATTACCTTCGCTCGACTTTGGTGATGATGTGCCCTTGTTCGAACGGAGAAAGATGCGAATCGCGGTGAGGAACTTGAGCGCCATTGCGGCTTCATTCAACTTTGGCTGCAGCAAGTACCCGGCGGAGCCCTTACCAGCAGAACCGGTAAGGTTCGCGAATAAAATACTAGACGACGCGCATGACGTGGAGAACACGTTCCAGTCCGCTGCGGGACGCACGTACATCTCCAAAAGATTGCTACAGAATCAGGATTCTATTGTACTAAAGAAGGGTAATGGGGTTGCGTTTGCCGTCGAACCCTCACAAGGTCAATTGACTCCCTGGGGCGTCACTGTCATTGAAATCACGGCCTTCAACAACATGGCGTCGTTGTTCAACGATACTCTGAGTTGTGAAGTCGAGACGGCGCCCACGGCGCAAATCCCCGTATCTGTCGCCGTAAAAGGGTGCCCGCTGAGCTTCAAGCAAGAATGCGCCGGCTTAGATCTCACACTGTCAAAGTGCAAGGACCCCTTGCTGCGGTTCGGCCAGGTGACCGTGGGCCACCCTTCTCCACCAGAGAAGCACATCAAGATCAGAAACGACGGTCCCGTCGACGCGCGGATCTCGTGGCGGCTGGTGAGGGAAGGCCTGGAGAACGCCGAGCGACAATTCGTCGAGTGCAAGTTGATGGCCACGGAAGACGGCGTCGAGACTTCGATAGCGTGGAAGGAGCCCGAAGTGTATGAGTCTCCGTTCATCATCAAGCCTCTCTCAAAAGTGGTCAAGGCCCACTCGGAGACGACGTTCACCATGGTCCTTCCGTCGGCATCGGCGACGGGACCATCCGGTCGCATCGCGTCCGTCGCCGTCGCCGATGCAGAATGGGTGTCGAAGCTCAAAGTGTCGGACCACGACGGCGTCGAGGGCGAGACGGCGAAACTCACGTCGCTCGGTGCTCTACACGTGCAGCAGTCCATGAAGTCGAAGCTTCTCAAAGCGAGGAAGGCTCCGAAAGTAACTGCGGCTCTGAAGGTGTGCTTGGATGCTAGGATTGTGGAACCTTCGTTGAGGATGGAAAAGGCCTCGAAGGACTCGTCCGTACGCTTTAGAACGTGGTCTACCGTCGAGGTGCCTCCCGTGACACTAGTAAAACACGCGCCCAAGTCCCTTCATAGAAAAACGTTGCTGCGGAACCCTTTGGATGTCCCGGTCTCCTGCTCTTTATCTCTGGACGGGCCCTTTTCGTTGTTGCGATGCTTCTCGACCGAGTTTTCCTACCTCGGTGCTGACTGTTCTGCACCAATCAAACTGTTGCCAGCTCAAAGCATGGGCGTCGATATCCTGTTCGAGAAGCCGCCGCTACCGAACCGCATAGGAGACAAGCCCCTGCCTTTGGAACACTTGTACCGGGGCGACCTGAACATCACCTTTTCGACCGGCCAGTTACAAACCATAGCTCTGAAAGCCACGGTGCTGTCCCCGACGTTAGTGGTCCAACCGGCGGCGCACGCCTTTGGAGTGGTAAGGGCCGACAAGACGTCGGAATTGCTCGTCTTCTTGTCGAACCCGACGGAGGTCGAGGCGTCCTGGTCTTTGAGGCATGTGCCGCGAGCTTCTCGGAAGAACGATGGAATTGATGGAGACAACGCGAGGCCCGACTCCGTCGACGACCCGTCCGTCTTCGCCTTCGAGGACGTGTCTGGCGTCGTGGCGGGCCCGTCGTTACCCTTAAAGTCGGCGGCGGCCTGCGTGCCCAAGGACTTTATGAGAGACGCGCGACCGCTCTTCGCGCAGACGCTCACGGAGCTGTCGTGGCAGGGCGCCGCCGTCACGTCGCTGGCGCAGTCCTTGGCGGACGACGCGGCCGCGAACCCGCGCGCCCCCAAGCCGGTCCGCGTGACATTCTCTCCAAAACGCAACGTGCGCTACTGCTCGCGCTTCCGCTTCGACGTGCACCACGGCGAGTCCTTCGACGTCGTCCTCCAGGGCGCGGGGTCCTACGAGGAGGACGTGTTGCCGCGCCACGTGCGCGTGGCCGGGCGTAATAGGTGATAGATATCCTTAGTCGAGTAGTCGGCGTCCGTCTCGGGAGAGGCGTCCAATGCGCCGTCCATGAATACCGCGAGCTGAAGCAAAAGAGTTTTTAAGTCCTAGAAGCGGAGTGGAATCCGTGGTAGAAGGGTCGGAGAGACCATGCGAAAACGTGTGTGGTGTCAAGGAGGAGGACGAGGCAAGGACGCGGCGAGGAACTCTTTGAGCAGCGCGACGACCGCGTAATGTTGCTGACGCTTTGCAATGGCCAGCGGCGTTGTGCCTTCGATATTCGCCCGGTTAATATCCGCGCCGCGCCTCAGCAACAGCCGCGCCGCGTCGACGTGGCCCTTCCAACAGGCGATCAATAGCGGGGTCCAGCCGTTCTCCTTCGCCCGGTCGACCTCCGCGCCATTTTCCAGCAAGAGCCGCGCCGCTGCGATGTGACCGTTCTGGCAGGCGACGTACAGTGGCGTCGCGCCGTTCTGATTCGCCCGATCGACCGCCGCGCCTTTGTTCAGCAACAGCTTTGCCGCGTCGGCGTGGCCGGTCGAGCAGGCGACGTACAGCGGCGTCCGACCGTCCTTGTCCGCCTGGTCGACTTCGGCGCCGCCGTCCAGGAATCGCGCCACCGCGTCGACGTCGCCGGTCTTGGCCGCGGCGTGCAGCGGGTAAATATGCTCCTCGAGCAGTGCAACGATGGACGAGTGGCCCTTATATTTTGCGGTGGACAGCGGCGTCCAGCCGTCCTCCTCCGCCCGGTCGACCTCCGCGCCGTTGTCCAGCAACAGCCGCGCCGCGTCGACGTGGCCGTTCGCGCAGGCGGCGATCAGCGGCGTCGCTCCGCCCCTTTCTGCGCGGTCGACCTCTGCACCTTTCTCCAGCAACAGCCGCGCCGCGTCGACGTGGCCCTCGTAGCATGCTGTCCATAGCGGCGTCGAACCCTCCTTCGTCGCCCGGTCAACTGCAGCGCCTTTGTCCAGCAGCAGCCGCGCCGCGTTGACGTGGCCCTGCTGGCAGGCGAAGAACAGCGGCGTCGAACCGTTCTCCAACGCCCGATTGACCTCCGCGCCGTTGTCCAGCAGCAGCCGCGCCGCGTCGACGTGGCCCTCGTAGCAGGCGACGAACAGCGGCGTCTGACCGTTCTCCATCGCCCAATCGACCTCCGCGCCTTTCTCCAGCAGTAGCCGCGCCGCGTCGACGTGGCCGAACATGCAGGCGACGAACAGCGGCGTCGCGCCGTTCTCCTTCGCCCGGTCGACCTCCGCGCCGTTCTCCAGCAACAGCCGCGCCGCTGCGACGTGGCCGTTCCAGCAGGCGACGAACAGCGGCGTCTGACCGTACTCATCCGCCCGGTTGACCGCCGCGCCTTTTTTCAGCAACCGCCGCACCGCTGCGACGTCGCCTGTAGAGCACGCCTGCCAAAGATCCTTTTCTCGCTCTCGCTGCTGCGGCGGCGTGGCCGGGTGTGGCTGCTGCGTCGCGGGCGGCGGCGGCCGCGAAGGCGGCTCTGGCGTCGCAGGTGGCGCTGGCCGCGCCGGCGCCGGCTCCGGCGCCGTCGGCGGCGTCTTCGCGCGCGGCTGCGACGGCGCGGCGCCGGAGGTCAGGTAGGTGTGGGCCTCGTTGATCTGCTTGAAGCGCTCGGTCGCCTCTTCCACGTTGTTGCTGTTCCGGTCGGGGTGGTAGAGGAGGGCCAGCTTCTTGAACCTTTTTTTTATTGTTGCTTCGTCCGCTTTCTCATCGAGTCCCAGGACTTTGAGGTGCTTGGTGCGGGCGGACATTGTGCTGCCCTGTTGTCAGCTTCAGGGCAGCCCAGGGCAGCCCAACGCGCCGACGGCTCGAAAGCTTGGATCGGTGGCTTGGCAGAGATGTTCTCACCTGGTCGAAAGCGGGGAGCTTCTTATCGATTGGCAGCGCGAGAGTGACCGTTGTCGCGGCCGCATCGTGTGCTATGGCAACGTGAGGTGCGCCCCATGCGCCCTGGACGATGCACACGGACGGGAGACGTGACCCTAGTGTGTTACTGTCCGCTAGCTCGTACGCGCGCGAAAAACTGCGAGTCAGCACGCCTGGCGCAGTGCTTGTGCGCCTAACCGCCGCTAGCGTTCGCGTTATCCAGTGCTTGAAGGCTTGGCTCGCGTTATCAGCCACGCCACATCAAAAAGGCTCAATGGCGCTCTATCGCGTCACCGGCAAGCACGGCGCCGTCGTGCGCGACGGCCCGGAGACGAGCTCCGCCCTCGTCGGCACCGTGCCGGTCCTCGAGGTCGTCAAAGCGCTGGAGGCCACGACGAACTCGAAGGGCGTCGAGCGGTTGAAAATAGAAGGCGCGACGACGAGCGGCTGGGTGTCGCGGCGGCTGCTGGAGAAAGCCGACGCCAGGAAGTCCAAGGACCTGAAAATAGCCGTGGAGTGGAAGGACGGGGACGCGCTCCTCAAGCGGCTCGCCGTCGAGGCCGAGCCCGGCGCGACGGCCCACGACGTCAAGCTGAGCCTCGAGGCGATGACGCGCGTGCCCGCGGCGCGGCAGGTCTTAGTTAAAAATGACGTGGAATTGCAGGACCACGAGGGCGTCGCCGCATCCACACTCGTCATGCGCGAGGAAAAAGCCAAACCGCGGCCCGACCTGCAGACCGTGCGGGGCGGCGAAACCTTGGCGGCCTTCCTGCCGCCGCCTGCCAAGGTAGTCGAGGAGGATGCCGAGCCCCTGCACCTGCGGTCGCACGGCACGCTCTGCGGGGGCTCGTTCACGACGCGGAAGCGGACGCCCTTCTACGCGGCGCGGCACCTGAACGCGAAGGCGACGCCCGTCGCGGCGGCGCCGTCGGACGACGAAAAGCCTATTGTGGAGGAGGCGCGGCACGGTCCCAAGGCCGCTGCGACGCCCGTCGGGGCGCGCGCCGCGGCCGTCGACGTCGACGCGGCGCCGTCGGACGACGACGACGACATCGACGAGCCTATTGTGGAGGAGGTCGACCGGCCCCGCTGTCAGGTGCCGCCGCCGCCGCCGCCCCCCCAAAAACCGATCGTCGTCGACGTGACCGAACCGAAGGCGCCCGTGACGACGCAGGACGTGCGCGCGGCCGGCGGCCCGCCGCCCCAGAAGGCCGTCTGGAACTCCAAAGACACGTGGGAGGAGCGCGACGTGACGGCCTGGGCTATTGAAAGGTTCGCGGAGTTGCTGCAGGAGGAGGTATGTCAGGTGTCTCCCTCGATAAATTTAAAGTTCCGGGACGTCCTTAGAGTTGTGGGCGACGCCCAGGTCGTCGTGTTTCAAAGGCGGACGCGGTACTTGTTTGATTTTTCCGAGGTTGAGCTCGCGTGGGCCGCGGAGACTGTTGATGGAAGACCCCTGTTCAACGGCCGCTGCATCATCCGCGACGCGGCGTCGGGCGCCGCGGCGGCGGATCTAGAGCTCGAGACGGCCTTTGCGCCGGCCACGGACGACGAGAAGGCCGTGGGCGACTTTCTGCGGCGGCGCGGCGAGGGTTTAAACGTAAGGGCGTCGGTCGGCGCCGTGCTCGAGCGCTTCGAGGCCGAGTTCGTGCGACTGTCGGGAGAGGGAGTGGCCTTGGCCGTCAAGTTTCCGAAGTCGAAACGCCTCGCGAAGCGGTGATTGGCTTTGGGACGCGGCCTATTTTGTGATTAACATTATCAACTTTAGAGTGCGAGGGCCTCCTCGAGAGCCTTCTTGGCTGCGTCGATATTCGTCTTCCGCCGGTCGCGGACGACGTTCGCTGCGGCGCCGGCCGGCGGCGGCTTCGTCGGGACGGCGCGCTCGGGCGGCGGCGGCGGCGCGGGCGCCGCCGACGGCTCGACGCGCGACGTCATCGGCTCCTCGTCGTCGTCGACGGCTAATAGGGAGAGGAACTCCTCATCGAACCCCAGGTCCTCGGCCACGTTGTAGGGCGTGCGCCTCATGTGGTCCCGCAACGTTTTATCGGCGCCGGCCCCGATAAAGTACTTGACCGTCTCTATCGACCCGCTCGACGCGGCCAAATGCAGCGGCGTCTCGTCCCACGTGTTTGGCGCGTCGAGCGCGAAGTCGTGCGACGCGATGAGCATGGCCGAGGCTTGTGGCGCGCCGTGGCGCGCTGCCGTATGTAACGCAGTATCACCACAAGGAGTGCGCGCCGGCACGGCCGGCGCGGAGTCGACGAGCGCCACGACGCACTGCTTCGCGTCATTCGCCGCGGCCACATGGAGAGGCGTCAGTCCTTCCGCATCCTTAAAGTGGATGCTGTAGGGGCAGCGCTCGAGGCAGCCCCGGGCCGCTTCCACGTCATCGACTTTGCACGCCGCGACGAGCTCAGGGCCGTTCTTTTTCAGGGTGAAGTTGCCACCAACGAACTGCATGGTCGCGAGGCAGCCAGGTGCTCGTACACGCTGCCGGCGCAGTTGGCTTCCCAAAAAGGCTAGTGTGTCGATACGCTAGTTAAAACTGGAAAACTCCGCCCAGCACCGTAACAATAGATAACTTGGAAAGGAATTTACGACACGCTACAGCACGCCTGCGGCGTGCCCGTGGCCTGCTTCGGCGGCAGGAGGCCCGAGGGCGAGAACGGCTGGGCGGGCGCCGGGTCGTAGACGTCGCCGTTGTAGCCGGGAACGTCAAAACCTCTAGCTCTTGTAAAGACGACGCGCCAGCAGCACGGGTCCCGGAAGCCGTCGCCCCAGTCCGTGTGCTTGTAATTGTCGTGGGCCAGGACGCCTCTTCTATCTCCCAACTTGGACAGCCCAAACAGATACTCGACGTCGGGCTGGACGTTCGCGAACTGCAGCGTGATCTGCCTCGCCCCAAAATAGTCGTAGCGAAACCCGAAACCCTGGCGCTGGCGATGGTCGAGCTCGCCCTGCGTCGGGCCGCCGCGGTGGCCGATCGTCGCATCATCTGGTCTAGCATCCAACAGATCGACGTGGTGCGGCCCGCCGCCGTCGCGGTCTCTCCGGCGATTCCGCGCCCTTGCTAAGGCTAGACACTTGCCGAGTTTCTTGGGCACGACGTCAGTCGCGGAGCCGCCGCGTCGCGGTTCCACGCGACCCCACGGTAACTGCAGATTATGAGCTGTTTCTGTCGAATGTAATGTCACCACGATCCTCGCGCGGCGATCCGGGCCGACCACGGCCGTCGTAATGTGATCGAAGGCGTCATTGGTCAACCACCGCCCATCTCGCCCACCGATCCTCACATCAGCACCATTCACCTGGATCGCCCGCACCCACTGGTGCAAGCACGGCCCGCAGGGCGTGTGGGGACCGCCCACCAAAGCGACTCTCAGTCGATCGCCCGGTGCGAGTTGAGCATCCCTCACCCGCCGCATCGCGTCCAACGGTCGCTCGCCAGCTACCAGTCGAATGACGTCCGACTCGAGACCCACGGCCTTGCCCACCCTCTTCACGATAGCCTCGCAGCGCCAGCCCGGGCGCGCGTTCACGGGAATCGTCATTCCAGTAGGTGTTCGACAGATGACATGGATCGGCGGCGCGCCCGGCTGGTCGTCATCGTCCTCCGAGTCGTCGTCGCCCGTATCCACCAACGTAGCGATCTGCGGCTCCGTGCGCTGCGGCGAGTCGGACCCGTGGGCCCACAAGGTCGAGTCAGTATTGGGAGGGGCCACGAACTTGCGCGCCGGCGGCGGCGCTCTTCTCTTCGGAGGAGAACCGGCCTGGGACATGGAAGAGCCAGGTCTATCTTGTTGGAAGAAGGCCGACGCAGCTGTCTTCGGGGACTCGGGGGTCTTTGCACGCTCCCAGTCCTTCGCCGACCGCGCTTCGGCGTCGAGGATGTCCTGGCGGCTCTTTGATCTCGAACGTTCTCGTGGGGGCGGTCTTCGTCCCCCCGAGCGGTCTTGCGGTCTCGGCCGTCGGTTCGGGGTGCGTTCGGATCGATGTCTGGACGTGTCCGCGTTCTTCGGCGTTTTGCCCGTTTGTCTTTTATAATCTTCTAAAGATTGCTCGTAGGCGAGTTCGGCAGCGGTAGGACCGTCCTCGTCCTCATACGAGGGTGGAGGCCTCCTTCTTCGGTACTCTCTCGAGTCCCGATGCGTGCCGGCCGTCCCTTGCCTCGAATAGTCGTCCCGGTAATCCCGGGACCGGCTCCGACGTCGACGACGATCGTCCCGGTCATCGTAGTCCCGTCTAGATCTTCTACGTCGACGATCGTCGTCATACTCGCGATCGCGTCGAGATCGTCGACGATCCCGGTCGTCGCGACGGCGAGAACGACGTCGAGGCGAATAGCTTTCCTCCCTTAACTTGACGCCGCGCGCCTCGGCCGCCTGCGCGGAGCATTTCTGTCAAAAACGGCCTCGAATTCGAAAAAGAAACCACCCACGGCATCGTGAGATGGACACGAGTCGCATGGAAGTGAAGGCACCGACGTGGGACGCCGCGAGCGCGCCGCGAGCTGCTCCCTTAAGTATTCATTTTCCTCTTCCATGGCAATCTCCCGCGGCGTCCGGGGCGGGGCCTGCGGCTCGTAGCGGCGCCTCGCGGATCTAGGCGCGTCGCCTCTGGCGCTTCGCGGGCCGTACTCGCTGTATTCCGACCTCGCGGAATGTAGCGAGCCCCGGCCACCGCCATACTCGGAATACTCACTCACTTCATCCGACGGTCTTCGGTCGGGGCCTTTGTTCGTTTCTCGCTTAATGCGCGCCCAGGGGTCCTGTCTTGGTCTTTGCGAGCTGCCCGGTCGCGGCCCTACCGAAGCATAAGAAGCTACTGACGACGCATCATCACTATTGTTGCCTCCGGAAGAGGCGTTCGACGACACTCTAGGGCGTGCCGGATTGTAGCCCACTCGACCAGAATTGGGCCTTCGAGCTTCGACCGCCGTCGTGGCCGTCGACGCGACCGAAAAATTCGACTCGGAATCGCTGCGCTCGCCCCAGTACTGACTATTGGGAGCGCAGTTCCGGCAGAAGCCGTCCCTGCCTGCCGGATTGACGCAGCCCGATCGAATACACCGGTACTGCCGCGGCCGGCCGGACATCGACCGAGTGGATCTCACGGACGCCATGCTCGCCACACTCCCGGCATCGCTTCGATTGTCGTCATCGTCCTCTTTTGATCTAGAACGCCTCCCTTGTCTCGGCGTCGGCGGCTCCGTGTTGATCGGCGGTGGTTTAACCATGCCTGAAGGTAGGCCGCCCTGGCGCGGTGTCGTATCAAACGAATTCCGCCCCGCTCTCGTTAAAGCCGAAGGGGGCTCGCGGCGCGGGCCCTGGCTGCGGTTCGAGCGGGCGCTGTCCGGCTGGCCGGAGTACGCGTCGGGCCGGCGGCCGTGGCCGCGCGCGGAGCCGGCCCGTATGGTCGGCGGGTTCAGGCGTCTTGCCCTAGTTCGTGGCGTCTCGATGGGGTTTTGTGGAGCGGCGGTGGCCATGGTTGCGGCGGTGGGGCGCTGCTATCCAGCGAGGGCGCGTGCGTGAGTTGAGGCGACTGCGCGCGCGTTCGCAGCCGCGGATGCTCGAGTCCGGGGCCTCACGCGCAGCGGCGGCGCTTTCTCGGCCGTGGGGCAGCTTCTTACTGGGTGTCCCCCATTGCGCACCGGAACAGATGTGGTCTCTGGCCCGACCGCAGCGCCAGTGCCGCTGAGGAGGCTAACTAGGGTTACCGAGAGCGCTGTTTGAACGCGTGTCGCCCTCCGACGTCCAGGGACCGAGCCCGGGGTCCAGACCAGGCTTCGTCAGCACCGTCGCGACGTCTACGACGACCTGAGTTCGACGACGGCTGCCCCAGGCTGCCCCTACGAAGGGGGCAGCCCCTACGAGTCGCCGCTAGCCTTACTGGCCCCGCGGGATCTCTATATGGAGGCACCGAGGCTTGGAAGGGGCGTAGCGGACCTAGGCCGGACCTACGCGGGAGCGGCGCGCCGAGACTGGAGGCGCGTGACACCAGCGCAGGCCCACGCCGCCGACGCGAGTGTATCAATATCGACCAAACTTACGACGGGGGGAAGGGGACAAATGTGACTACCAGAGCCGCCCGCTCGACCGCGGCCGCTTCTCGAACTCGAGCTGCCGCGCCGCCGCGGCCGGGCTGTCCGGCGACCGCCGCTGGAGGTGCCGCCGCCGCGCGTCCGGCGTCTTCGGCAGCGACTTCGCCCGGAAGGCCCGCGCGCGCCGACTCCGCTCCGTCCGTTTTGATTTCATATCGTCGAAGTCGACAAATCTGAAAAAGCGCGCCAGATTCGTGGTCCTATACGCATTCAACCATTGTAGTTTTTCGACGTCGCGCATGAGGGGCCTTTTTGAGGGTGATGCGCTCAGCAAGCCATCTAGTAAAGAAGATAGACCGGCGACACATACTGATCGTGCCGTTCTAGATTCCTCATCATCGTCGCGCGCCTGCGCCGCCGCGTGCTCGGCCGCCGCTAACGCTGATGAAAATTTGTCGGCTATCGCTTGAGAATGCTTCGCACTATCATCCTCGAGTAGCAATTGTCCTAAGAAAGGAGGATCAGTAGGCAAGGATTGGGAAGTAGCCATCTCGAACAGAACACACCCGAGCCCCCACGCGTCCACGGCCCCGAAGACGTCCGCATCACCCTCAAAACACTCGGGCGGCTGGTACACTTCTGTTCCACCTACTGACGACGATGACGACGCATCATCAAAAGAATGCGACCGCCCCCGCCGCGGCGTGTGCACGGCAGACTTCACAGCCAGCCCAAAGTCCCCCAATTTGCAGCGCGCCTCCGACGACTTCACAAAAATGTTCTCGAGCTTGACGTCCCGGTGCGTCACGCCTGCGTGCGGCGGTTTCGCGTGTTGCCGCGGTTTTCTGGCTCTCTCGCGGTGTCGACGCGACTCGTCTCCGTCGGAGAAGGCGCTGGGCCGTCTCAGTTTCGATTTCGGGCCGTCTCGGACCACGTCGATGGCGCGTCGCCGGACACTGATGAACGCGCCTTGCGAATGGGCATAGGCCAGCGCCGTCGTGCACTGCCGCGTGACCTCGACGACGACATCCAACGGAAAGGGCACGCCAGACGCGGCGACGTGGTCCAACAGTGAACCTCCCTCGCAGTCCTCCATGGCGATGCACGCGAAATCAGCAATTGGTGATTGATCGTCGATGAGTGAAGACCCTTTCACTGCTCGATGCACAAAGGTGTCGTAGTAGGCCACCACATGATCGTGCCGCAACTCCAGCAAGTGTCGCGCTTCGTCTAACACCCCTTTCAATGCGTTGACGTCGCGTTCGAGGTCGACTCGTACTAATTTGACGACGACACCTTCTCCTTTACATCTCCATACTGAGCCGAAGCCGCCTTCGCCTACTTTGTCATCTAACGTCAATCTACCATCGCAGATCCTACACGCGCACGGCACTCGCTCCGTCCTAGAACCCAACAGAGGCTCGGCGACGAACCTATCTATCGATGAGGAAGCACCGATCGCGGCTAGCGCGAGAATAGCCACACCGACGACGTAGCACCACGTGGCCCCGAACGCCTCCGTAAACTGGTCAGCGACGGAAGCTTCTAATTGAAACCTCGCGGAACTCCCTTGCAAGCACGCGTTCGCGATGGCCACGGCGGCCCGTTCTCTCCTGTCAGAACAGTCGTCCTTCTCGAGTCGCTGCAATACTCTTTTTCGTAGGTTCCGCACGTCGCTTATCTCGATCCCCTCGTCGACGGACCACATGGCTGATCTTTCTTCGTCCGACGCTTCCTGGGAGAAGGCTCGGTCCGCGGCGGCGACGATTTCATCTAGATCGCACCCATCATGATCTTCGGACGTTAGTGCTATTATGGACGCGAGTCCTCTCCGTTGTGCTGGGGATAACGATCTAGGTTTATCGGTCTCCGCTTGGCCGAAGCTGGCTAGCAAAGGGAGCCAGAGGCTCGTGAGTGTCGGTCGGGCGCAGGCTGCGGCGGCCATGTTGTTCCTCCTGCCGCTCTGCTCTGCTC
>JACLAA010005854.1_pt1 | contig 21567 bp, 10 predicted proteins | sample 8027891 | NCBI WGS metagenome assembly JACLAA01 (sample SAMN15724900, study PRJNA655200) | protist metagenome | isolation source: fluorescence activated cell sorting (FACS) single amplified genomes of... | place: Spain: Blaines Bay Microbial Observatory, Mediterranean Sea | collected 2016-01-19 | reverse complement strand
GGCCGGATCCTTTTGGCTTCCTTTCTGCTCAAGCCTCGCCGTGGAGTACAACCACTCTGTTTGTGATGAGAGCGGCTGCTTTGAAAACGATATGCCCTGGGGTCTACAGCGCCGAAAGCTCTGTCGCGAAGAAGCCTGGATTCGCTTGAATGCAAACGCATCAGTTCGCGTAGTTATTGAAATTGTGCCCTTTCAGGTCCATGTTGTTGAAGGAGAAGACTTCTTAACGACAGAGTTTATAGCTTATAGTACAACATCCGCTCTTGATGCAGATGGTGCTGTTTTGCTGCAGACAAAAAGCCATGTGAGCCGGTCTGTAAATGCACAGGTGGCTCTAAATGCACAGGTGGCTCTATATGCTGAGCTTTCTATAAACGCAGATGCCACGCTGACTCTCTGTCGCCCGACTAGCTGCCACAGGCTTCCAGATTGGCTTCGGGAATGGGAGTACGTTGTGTCGATCCCAATTGTGCAAGAGGAACAAAGTCTAGGCTACTCTTGCTACCAACACGACTTCGCCCCGGCGGTCCGTGACCAATATGGTATTATAGCACAAAATATGATAAATCTTGGATGGCCAGAGTGCGAAATGGACTACTTCATTGTGTTTGAACCACACTTTGGCACCAGTGCTAAAGGGCATCGATGGCAAATTCGTTTCGAATGTATTGCACTTCTTGTCAGGCTGACACAACTGGGAACTCCACTCCTGATTTATATGTCAGGCGCTCTTAGATTATTGTCAATGTGTAAGTTTAGGCTGCACCGTTTGGGCGCACACATGCTCACACCAGAGAAAGAAGGCGGGGGATCTACAGGGGCAACAATCATAACCAGCTTATTTCAAAGCGATGGCATTTCGATTAACAATTGCGAGTTTCGCCACAACTACTACTGGGCAACACGCTGCGCATTAAACATGCTTGCAGTGCCCTGGATTGTCTTCTGGACGTGCGGCATCATCATTACCATGACCGTGCGACCGCCACACTTGGGACTTTTCATAATGTTCATTGGCACTGCCATTCAGTCACTTGGATTTGCTCTCGCTCTTTGGAAACTTGAGCGATGGCGTCTCACGCGAGCTATCTTGAGTGCTTTGGTGTGTAGTGTGACGTGTACATTTGGCTTCCTATTTGTCATTGTTGTGTTCGGTCCTTCACTAGCAAATGATAATGCCGAACAAGAGATTGACTTCCTCTCATTCGCAACAGTCTTTCTCGCTTTGGGGCTCATCCCATTCACCCTGGAAGTCATGGAATTCAATGCTGATATCTGTCGCGCAAAAAGTGACCTCGTGCGTGCACTTACGAATGCGGCAACTATTATTGAATCAAAGCACCCCGATGGTGCAAAACACGACTACTGGCTGATGAAGGAATGTTATAGTGCTTCGTCGTCTTCGCCTTATTTTGATTTCGTACCCGATATTGCAGGGCATCTCTGCGGGTTCAGCAATTGTTTGAATTCAAGAGAGATGGCTGCGGTGCGTTGTGCATTACTCCGCACAGCATCTCGACTAGTGCTTCTTATGCTTGTCGTTGGTGCTTTCATGCTGACTACAAAAGGATACCTAGCACTAGTTTATGCCCTCTTTTTTAGTTTGACTGACACCATCAGTTCTAATCTTGACCTTGATTGTGCCCGCTGGTCACCAAGTAAAACAGTTCATCTCATGATTGCTTCACGTGCAATTGTCGTCCTCATCGATACACGATTTTGGGTTCTTGGTATATCTATGGTGTACTGTGTATATGGAATATCTCTACTGCGCAATATTGTGAACAAACGCCTGCCGTATATTGATCATCTAGAAGCCTGCAGTATGATTTTCCTTGCGACAAGAAATAAGATGCCAAAAGTTGTTCACCCGCCCTCCTTTGATGTAGCTAGTACGCCAGAGTGTGCTTTGTTGGTGTTGACAGCAGCGCTGTTTGTTATCACTTTGGTTGCCGAGTACGCAAACCCACCTGGACTATCTTTGCCACTCTTGCGCTTTGGTGATCGTGCAGAGCTCCCTTCTCGCGTTATACCAATTGTGGTCTGGCTATTTGTTGCATTTGCCGGCTCAATACATGGCCATGTCCGAGCAGCCTACCTTGATACTCAAAGTCTGCTGATGGGTGGTGCAGCTATGGCATATGTTATCACTCCATCATTCAACTTACCCAAAATATTGGCAAGTCTTGCGTATCTATGTCTCATTGCAGTGGGCTTACTGTTGTGGGGAGCTACGGAGGCGCCTGCTGCCCTTGCTGTTTTTGCCCTTGGTCCGCTCTGTGTCATCATTTCTTTGCGTGCCTTTTCGATTTGGCTAGCCAATGATTGTGAGGTCGTCATCTGGCCACCTGCCACTGAAGACGTTCCCGAAGTAGATGATTCCGAGTCAAAACTGGCCTTTGAAGTACTACAGGCAATGATGAACAAACCCCAGAAGGGATCGGGTGGCGTCAAAACTTTGAGAACTCTTCAAATGCCGCATGTCGTACAAGTCCGAAATGAGAATCAGCATGCCGAATGCTCTCCTACTGTTCAAATGCCGGTTCTGCCGCCAAAATCTATCATCAAGCAGCGCGCATTCTCGTCAAGGCGGCTGTACTCCCCCCCTGCTGATACATTGCCTCAGCGGCGAAAAGTAATTGAAACTGGCTTACATGCATGTCGTGTCACTAAACTAAAACGGAGCCTCAGTGATGATTCTCACAAACGCAATGAATCCAAATCACTACCAAATCTTACCTTGATGGAAATTTGTACTCACTGCACTGGGCTTATATGTAAAAGTATGACCAATGAAACTTACGCTTGGCAAACAGCAGACCAGGTTTGGTTTCAGGTCCCGTTGTGGGAGGCTATTCTGACAGGTTGCCTCCTCCAAGATGAATATATCACTGTGACTTGTGTCGTCCTTGTGCCTCTTCTGGTCATGGTTCTAGGCGGTCTACTTTCACATATTGCATATCCTCCGTACGTTGGTCACCTTCTCTGGACAGTGAACACGTTTCTATTTCTCACTATCTCTCCTATAATAAAATGGTTCAAAACCTACAAAGCTGAGCGCAACATGATTTTTGCCAGCTTGGTCGGATATTTGCTATTTGCCGGCACATTAGGGTGGGCATACAAAGCCTGGTTAGATGGGCGAATTGACGTTGTTGAAGCAATGTGGCTTATTGATACGCTTATCCTGTACCCGGTGGGCCTGTATAACCTCTATCAAGTAATAGCTTGGGTTGACCACGGCTGCAAAGATCCAGGTTCAATCTGGGGCAATCCAGAATTGAATGAGTCACACAACAGGAAATCGAACTCAGAAAATTTTTGCGTGTCGCCTATTTTCCGCAGACTCTACTTGGGTTTGGTGCAGATAGCGAATTACTTACTTGTTTTTTTCATGTTGGCCCAAATCTATCTCTGGAGCTCACCGGTAATGGCACTAGCGTGCTGCTTTACTTTGCTATGGTTTGCGGGCGCATCATACTTTATATGCAAATGGGCAGAGAACGCCTTTTATCTACCGCCAAATCTGTTGCGCTCATCAGACATCGCGATCCGCAGTGTTTGCATTGTACTGATCTTGTGTGTTGTTGTTTTCACTGGTTCGTCATCTATACTGATTCTCTCAGTGGTTTTCGTGCTACAGCTGTGCAAATGCATTATAAAGATATTGGACCTGGTCCACCTAGATACAGATCGAGTATATTGGTTCGCTCCTACTCTCTTTCCGGTATACTCATATTCAGCACAGAATGGTATTCTAGTAGATGAAACGCGTCTCACTGTCCAGTGTGTCCTGTTTTGTGGAATAGGGGTGTGTTGGACTGCAGCTCTGGCTTGCTTCAGCCAATGTATTTCCATTGGGACCACTCTTTTCTTTTTCTTCATCTCGCTTTTTGTTTCAGTCTCTACCAATGCCTGCTCACAAGTGCCCCTGAAAATGGGCGTCGTCGCCTCGTATCCTTCCTCGGATATTTTTGTAGATGCCGCCCTAGCGACGTTGCGTAGACATGAGGAGGATATTTGCGCAGAGGCATCAAAATTTGAAGTTCGTTGTGATGAATGGGATGGTCCTGAAGGTCAGCATGAAGTCAATTCTCAGGGACACAGCAATTCAAAGCCGACAGAGAGTGAACCAATCAGCACAGGTCATTCTGATTTCAGGTCATCGGCACAGGCAATCGCAATGAGGATCGATGTCGCAGAATTTGCATTGAGGCTAGTTACCCTCGGCGATGAACAGCAGGCGGTATGGCGCGCAGATGCCATCTACACCGACCGTGATGCTCTCGCAGAAACATGCGCATCTCGCGGCCCTTTTGGCTGTATTGGATCTGCGGCTTGGATGTTTCGCGGCTTGGAGTTGAAGATTTTGTGCAATTGCCTCAGAGATTTTGATAAGGAGGGGCAAAGAGTCGTCGCGCAAGATACTGTGGAAATGGAGGCTATGCAGGCGATCATTCAACTTATCGAGCTTGATGTCTCTTTCCGCAATCATTTTGCAGGTGAGCTAAAGGCCCTGGCCCACTTTCATTTCCTTGTGATAACAGCCAACGATGCTCATTTGACACACAAGCAGATTACCTTCAGAAAGTTTGTTAGTGAGAGTCGTTTCAAATTAATTTCCAATGGAATCTTACCACCAAGCAAGGTGCTTCAAGCGCCCGACTCCACAATGCTCAACATGCGACTTGCTGCATCTTGGCTTCAGTCTCTTAGCCAGGATCAACGTGAGCGCTTCTACTTGCTACAAGACAATTTCACCGTAGAGCAGATAGACCACGAATTGAAAGTAGACCAGCAAGACCGTGAAGAGATTGTGGCTGCGCGTGCACTTTCCCAAATGCGCGCCTACACTGAGCAAGAGAATGCCGCTAAGAGCATGAGTGCTTGCTTAGTTCGGCGCTCTAGGCGCACCTCAAATTGGCTGGAGTCTCTCAGGCCAGAGGATCAAAATCGCTTTGTAACTGTACTTCAAAGGGAATGGGAAAGCAACATGCACCCTGCGATTGAAACTGGAGATGAGCCCATGCGCAAGTCTTATGAGCTGCATGTGCTCCTGAATAATGAGGAGACGGTGGGGAATTGCCGTGAGCGCCTTGCAGAGCTCGAGGCAGGTGAATCAGACTGTTATCCGTCAAGAGCACGTAAAGGGACTTTGCAGTTTATTGACCCTGAATTTCAGCCTAGCGCGTCAACGTTGGGGCCCTGCTTTGGAGCCAACTTTGTTGGCACATGGAATCACGCCCTCTCGGTTAATCCACATGCTGTCCTCTTCGCGGAAGGCGGCGAACCTGATGATGTCCGCCCAGGGGTCTGTGTCAATGATAATTGGCTTATTGCAGTGCTCGCTATGCTCTCCACGGTTGGTGTCAAAAATGATGCCGACGCAGGTGCTCAAATTAAAAAACTCTTCATCAACATGATTGATCTTGAAGGCAGCATCGTATATGACTCTGCCGTCGGAGCATTTGGCCTCCAATTATTTGCTAACGGTCAGTGGGAAGCCGTGGTTGTAGATGATGCGCTTCCAATGCTTGGCGATGGCTCAGGTGGCAGTGGTATTGATGCACTTGTTGCCCTTGACGCATTTAGGCGCGAACGGAACTCATTTCAGTGTCCTGACTGCGTCGACCAAAATTTGAAGCTCGATGTGGCTGCTTCTTTAGATGCAATCTTACTAGAGACCTATAAAGAACGTTACAAGGACTGTGCGGGTTTTGCTATCGCACACGTCTCTGAGATGGCTGAGCTTTGGCTGTCCCTCCTAGAAAAGGGTGTCGCCAAATACTATGGCAGCTATGGTGCCATCGAGAGTGGATTCGTTCATCAAGGGCTTGAGCTATTCACTGGAAATCGTGCTGAGTGCCTGCACATCGCACAGGCTTCTCGTGGCTTTGGCAAACGAGCACTTTGGGGTAATCTCCTGCGCTCGCATCAAAGTGACTACATTCTGGGGGCTGGTGCTATTCCAGCTGAGCATGCTGCATTGTCGCTTCATCTCTCTGGACTTATGTTTGGAGCAACATATACTATTTATGACATCATCGATGTGTTTCCGGAAAGGCACAAATTGATCAAGCTGCGCAACCCTGCTGGCCACAGGGACATTTTCAGAGGTGCATGGTCGCACTCATCCACTCTCTGGACAAAACGCCTGCGCAACAAGTTATTTCACGGCTTAGAGCCCCATACATTCTGGATGTCATTTGATGAGTTTTGTAGTGTATTCCGATGCATTTTTATATGCCACTACTATTCAGAAAATGCTTTGTGTTGGAAGAGAAAGTGCATATCTGGGGAGTGGAGTTGTGGTTATCCTGACAATCGTGAGAACACGGCGCCCGGTCTCCCCTCACGGCATAATCCATGCTGTGAGGTTGAACGTAACCCCCAATACTCTGTTGTTATTCATCGACCCACCACACTGCGCGTGTCTGTTAAGCAGGTTCACACGAAAGGCCATGCCGCGATGTTACCTGTAGCCAGCTACATTTGCCGTGCCACACGGCGAGATCACAGGCGTGTCAATCGTATCACCAAGCTAGAAAAGAACAACTTAATTAGCTCGACGGGCCGGGCAAGACGCGAACGTGTCATTGAGACTTGTGTGGATTGTCTAGATCGCGGTGTCTATGTTATATTGGTCGGCGCCTTCCAAGCTGAGATGGAGGGTCACTTTACGCTTTCTGTTATTTCCAATAATGAAGTCTTGATTGCTCAAATATGGCCCCCAACTTGGCGCTCACAAAATAGGCAAGTTACTGTAGAGCAAAAGCGATCGGGGCATGTGTAAAAGTAGCTTGGCACGAGAAATCCTGCCCTGCGTTAGATTGACGCTCTAGCTTGCCACATTCCGGTACATACTGGACTTGAGAGTCTTGTCGCAAAATGTTGTTGTGCTTATGCTAAGGACTAGGGACTTGAACTCATGAGGGGAGTAGGGTAGCCCCATAGGAATTGGCCGTACGTTGGTTTTGAGGTGTGCGAAGCGGGGCTTTGCTGCTGACGCACGCGCGAGGCGTCGCTACGTGTGTGTTCCTTATGATATTTGCGCATGCACCCTATCCATGTCTTTTTTGCGCATGCATTCTGTCGCGGCGCGCCGCACATGATATATCAGCGACGGAACCTTGGCTTCGGTACCTTCTCGGGCAGCCTTGGTTCAGCAAAATCTTTTCGGGACTCCAATTCGGCGTTGGACGACTGAATCCGAGGATGATTAGGGCGCGCCGGGAGGGAACTTTCCCAGGTAGGTAATACTACTAGACGTAAAATGAATTGCACATTTTGGGCCCGGACGGGGGTGACACTATTGTCAATTTGTCACACCAAACCCAATCCAAACCCCGAGTTCTTCCTTAATTATTACCTACCTAGGTATGTCCTTTCCTTTAGGATATTCCTCCCTTAATTATTTATTTATTTATTTATTTATTTATTTATTTAGGTAGGTAGGTAGGTAATTATTATTTATTTGCCATATTTCCATAACTAGACGCCTTGGCCTCCGGCAAATCGAGAATAGGGGGCCTGCTCGCCCCTTTAGGACCTGACCGAAACGGGCAAGCGAAACTATTTGATCTGGGAATTTTGGCCCGCGAATGTCGCGCCAGTCACGGCGGCGTTTCGTGCCGCTTCAGGCGATCTATCTGGCAGCCCATCGGGGACCCGGCCGCGCGTGTGCATCCGTCTCACGCCATAGGTACCCAAGGGCCTCTGGGAGACCAAATTACCAGCATAGAGGCGAGTTTTGATTTTTCAGCCCGGAGATCTGCCCGAAGGCGCCTGTAATACCCGTACGCTATCCCCAGGACGGGCAACTTCGCAACTGCGTCTCACCGCGAAAGTAACCCCTCCCCATCAGCCCGGTCCCGACCGGTCCCGACGCGTGCCGGCGGATAGTGGCAGGGAGCTCAATCTCAAATTAGGGGACATCGCACTATGGACGGCCTCGGCTCAGGTACTGACTAAGTCTTGATCGATCCAAACGAGGGGGCTATTTCGCATGAAGCCTCCGAAGGGGGTCGGTGAGGCCTCCCTAGGTCATGCTGTAGGGGACGGGACTGCGTTTATATTCGCTATGGAGATCATGGTCTCCCATGCGACTGCTTGGGAGTTCGCGGATCTCGGCCCGGGGGTCCAAACCACGGAGCCGCACAGAAGTTTCGGGAACCCCAAATATCATACTGATGGATCTCCCTAGGATCTCTCTAAAGGGACGAAGCTCTAATTAGTAAGCGGATAATTGATATTGGAGCTGGACGTGACTGAGATTGGCGGGCAAGATGATTTGGTCTGGGCATTCTAGTGGCGCACGCAACGTTCGTCAAGGTGGCGTTTCGTGCCGCGTCCCACAATGTCATTCGGGCGCATGGGACACACCAGAAAAAGGCGATTAGAGCAGTCCATATGGCCATTCGAATGCCGTGGGTAAAGCAGATTCATTGACAGCCCGAGCGAAATCATGAAACCTTGTAATTTGAGGCATGGTGCTGGGCTCTCGATCTGCAAGCATGATGATACCATGCGTTTTGATTGTAGTGGCAACAGGAACGAAACGCTGTTCCAGGTCAAATTTGCAGGATTTCATCTGAATCTGAGTTAACCGCGACGGATTTGACAACCTGAACGAACTTCCTACAGTGACTTGAGCACAAGCGTCTAGTGGTTCTTGAGGGCTAGTGAGATCTGCATTTGACAACGAGATTGAAGTTGCATCTGGATCTGGTGCTGAAGAAGACGCCTTGTGTTTATCTTTTGCCTTTTCTCTCACTTTGTGTTTCAACGTGGTTGAGAGAATGGCAGTTGCAACTCGTTCCTTCTTTGTTTCTTGTTTTTCTGTTGTCAGAGGAGGATATGCAAACAAATCAGGAGATCCTGAACAAATTACAGAGAAATCAGTGGGCATGTCAAAATTTGAATTTAGACCAATGAGGACAGTGGGCGTTAAAGCTAGAGAAAAAAAGTGAAACATGGGATACCAGTACCAACTTTGTACCCACAGAGCCATGCCCGCGCATGCACTGTGTTTCAAAAACCCACTGGAGGACTGCAATGCCACCGCACAATTACGACCACCAGCGTCCATGATACCTGCCGCTATGATTGCACCTACTTTTGTGAGTGTTGAAGGGTATTTGTCTTTGACAAGTTCTGTGATTTTATTCCGGAAAGAACCTAGCATATGCACCTGCGCGCTGGATTGTTGCATCACTACCAATGCTGTTGCCATGAGAGCCCCCTGACGTACAAAATCAATAGCATCCGTCTGCAAGGGCTGAAGTAATGCAATAGCATCAACGTCCCCTGAGGCCGGATGCGAAAGTCCGATTGCCATGCATGCTCCATACCGGACATGCGGATTGAAGCTTTCTAGTAGTAATCCCACAAGTGCTAAAATTCGTTTTGGATTTCGAAACAGGACGAAACCCAAGCAGGTTACTGCGGCACGCCTGACATCATCAGATACGTCAGAGACTGCCACATGAAGGAGACGTTTGACAGCTTGATTATTGGCTGTGCCGGCATACGCCAGACCAATTGCATGCATGCCCCCATACCGAATTATGGCATCTCTGTCTCGCAATAGCATCTCAATAGTTGTTTCCGCGGCTTTTTCCTTTCCACAAACAATAAGGCTTATCGCAAGTGCCACTGCACGGATGATCTTTTCATGACAAGTCTCATGCGCATATGAATACAATTCCGAGATTGCATTCTGAGAAAGCAGTGTCTCGTCACCATGCCCTAGTAACAATAAACCAATACCGTAGGCAGCTGCTTCACCTGCGATGGCGGAGTCAAAGTAGAGCACAGTACGCAGTTCATCATAGTATTGTGCCTTACCAGTTGACATTGCTGCCAACCCAAGGCCAAGGCATGCCCCGTGCTGCAATGGCTCGGAGTTCCCTGAGCTATGCAAGGCATCTATCAGGCGCGAAACCGCAGCTGAGGTGCTCAACTGCGCCTTATTTGCGTGAATCAGGCCAAGTGCATACAAGGCACCACCCTCTGAAAACGGTGAGTTAAATGCAGGTGTTTGCGGAAGGTAAGGTTGCAAGATGCGAATTGACTCCTCCACATGGCCTTGATGAATGACTCCTATTGATGAGGTGGCGATAAATTTTGCCCAATTTGATGCTTTGCCCATCCAATCCAAATTATTGCGCAAAAACGCAGTGTCTTTTGTGCTGGCGTTTGCGTAACTGTGCGAAATCACTGTTGCATTGTGCAACACAGAGTTTCGATTACCGTCAATGGATTCCTTAATTGCCTTAAATATCAGAGTGTCAGTTCGGGACCTTGTGCTCATAAAATCCAAGGATATTTTACTAGCTAAACCATCTGTGTCCATGATTCGGATAAGGTGGGATATATGATTTTGGTGTAAATCATGGAGTGTTGATGAGCCAGCAGGATCCCGCAGTTTTGATACAATGTCAAAAATAAATCTATGATTATCTGATTCAGCAATCAAGAAAGCGAGCTGGTATCCGAGGAGTGTTTCGTGGTGATTTTTCCCATCGACCAGCTTAAGTAGAAGATCTTGAACCTCATTTGAAGCTCCAAGGTACTGAAGTGCGCTGCAAAGAAATATGTAATCAGGCGACGGCAATAATGGATGCAGCGTCACTAACGTACGAACTACTAGCTGTCGAAATGCGCAGGTAGCAGTGACAGAGGGAATAACTTCCAAAACGTAAGAGAATAGAGCATGTCGGTCTCCCAGTGGACATCGAGTTACAATTTCCTCTACCTTATTTAGACGATGCGCTTCAAGTGCCACTCCTACTGCGTGAAAGTATTTGCCATCAGCATAGCAACGTTGAAACATGCGTTCAATGACATTGGCAAGACGTGGATCGAGGTCATGTGATTGTATGCCGATGGGAGAGCTTTGATGATTCTGGATATAAGTATCCATGCATTTTGAGATTAACATCTCAACATACTCTGTCCTTGCATCAATGTCAAAGAAATTTCCAGCTCCAAGAGCAAGTCGGAGCGCATCATCATACTCCTCAAGGTGGAAAAATATCTTGCTCGCAACTGCCGCGGCAAGTTCATGCGATCTAAAGGTATCGTCTTCACTGAGCTCTTCTATCAGGGGTATCGCGTCCGAGATCTCTGACCAGCATCGGTCAACAATGGAATAAAGCCTCCGAAGCGAACCCTCGCGCAATCGTGAGTTTTCTTCTTTCAGCCCAGCAACTATAGCATCTGCAGTCCCACTTCCAAATCGATGGTGTGTAGGCAAGGACCCCTCGTCCGTCGACTCCATGTTAAATCGACTACTAGTCGTAACCTAAACTCTCTAGAAATGATGTTGAACTCTTTAAGGGAGGTTAAGGCATCTCCAAGAGGCATGATCCGGGTTTAAGGGTAGTTCCCCGGCGGACTGTTTCAGCCACTGCACTCCAAAAGGTGCGTACCTCTGGACCCAGTTGCTGGACCGGGTTTTCTCGGTAGTCATGCGCATACTTCATGCGCGGCGAGATAGATCTTACGATAGATCTTACTACATCCTTTCATGTTTCTGTTGCCAAAAGGAGGCTTGTTATGAGAAACGTCGTGGATGGCGCTAAATCTCGTTGGTAATTACAGTCTTGGTGCGGTCATTGGACAAGGTAGCAGTGCAGTGGTGCATCAGGCTTGGCAGCGCGAGACAGGCGCATTTGTAGCTATCAAAAAGTTTGAAAGAAGCAGCAATGACATCAAGGCGGTATTGACAGAGTTAGATCTTCTGAGCAAATTGGACCATCCTAATATTGTTAAATATTTGGGCGCTATAAATGACAGCGAGGGTCTGCATGTCGTTCTTGAATACATGGAAAATGGTAGCCTCGTATGTGAATTTCGCGGTTGCCATTCAATACAAGTTCCATGTTAGTAGGCCTCTGTGCGCAAGCTCTTTGGAGATTTCTCGGAGCCGGTATGTAGTTCATACGTTAACCAGGCTAGTATTAAGCGCAATAATTCACCTCGCCTAATACTGCGGTTAGGTGCTCTTTGGGCTTGAGTACCTTCACGCACAAGGTGTGCTTCATCGAGATATCAAGGGGGCTAACATCTTAACAACCAAAACTGGTGTGGCAAAAGTAGCAGATTTTGGTGTAGCTGTCAACCCTTCAGAGTTGCTTAGAGGCGACCATGTTAACGCAATTTAATGGCTTGATGTAGGCACGAGCAGCGTCGTTTGCAGGTGCTGATCTTGATGATGACATGGTTGGGTCCCCCTACTGGATGGCACCTGAGATCATTGAGATGTCTGCAACACCCTCCGCGGCCTGTGACATCTGGAGTCTTGGTTGCACGATTCTTGAGCTCACAACAGGAAAGCCTCCACATTTCGATCTGGCACCCATGGCAGCACTGTTTCGGATTGTGCAAGATGACGTACCTAGGCTTCCTGCTGGTGCGAGTGAGGCTCTGCGCGACTTTTTACTTCAATGCTTTAATCGTGAAGCTGCGTTGCGCGCTAATGCCCGAGTACTTCTGGGTCATGCATGGCTGCAACGTGCACCCCCGCTAAGCCCCTCCGAGGCTGCTGGATTCCCAGCGACACCTCCTAGTTGTCTCCAGCCCCCAGTTCCAATGACTTCACAACAGCCGAGTCGCCATGTTTCGTCTCTTAACGGCAAGGATGAGCTGCAACGAACAAGTCGCGGCGCCAGTGGGTCAAAGTCAGTTTCAACTGAGCATATTAATTCTGCTGGCGTCGTTGCACCTACCCTAAAACCAGCAGTTGCGGACAGCCAGGCGTTGAGGAAATATCGGGAAGATGAAGAAGATCAAATTGAAGACGGCTTTGATGTCTGCAAGATTTTTGATGGAATTGGCTCCGTGTCTTGTCCAAATGGCCCAGTGAGGAATGGCTGGCAAGGTGCTAGGGATGAGGTCTTGCCATTAAACAACTCATTTTCAAGTGAGGCTAAGTGGGATGTTAAGCCACACGATGCAGGCTCGCGTAGAGAATTGTCAAGAAGCAAGTTTGGGGCCTCTCTCGACACGAAGGCTGATGTTTTAGACCCGTTCACTGTCGGTTTCTTTGAAGATGCTGAAGATTTTGTTCACAATGACTTGCGGGACAGAAACATGAAGAAGCAAGAGGAGATTAACGAACTCCTGTTTGATTTTGCAGCGTCTGTTAAAAAAGGTGACCAGGTCTTATTAAGACTATTCACACTTGTTAAACCGATGGTTGATGAAGAGCATATTCTCTCTGAGCTGGGTGCAATTTCGCTTGTTGAAGCTTTGAGATCACAGGGATGTGCTATTGAAGTCCTCCAAGCGCTGCGCATCATCCTATTTGCTGTTCCGAACGCGGCAGACTTACTAACGGCCTTGGGGATCGCACCCGTGCTCACATCTCTGATACCAATTACCAAACTTGACGATAGAGTTTTGGGTCTACTTGGCACCGTTTTGAACATTTTTGGCCTGCGCTGTTCAGGGCCTTGCCTGAGAGTATTTCTATTCAGTGGGGGCCTGCAGCTTGCTGTCGAATTGTTAATGCCACGTGACAAGGCCGCAGGACTTGGCTCTCAGTGCATAGCTATTCTTGCCAGCGTTGAATTTCTTGTTCGAGCTCTCGACGTCAAGACAGTGAAACTGCAATTACAGAATCCCTCGAGGGCTGCTCTCTGTCGTGCACTTGCATTGAGTGACACACCTTCAAAACTTGCTGCGTCCCTAGAGGCAAATCTTTGCGCTAATTCCTCCTCCCCAGACAGATATTCTGCAGAGTTGATGGCTAATGCTCTTGCTGCCCTTTCCGACGCAGATACTGTGGTAAAGGAGGCCATTGCCGCATCGAAGACAGCAACCATAGTCTTGGGTGTACTGGCTGAGTTTCCTCAGCGGGTCCGAGACGCCTGGGAGCAAGGCTCTGATGGGGACGCTGACGCTAAACTCACTGTGGGATTGCTCAAAACATTAAAGGCAATCAGTATGACAAGTGCAGCGGCATTAGATTCATTAGCTAGTTGTGGAGCTATTGAGACGGTTGTTGTTGTCCTCGAAGTTGCCCAGGTGGGCGCTGTCAAAGGTGATGGATTCACAAAGAGACTAGTCCCTCGTCGAGACGAGCTTGAAGATCAGCTAGTGCCAATTGTGTACTACCTGTGTCGCATCGATCGTTCGCGGCTGGCTCGGGCTGCAAGATGTGGTGCTGCAACCTTATTGGCTACATGTGTTGCAAGACGAAGGCATTTGAAACAATTTGCTCTTGCCATTCTGTGTGAACTCTGTCATGTGGCAGCCAGTGACAACCAAGGCGATGTTGCCGCAGAGCTCTGGCGTGCCGGAGGTGTCCGTCTTTACGTTCGACTATTGGATGAAGCTTACTGGTGTGTAAGAGCACTCGCTGCTCTGAGCTCTTGGCTTAAGGCCGACAGTTCAGTCGAATCTGCGATGTCTGAACCCTATTGTGCAAAGTCAATTGTGTTTCTTTTTCAAAGATTGGATGGGGCGGAGTTTGAACAGGCTCTAGAACCACTACTTGATGCTTGCAATACATCTCCTCGTTTTGTAAGGGCGCTCCTAGATGTGTCAGCTGATTTAAAGAGGTATCTATTTGTTCTTGAAATCGGCCACAAACTCGAAAGATATACTAGCGCAATTACAAGGAAAACCCTACTTGAAATTCTCAGGGCGACTCTTGCTACAATGGACAATCCAAGAAATCTTGTCCTCGAGACCAACATCGACAATGTTCTCATCTCGCTGCTAACAGATGATGCGATCTCAGGCCAAGTGCTGGTCATGAATCTCGCAGGGAACATCCTGCTTGTAGCGGCTTGAAATGAAAGAGATATACACTAAAGGGCGAATTTCCTCGGCTAACTCGGCGCTTCCCGGCCCGGGCACTCGCTAGTGTACGGACGCTTCCCCAAGGACACTTGGCAAACATACAAACTGTAAATTCTTGAGTTTATATTTTTCGAATTTTACCACAGACCCCCTTCCTTCGCTTGAGCGCTGGCATTTAGTCGACTGTCGGCGACCTACACCTGTCAATGGTGTTGGGCAGGTTTTTCTTGCTCAGAACCTGTCTTCGTGTCTCGTTGGTAACGACCCCCCCCCCTCGCCCAGCGCAACCTTTTTGGCTATTTTTAGCTAAAAATCTCTTACTGTTTCCCTGTCTTACTACTGAGTGTCTTCCCGTCTCGTCGGAATCCCCACCCCGGCCCGGGCGGGGGCCCCGGCCGCGATTTTGGCCTATGTTGCCGTCAATGACCCGCTCTTCCCGTCTTGACAGGAGGAGCGGCCTCTTGCTAGCTAGAGCCAGGAAAACAATTCCTACCTTGCAGTGTTCACTGGCAGACTGGTGAATGGTGCCATATGGTGCCAGTGGGCGACAACGTAAGATCAGATCAGTTAAGATCACACCACGCCACACCCCCCAGACATGTCGTTCGCTGCTCAACCCGCCGTGCGCTCCGGTCTCGCGTGGGTCACACCCCCGTTCTACGAGAGTTTGACAGACACGCGGCTAGCTCGCAATGGACCGTCAAATCTGGCCTCGTCCACATCTCCTGGTGACTAGGGAAACACGCGACGGACAAACCCAGGCGTTCTGTGACGTTCCGACGGTCGAAAGGCCGTGACTGCTGCTCGAACGGCTGTTTCCCAATCCGATGCCACTTTAGCCACAACCTCTTCTACCATGGAAATTCGATTGATAAACTTGCTGTCCAGATTATCCTCGAGGGTCTTGAGTTTCAAACTGAAAGCGCTAATTGCATGAGTCATCTTTATGGCTTGTGTTTGCCTCTCGCGCTCGACTATGGCCTCTACCAGGCATCGAGAAACGTTATTAGACTCAATACGAGTTGCTAGTTCGACAGTCGCCTGGTATATGGTAGTATATTTGTCCTCTAAGTCAATTGTAGCCTGCTGAAAGTTATGCCTGTTGCCTTTGACTTGATCGAGGATCATCTTGTTGGCATTTTTCTGTTGCTTGTACCATAGACGGGCCTCAGCCCTGTCAGCATCTCGCATTTTTACAGCTTTGGCAGCAAGGGCTGCCTCCAAAATCTGAAATTGCTGCTTTCCAGATTGCACGTGGGCGGCATCCTTGGCGATGCACCCCGCCATAAATGTATCTAGGTTTTCCATAGACTCAGTCTCAGCCAGATGCATAACCATTTCTGCAAGAACCAACTTTACTTCAATTGTATTCTGCTTGCTCCTAAGATCGTCCGAGATGCATCTTGCACGCCTCTCAGCTTCCTCAAAGGACTTGGTGCATTTTGAGTTGATTTTGGCCAATTCCCTATCAATCTTGTTACCGAGGAATTTGATAGTCTCGGAAAGAGACTCTTCATGTTGCTGCTTCTGTGCGAGATCCTTTGCCAAAAGCCTGATGATTGCAATGTGCTGAACTTCGTGCGCCATTCTGCTCGCAGTGCACTGGATTTCATTGATTGAATTGAGCTGCTGTTTTGATTTACTTAGGTCAGTTACAGTAGAAAGCACACGTGCATCTTTCCCACGTACTAGCTCATCAAGAATTGAGTGCGTGATCTGCGTCGTTTCATCCCTGAGGATTCCTATGCTTTTCTTACATTCTGCATTTACAATCGCCAGAAATTCTTCGAGGCGCAAGCATCTCTTTTCTACCTTACCATGAATGGATGTATTAAATGAGCTGAGTTTTACGTCGAGTTGTCTTATTTTATTCATACAGCACAAAATCTCGTGGTTAGTGGCTTTTGCGACACCACACACAGCCTTTTCAATGACACCCGTCATCGATTCCTCAACTTTTAACCTCGCTACCCCCTCTAACTCAATATTTTGATGAAGCTCGTTCAGCTTTGCCGCTAGTTGCTCCACAGTCCATGCCATGCCTGATGATACTTTCTGAATCAAGCTCATGAGTCTAGTTTGCAGTCCTGCCTCCAGCTGCATTAAGTCGTTCTCACGTACATTGGTGTCTGGCCGCTCTACCTTGCCTGTGTCAAGAGTTTGTTGTTTTACGGCGGTTAAGACCGCAACCTGATCCTCGCACATGCGCAGACGCTCTTTAACTACATAAAATTCGGATTGGTTGACGGCATTCTGCTCTTGTTCAAGCAATTTTGTTCCAGGTACTGTATCCCGTAGCACCGATTGCATAGTCGCCATGCCAGTCTCGGCACGATTTTCCAACCTGGAGACTTCTCCTCTGAGTCGCTCGATCTTGCCTTCCACCGCAGAGACCGCAACAGGGTCGACGCGGCCCGTCGTTGCTGTGACACCAACCCTCGCAACGAGCGCCTCTTGGGTTTGTCGTAATTCTTCTACTTCTTGCACCAATGTTTCAACTCTTTTAATCACAGCCCCAACACGTCGGTGTGTACGATTCAATTCATTTGACAAATCACGGTTTGCCATATCGGTCACGGTTTGCTGGGGAGGAGTTAGGAACACACATCATACTAGCATCATACAAACTCGTACCCCTGTGGGATTACCACTGTACCTAGCCACTGAACTTTGAACTCAGGCTTGAACTACTCCGAGTCAGACCATTCGAAACTCGAAACTTAGAATGCCAGTGAGCCTGAGTAAACTCGAAGGCCCCGCCGGGCTGTGACTGGCATTGCCCGGGCCAGTGCAAACTTGAACTTGAACTTGAACTTGAAAAACGCACATCATGGTCTCGATGAAAAGGCCCTGGACAGGATCGACGATTACCGTGACTTTCTACCTAAATGGGAGCCCTACTAGGGCCTACGGTGCGGGTTTGAGGCGCAGCCCATGCATAGAACCGCGCGCACGCAGCCCCGGGGTCCATTTGACACCAACACGGGTCAGCGTCGGTACATTCACCATAAGGCCGGATGTAACGAGCTGACTTTCCCCGGGACGCCGCGGCGCCGATGAACAGCATGTTGCTCTCCGGCACCAAATCTCGCCGGGGCTTCTCCGACGCGGCGAATAGCTGACCAGAAGGATTTTGTGCCGCGATGAGGATTTGACTGTAAACGAGTGCGTCGACGATTTGCGCTGCGGACGCGTTTGTGGATTGCGTCACGTACTTCACGACACGTATATATACGCCATCGACACGGACCGCTTGATTGCTCGGAAAAGCTCTATTTGCACTAATGTGCGGGTTTTTCCTGCCTGGGCGCGCGGGCGGTCCCCCTAGGTTCCCCGCTCGGTCTACGCCCCCTGCTCCGGTGTGGTAAGATCCATCCACCTAGTGATGTTCCCAGCAAGTTTCGGGGTTCAAGCTACTAGTATTAAAACGGAAAAGTTAGCGTCAGCCTGAGGCGCGTACACCTTTGGATCTTGCGTCATTCGCATGATAGCGAGTCTAGGTACGATGCCGTGCGGCGCCGCAAAATAATCGGGACGCTCAAGAGGTTTGGGGGGCGTCCGAGTCGGGCGGTTCTCGCCGCCACCGCGTCGCCCAGGGCAAAGAAGCTCGCGCTCACTCGTGACTGTATGGAGCAGTGTTTTCGCGGCGCACCAGGCCCGATCTGATGGGCGGGTACTATAGAAGGAATCTTAGTTTATGAGGTTCCTCACTTCAGGGCTACGTCAGCGGCTATGTCAGCGGCTATGAACTGTCAAAATTTGGCTTCCTCCCCGATGGAGAATACCTAAAGGACGAGCGCGGAACTCGTCGCAACATTCTGCATTAGCAGCGCCGGAAAAGCTGACTCACATCCGGACACATTCCATGCGCCTCACCGACACGTGACCGCACGAGGCCACACTCTGAGAAACGGGTTCATCTCCAGGCTGCTACTACTGTTCTCCGTGGCCGTTGAGGTCGCGCGCCTGCGCGCCTGTCGCACGCCTGGGTCTGGCGGTACGGGGATGGCCCATCGGAGAAGTTCGGCGCGAGTCGAGCCCACCTCTGCCCGAGTCCAATTTGTAATTGCGCGTCTGCCGTTGCGCGTCTGTGGGGTCGCATCCATTCTCAACAATGACGCCACACTTTTTGGTTCGAATTCATTGAGACTTGGGCAGCTTTGAGTCAGGTCTTTCGGATCGACTTGGACTCTTCCGAAGCTCTCTGCCGGGGCCCGGGGGTTGTCGATAACAATTAGAAATTATACTGGGTTTACAGAATTTCAAATTCACCTTCTGCATGTCTACGGGTCCAAAATGCATCCTCAACATCGACATCCCGGTCTCCCTTTAGGGTCTTACAATAAATCTTTGGTCTCCTAAGATTGTCATAGATAGCCTGCCTCTCCCGTGGAAGGGATGCTAATGACACCTGGCTAAATCCTCGCTCAATGAACCAATGCATAGTTTTTGTGGAAAGTGCAAATAGTTTCTGGACTCCGGCCGCAATAGCGACACGTTCCAAATATGATAAAAGAGCATCCCCCTTCGATTGTCGACGGTACTTTTGAGCAACAACAAGGCACCCTAGCTCGGCAAGTGTACCGGCAGCATCGAGCCTTTTGAGGGATGCGCAGGCGATGGGGAGGTCGTCTCTAGAGAGAACGTAAAAGCAACCGCGCTTGACTTCTTCAAGCAGTTTTGGCCTTGGACGTGCTAGGAGCGTCCCGTCAATTTCCAGTGGTGCTATAAGGCTAACTAAAGAGTCAATGTCAGACGAAGTAGCTGACCGAATGCCTTCGTAGATGTCACGAGAGATAAGCGTTCCCGCGCCATCCCGTGTATATAGCTCCCGGAGAAGAGCCCCGTCAGTTGGGGCAATAAGGTGTGCACGCGTGACGCCTTGTTCGAGCGCACTAACGCACCAGTGAGTGAGATCGAGAAGCTGAGCTGCAACACCACAGGAGCCAGCACGAGAAAGCTCCTCTCGACGTTCGAGAAGCTTGCGGGCATCATCGAGTCTGAGGCTAGCAACACGACGAGAAGTCGATTCAGGAGGAATATTTATATCTTTCCAAGCAAACTCGTGGCCTGCAGTAACAAAGATTAGCTTGCTCGCAAGCAAGGCAGGGGCTGCACGAGCTGCGATCTCTTCAGTGCGTACATTAAAGGTGTCCCCCCACGGCGAGTATGCGAGCGCAGACAACAAGACAATTTCACCTGCATCTAGATGCCTTGAAATTTTTGCTGCATCCACTAGTCGTGCTGCACCAGTAAATCCGGTGTCTATGCCATCAACTACCCCCACTGGTCGCCCACTAACGAACCCATTGCCGCTAACTACGTCCACTCCAATCGTCGACCGCCCATGAGATGCACCCCCACTTCGCAGCGCCCTAGACAGAGCAGCCTCAACTCGTGACCTGGCAAGGCCACACTCGACTTGAACCGCTGCCAGCTCTTTTGGGCCAGTAACCCGCAGGCCTCGTACACGGACCCCTACATCGCCTGTTTCCACTTGCAATCTTCTATCTACTTGAAATCGCACACTTGCTAGAATCACCAGCTTTACCCCGAGCACGTGTAACGTTGCTAGATCATCCATTATTCCCTGGAACATGTCTTCATCTTCAAGAACTTCGCTACCTGCACTCATGAATAACTCTACAAGGATCCTGTGAGACACAGCAGCTAACAAAGATGCACTACCATGCTAGAATCACGATGTAGGTCCATGTAGGGAGCTGATCCTCGCAGTTGTTGCACAACTCTTACCGCAACGGCTGTTACTTCGTGCTCTCCGTTAAAACCATCTGTTGCCACTTCGATGCGCTCCGCATCAATTGCCAGCTCTACAGGAGGCAGCGGTGCGCCAAAGGTATTCATGATGGAATCTCCACCCGTTGCTTCTTTTGCAAAACTAGCGCATAGCATCCGTTGGACACCTAGACCTGATGATGAAGTCCAACCTGTTAGTTCTCGCATTTTGCCCCGAGGTGTGAATATATTTCCGAGGCCACTGACAGAGATACACTGCCGTAGAACCCCCAAGCCCATGCTGCAGAGAGCTAGCCGAGCGCCAGTCATGCAGGTAAACAAATGGGTGTATTGGCTGTCTCGTTACGCACCACTGTGGCACATCCCGTAGGTACCGGCACTGGCACCACGAGATACCTACGGTACTTGTTGTTTAAGTTTCAAGTATCCCCCGTGGGATGCTGACACACCTGTACGTGTTTCCTTGGTTCTTTGTTTATATATTGCTGCCACCAAGCCTTAACCGGCGCACTCGATGGGTCCAACCCGCCCCCACATTTCGAGGGCCCTTTGAACTTGAAACTTGAACACGCCAACGTCCACAATCGAGAGATCAGCGGCGCCCTTGTTCACACGCAGGTGTTGCACCTCCGTGGTGCTCCGGAGCCACGGATTGACGGCCCTACCAATATTGGACAGACGGAGAGGGCCCGGGATGCCACTATACTCAAGCACTCAAGCCAGTACTAGTATCATACTACTAGTAGCATCTACGTTTGATGGGAACGGGCCGTGGGCCGTGTCTATTAGTTTGATTTTTGCGCTTACGCGACCCCTTAGAGCCCTCTTGCCTAGAGGGTCGCGTTCGACGTCCGCGCGCACACTGCCCCTAAAAGACAAGGCTGCCCCGTAAATGTCCTCTTAATCAGAATCAATGACAATCCTCGGCAGTTTCAAGTTCAGAGTCTGACTCCGAGTCAGAGTCGGCTATCGCACCTTCCAACGGACCCAGCTATTAAA
>JACLAA010000030.1_pt1 | contig 21613 bp, 18 predicted proteins | sample 8027891 | NCBI WGS metagenome assembly JACLAA01 (sample SAMN15724900, study PRJNA655200) | protist metagenome | isolation source: fluorescence activated cell sorting (FACS) single amplified genomes of... | place: Spain: Blaines Bay Microbial Observatory, Mediterranean Sea | collected 2016-01-19 | reverse complement strand
CTGCCGAAGCCCGCGCCCTTGACGCTCCGCCAGAGCTCCTCGTCGCAGGACCGGATGGCGGTGCGACCTCTTAAGCCGAGGCCTAGCGCGTACGCGCGGCCCTCCAGCGCATCGCTGCCGCGCGGGTCGGCGCGGCCCTCGAAGATTTTTACGGTGCAGCCGGCATCCAGCAATCGATGCGCGAGCAGTAAGCCACTGGCACCTCCGCCTACTATGGCTGCACGAAGGCCTTGGAGAGGTGCAGTGCCGGGTGACAGGCCGCGGACGGCTGCTAGCGTCAAAATGCACGGGTAGCGCATGGTTTGCGCCGCAGGTGGTCAGAGAGCACACTGTCTAAAAACTGGCTTAAACGTGCCGCAGCGATGGCGAAAGTTCGCAGCGCGTTGACAGCGTGTCCTGGACGAACTTGCGCAGGACAGAGTTGTCTCTTTGCAGCTGTAAAATGCCGAAAACCACGCGCGGCTGCCCAAGCAGCTAGCGTCGCAAGACACTAGAAAATAGTGTCGAAGCCGGAGGCTTCGTTTTTCGGAACAAGATATCCCTCGTCGAGCCGTGGCAGAACGCTGGAGGAGATCAAGCCAAAAAAAAACGAGGCTGATGTGTGCTGCAGCACCTGTACGCTGCGCCTCTATTCAGCCCGCTCCGCTCACTTAGAGCTCGCCTACGCCCTCGACGAATCTCCACCAAGACTCGTCTGATAGCCAAGGGCAAAAAGCCGCCGCCGCAGAGGCTACAGAGCCAGTTTGCTGTGGCACTGAGTAGCAACCTACCCGACAAAGCCGCCTATCGACGCCGACAGCGGCGCGCCGACAGCAACCATGCCTCAGGCACACACCTACCTGCTGGTCGCCTGCGGGCTCTCGCTCTGCGCCGACGGGTTCCTCACGACGAGGCCGCTGCGCCACCGGCAAGTAGCGCTAAATGTGATAGAGACCGACGACTGGCTCACGGCCCAGGACGCCGAGGGCCGGACCTACTACTACCATGCGGTGACGATGGAGACGAGCTGGACCGACCCCCGCATTGTCGTCGAGGCACCGCCTTCTCAAAAAAGGCAGCAGCTCCACTCTTTACATATCTTACCGTCCGATGTCGACAGGGACGCCCTCTCCAACATACTAGCTAACAGCGCTGATATGGACGAAGCTAGAACAGAAGAAGCGTTTTGGAGTGTAGTGAACGAAGTTGATAGGGCCGAAGCTCATGATGAACCGCTATCGCCCGACGTGCCGAGGATGCTCCACAAGATTTTTGACGCGGACTTACAACACCTGTTAACGAGGGAACAAATACGAACGAACCTCACGTGCATGCAACCGGCACTCACAGGCGCGGCGAACGCGGGCAACTCGATGGGCTACATCATGGACGACTACGCGCACAAGGACCTGCCTTTGAAGGAAGGTCGGGCCTGCGAGGGCGGCACGTGCTGCGAGGCCTGTTCGCGGAACATCTTTCCCTCGTTCATGCGTGATGGAGAGTGCTCGCCGGACATCTTCCCCGGCCTCAACCAGTTCACGTTCAACGAAGTCGAGGGCCTGCCGTCGGCTTCCATCCTACAGTTTATCCGGTTGATCGAACGAGTTAGGAGGACGATGGCCCACGAATATGGACTAGATCTGAAGACGATCTTGCCTTTACAAGCGTATGCGCGGAAATATGTCGCGGGGACCACCCAGCAGGGCGGAGGAGGTGGTGAGGGTGATTATGTGATACTACACACCGACGAAGCGACGCATAGCGGATACCACTACTCGTCGGTGTTGTACTTAAATGACCAAGGTGTCGACTTTACCGGAGGCGACTTCATCTTCAACGACAAGGCCAAGGAAGGTACGTATCATATACCTACGTCCGAGGAACTCGAGATGCTCACGATGGAGGAAGAGCTCGAGCGGGGAAGGAAGTTCGGGCGGGAACTCACCCCTTTCCACCCGTCTCGGGGCGCGGCGGTCATCTTCAGCAGTGGGTGGGAGAACATGCACGAGGTCTATGCCCTGGAATCAGGTACGAGATATGCGGTGCCGTCGTTCTTCACGACGTGCCCGGTCCCGGAGCAGGCCTACCAGCAGATGCACGTCGGCAAGCCGTCGTCTGATGAGCAGATCGCCGACGACTGGTTGCATCTCTTGCTTGCGCATCGGGCGGAGTCGCCCGTCGAGAGTGTTGGGAGGGTCAAGGAGCTGCTCATGAAGTGGCACTACATGTGCACGCCTCTGGACCAACACTAAAACACTTATACATCATCTTTTTTTCGGGGGCGCCGCCGTCGCCGCGCCTCATCGACGGCGTCGCGGCGATGGCGTCAGATCACAGCTCGCCCCGCTCCCGCTTGCGCTGCCGCTTCCGCTCCCGATAGGCGCGCGCGCGGTCGGACGGCGACAGCGACGGCGCCTGGCGCGGCTGCGCCTTGTGCCGCCGCGTGCCCTTCGACGGCCTTTTCGAGCGCAAGCCCAACGCGTCAATCGCCGTGTCGACGTGGTCGCCGCCGGGCAGGCCGAGCTCGGCGGCGATGTGGTGCGGCTGGAGCCCTTGGGCGTGCATCTCCGTGATCTGCGCCCGGTCGTGGTCCGCGAGCTCGCGCAATACGCGCGCGTGGCGCTTTTCTCTGTGCCTTAGTGATTCGCGGTGCGGCTGCTGGGCCGCTGCGATGGCATAGAGGGCCAGGAGCCAGCGGCGCCGCATCCTACGTGTGGGGCAGCCGTTGCCGGCTACTTATGCGCTCGACGACGACGCATCGTGCTGTGCACCTCCATGGTTGGGCCACTGGTGGTCATAATCGCATCGCTTCGCGCTGAGCATAGCGCGCTAGTGTCTTACGGGACGCTAGCTCCGCGACTCGGCTTACCATTGTATTTTAGCCTCTGGAGCGCTGCCGGAGCCGCGTGCCCAATTGTCTCACACTTCTTCACGCGCCTTGCACGCCTGAACAGATATCGGAGATAGCTTTTGCAAGTGCAGGCTCCTCAGCTGTGCGACCGACTTAATGCGCTGCGCATTGCTGCTGCTGGCGGTGAGCCAAGCCAGCAATGCGGCGGAGGACATCGCCGCGGACGCCGGCGGCCGAGGGGTGCTCTTACAGCTCGTCGTGCGCGGCCCCGCGGCGAACGCGACGCGCCAGCGGTGGCACGCGCTGCACGACCACTTCGAACATTCAAATGAGGTCTACGTCGCGCGCGTGTTCTGCGACGACAACGACGCGAATGACGACGACGACACGTGCGGCGCGCTGCTGGGCGGCCGGCGCGCGGTCTACCCCGTCGTTTTGTACGGCGACTGTTACGAGCCGGAGGCGTACTGGGGCCCGCGAACGCTCGACGCGCTGAAGGCGCTGGGCGAAGCCATCCGCGCGCCCTGCTCGGCCTGGCGGCCCGACCGCTGCGATGGCGCTTCAAAAGCCAAGCTGGATGGTTTTGAGAATATGCCGGAACGGGGCCTCAACGAGCTCGCGCGCACGGAAGCCGTCGCCCGGCGCGCGAGGGTGGAGGCGCTCGAGGCCGCCCTCGAAGAGAAGCGCGAGAGCCTGTTGGAGGAGTGGGAGGCGCTGGGGACGGTGCGGCGAACGAAGGCGCAGCGCGTCTCCGACGGCTTGCGGGCGATGCGCGAGGTCCTCGCGTCTCGCGGCGTTGGCTGGTCGTCCGAGACGCGCACTTCGGTAAGCTTCGAGGAGGAGTCGTACGCGGCGTCGGAGATTGCTGATGATTATGCCTATAGCGCTTACAACGACGAATACGACGAGTACTTCGACGACGCGGAACTGGGACCGTATTACGATTATGAGGACGAGGACGCGTACTACGAGTACGGCGGCGGCTACGAGGACGTCGACGACGTCGACGAGAGTCTCTACGCGGACTACTACGACGAGTACGAGAGTAGTCGACGATAGGTATAAATTGCTAGTATGTTAGTACGCTAGATAACTCTCAGCTCTCGTGCTTTCGCGGGGTGTTGCTTGCCCACTCGTGCACTTAGCGCTTGCGACACAGCTTAAGAACCGAGCTGTAACACAGTTGCAGCGACAGCCACGCTTGGGATAACACTGGCAAGCTGTGCAGCCGTGCCACCTCGATAAGCGTGCTCGACCGCTCCTGTAGCGCGTGCCGCCGCGGGAGCTACCCAAGCTACACAAGGCACCCAAGACACACTGCTGACGCATATTTTGCAATGAATCCGTGCCGCGCGCGGCCAATAGGTGGCCGCCCGCGCCACCGGCTGCGAAACGCCCTGACCGTCCTGCTGCTGCACGCCACGCAAGCCTTCGACTTCTCGAGCTTCGGCAAGAAACCAACACCAAAGAAGAAGACCTTCCAGGAGTCCTTCGAGACATACAAAAACAAGATCAACCTCCCGGCCGACGCCGGCGCGTTCGCCCGAGGCACCCTAGCTGGAATAGCTTTAAGTGTCTTCGTGGCCGTCGGGCCCGTCGGCGACTCGATAAACACGGAGGGCCGGGAGGCGCGGGAGGCGGCGGCCCAGTTCGAGATCGTCCTCGACGCGTTAGATAAGAGGTATGTGGATAGGGTGTCCCCCAAAAAACTCATGGAGAGTGCGGTGGAGGCCATGTTGGCCACGCTCGACCCCTACACGGAGTACGCCAAATCCACCCAGGCGTCGGACATGATCGAGAGCGTCGAGGGGCGGTATGGAGGCGTCGGGTTAGTTATATCGGGAAAACCCCGCGATTCCAAGGACCCGGTCAAGGCGATGAAGAGCGGCGAGGTGGACGTGGCCGTCGTTGATGCGTATGAGGACTACGCCTGGGAGGCGGGGTTACGGCCTCGCGATACATTACTGTCGATTGGCGGTTCGACGCCATCTGGCTCTTCCGGCGACGCTGTGTTAGATGCGGCTAGGTCATCATTGAGAGGGAAGCCCGGCACCGACGTAAGCGTGGAGTACAAGCACCCCTGGGAGACGACTACACGATCAACGGATTTGAAAAGATTTGCGGTGCGGAGGCGAGACGTCGAACTCGTGACGTTGTTGCCCTCACCGACAGCTCCTAAAGTCGTGGCCTACGCTAGAGTCGGCGGCTTCTCGCGCGAGACGGCGCCGGAACTGGTCGAAGGGCTCGCGTCGTTGCGCTATGACTCCCAGAAATCAAAACTAGAGGGCGTCATTATTGATTTGAGGGGCAACCCCGGCGGGTTACTAGATGCGGCGGTCGACGTCGCTTCTCTATTCCTGCCGCCCGACGCCGTCATCGCGTCGGCGGGCGGCCGCGGCTTCGTGCGCGACGCGACGCCGTCGGGCGAGAAGCCCAAGAAGGGCGAGAAAACGGCGGAGGCCGAGAAGCCGGAGCGCGTCGAGTTTAGAAGTAGAGCTAGAGGTGTCACGTTGTTCGGCGTCGCGCCCGTTGTGGTACTGGTGGACGGGCAGTCCGCTTCTGCCTCGGAAATTGTGGCAGGTGCTCTACAGGACTATGACGCGGGCGTCGTCGTCGGTTCTCGAACGTTCGGCAAGGGTCTCATTCAGGACGTCTCCCCATTACCATTCGACGGCGCGGCTTTGAAGGTCACGGTTGGTAGATATTATACCCCGTCCGGGAGGTGTCTCCAAGAGCTCGACTACGAGAAGGAACGAGCATTATCATCCAAAAAGGAGGTTTCGCCGAAAGAATCCTTCTACACCGTGAATAGCAAAAGGCCCATCGAGTCGGGCGGCGGCGTCGCGCCCGACGTATTAGTCGAGCCGGACACGCTCACAAAAGCCGAGACCGCTTTACTGCGCAGTGGTGTGGCGAACAAGTTCGCGGACGACTGGGTCGATAAGCGGCCGGACGTGGCCAAGACCTTGTATGCTCGAGGGTTGGAACCCGACGCCGACGCGGCATCCTTGGTTCTACAAAGGAGCGACCTCGATTCCCTGAAACAGCGCGCCCTGAAGGCTATTGTTGATGACCCGGACTCGAAGAACGCGCAAGAGGCCAAGCGCGAGGTCGAGGACGCCTTCCGGCGGCACCCCGACCGCATCCTCAAGGTCACGGACGCTCTAGTGAAGGAGCGCTTCTTCCGGAGTTCGGCTTTGTTGAAGGCGCAAGTGTCAGATGAAAAAGCAGTCGTCGCGTCGATGAAGCTGCTCTCGGACCGGGCCAAATTCGACGCGATCCTCGCGCCGCCGACGAAGTCTGCGGCGTCTGCGCCGAACGCCGTCGCCGCAGCCGGCCTCGGGAACGCGGCCAGAGACGCTTCTAGTTCATAATTGTGTTTAGTTCATTTCCCTCCCAGGTGCTTCGCCGCTCGAGCCCTCTGCGTGCTGTGGCCCGTGCGCATCCACGCGCAGCCGCCGTGGAGGGGCGAGCACCCGCTCCGCGGCTTGTACTCGCCGATGGACCCGCGCTCGAATTGCGCGTCCGGAAGCGCGGCCGGACAGGACGGGTCGAACATGCAGGGCATCGGCCTCCCATCAAAGGGATTGATCGCCTTTTTCGTCTGCGGGCACGCGAGGAAGTTTTTAATGTCGTCTCGTGCCGTCGCGCGGACCGCGGCGACATTGAAAAAGGTCGAGCCGCGCGTCGGCACGAGGAATTTGCATTGTGAGAAGAGGTGGTTTTCCACGAGCGCCTCGAGCGCCGGGTCTTCCACTTTTGCCTCGACGATCGACACGTTGTCCGCCCGCGCCAGCTCTTGCAAGTCGCGCTTGAGCCATGGGGGCCGCCGGTAGGACAACTCGACATCCACGACGTCTGGGTGATGGACAACGAAGACGCGCTCGACAAATGCGACTTCCGAAGGGCCACGGAGCTACAGGTCGCGATCCAGAGGGCGGACGTAGAGGTCACGGGCGAGGCCGGCCAGACGCGCTACTTCTCGTGTTCCATCGGCGAGCACTGCCGCGACGGGCAGGTCCTCACGGTCGAATGGGTCAACGCCACGGCAGCGCCGACGCCGGCCCAGAAGGAAGACAACTCCGACGGCGCGACGCAGCGCGCCGTCGGCCTCTACATATCGCTCGCCGCCGCGGCGGCGCTCCCGTTTCTCGGGTAGCAAGTAATCAGGAATTATTCCACGCGTCGCGCCACGCCGCCACCCGCGCGAGCGTCGCCTCGAGGTCCGCCTCGCTCTCATTCCTCAACTCGACGACGACCTCGGCCGCGTAGGCCTCCCGGGCTTCCTCGAGGACGACCTGCATGATCTCGCACTGCAGGTTCTCCTGGAGCTTCGGCTCCGGGTAGCCGCGCGCCGTGAGGCGATCATATAAAGTCTCGGTCCCGACGCGCAGCACGAGCACCAGATCGAACCAGCGCTCGGGGAAGAGCTCGCACGCGTGGTAGTCGACCACAAACCCGCCCTTTCCTAAATCGGGCTCCATCGCGTCCAGCACGCGGTCCTCGTCGAGCACCTGGCACTGGCGCGCCTCGTCGAACTCCTCGAACGCTTTCAATGACTTCGCGAGCTCCGAGACGCCCAGCCGCTGCAGGCCGAGGCGCGCCGCGATCGCCTCGGCGGCGCGCGTCTTGCCGACGCCCGGCGTGCCCGTCACGAGGATGTTCGGCCGTGCGGCTCCTTTCCGTTCGCGCTTCTGCGCCGGCGCTGTTTCTTCGGACTTGCGCTTGCGGGGCTCCGTGAGCTCGGCCATATTTCTACTGTGTGCGCGTGAAGCTGCTGTGATGCAGGAGTGTGCTACGCTGTGCCGAGGCGATGGCGTTCGGTGCGCGTGATGCAGCGATGAAACCACTGCTGGGGTGCAGGAGTGCTGCTGAGCGGCTAATGAGACTCACGCCTGATTTCTGCTGTCGTCGGCCAGCTGTGCACTATGAAAGAGTGCGTACGGCGGTGGCAATGTCCAGAGTAAGACGTGTAGCGTCGTTTTTATCATGCAATGCCAGGCTACCGCCGAGGTATAAGGTATACCATACCGATACCTTACCCGGCGGCGGGACCAGCGGCCCAGCGACGACTCCCCGGAGACGCCCTGGCAAGGGGACGGAAGCCTACGGAGGCTTGTAGGACGAAACCGCAAGCTCCTTCCTTGCCACCCACGCCCAACCTGGGCCGGCCGCTGTACCATTTCGCTGAGGTCGAATCACGACGAGCAGCACACATGGGACGCTGAGCAGCACACGACGCACATAGATAGAGCCGGCGATGGGCCGCGGCGGGCAGAAGCCCGCGCCGCCGGGCAGTCCCATAACCAGCAGGCGTTGGTCCAAGGGCGAGGACCTGCGCCCGCACACGCCGCAGGAATATGATGACGACCTGAACAACCTCTGGGTCGTCCATGGGCGGCGCTACGACCTGGCGCCGTTCCGGGACGTCCACCCGGGCGGCGCGACCGCGCTCGATTTATGTAGAGGCAGCGACGCGACGCGGCTCTTCGAGCAGTTCCACGTGATGAACGACAAGCACCGCAAGGCCCTCAAAAAGTTCGAAGTGCATGAGTACAAGCGGAGCGAGAGCCCGCCGGGCGTCGAAGACACGCCTCCTAAGGACAGCGAGCGCAGCGCCTTCCACGAGGACCTGAAGGCGATGCTGCGACGGCACTTTCCGGATTTATATGATGGCCACAAGTGCACCTACCAACACGCGGCTTGTCTCGGGGCGACGTTCGCGGCCTATGGTGTAGGATGGATAGGATGGTGGCGCGGCGAAGTACTGACAGGAGTGTTCTTGCTAGGACTGTGCGCCTGGCTCATCATGGCCAACCTGGCGCACGACGGCTCGCACCACGCCGTGTCACGACGACCGTGGATCAACGAGATCTCACTACTGACCTCGTCACCGTTACTCTACAGTTACGGAAGCTGGTACCAGCAGCACTGCGCTTCTCATCACTTAGAAACGAACGACCCGGATCTCGATGTCGACGTCCAGCACCACCCCTTCGCGCGGTGGGAGCGGTCCATGTGGAAGGACCATAACCTAACTGGTGTGATCAACCTATTGTGGCACTTCACGGCATTTTTAGTCTCAACCGCAAATATGTCGCTCACGCACCCCTGGAAGTTCGTCTTCGTGCCCTGGGTGCGGAGGCACCTAGGCTTGGAATTGCCACCCTTTTTTGGGATGGACAATGTCGAATGGGCCGCGAAACAAAAGAAACAAAACAAACACGCGCCCCACGAGCTCGCCTTTTTTAGGGTATCTGGCCGGATGCACCGGACGGGCTTCTTCGACGGGTGGCGCGGGCTGCTTTCAGTATTAGGGTTCGTTATGTCCGTGGCCTTCGTGACGGTGCCCTTCTTCCGCTTCGACACTCTAGGAAGAAAACTATTGTTCGCGCTGGGGCCCTACGTCGTCACGTCGGCCTTCTTCTTCACGGTGACCCAGATTTCGCACGTCCAGGCCGAGTGCCAGCGACCGGACCCGACCAAAGACTTCTTCCAGCACCAGGCCCGGACGTCATTGGATTACGGCTGCACGTCGGAGTTCTGGCGCTTCGCGACGGGCGGGTTGAACGTGCAATCCATCCACCACGTGATGCCGGTCGTGAACTCGTGCCACTACGCGAGATTGTACCCCGAGTTCTACGCGCTCTGCGAGAAGTACGACTGCGCGCCGGCGACGGAGCCCCACATTTTGAGTGCGGGCTACCGGCACCTGAAGCACGTCTACGACCTCGGCGAGCTGTACCGCGGGCCGGACTACTCGGACTGATCCTGTTATCTACTATGAATAGTAATTATCGCATTGATGGTATGTTTGTTTCTGGGGCGGCGCGGCGACGCGTCCGTTGCAGGCTTGCTAGTGTCTTACAGGCCGCTAACCTACGTGCTATGCCGTGAAAATCGCACTTGGCTTGCACATCAGTGGCTCACAGTACGCAGCGCTTCGTCAAAATCGTCGACGCGTCGTGTAGTCCACTCTCCGAGGGACTGGAGCCGTCAGAAGATCGCATAGCTCACACTTAAAAAATTTGGGAGCACATGCGCGCTTCGTCGGCGGGCGGCACTGCATCCACGGCGGGCGCAAGGAGTGCCCCGACGTCGGCTTCCAGAAGCGCGGCTCAGGCAAGGAGGCTTGTGCGCTGCTCGCGAAGCTCGTCACCTAGGCGCCGCGATGATTTTTGCCCCGGCGCGATTGAGGCGAGCCAGTACTTTACCACCGGTACGTCGCCATAATATTTTAACATTAACCTAGGGGTTCGGCAGGCGCGGGCCGTCCCACCCCCGCCTCGCGGCGGCCAATTTCGACCGGCGCGCCATGTTTCTGGTGTGGGCGGCCATGCGCTCGCGCTTGCGCTGGTAGTGCTGGCGCCGGATGTTCTTGAAGCGCCGGGCTTCTCTCCGTAAATGTTTGGACCTCCTCGGGCCCGCACGCTCTGGGTAGGAAGCTTCAGCCTCGGCCAAGAGCTCTTCCCAGTTGCCGGGCCGCTCGCCGGCGTATTGTAAGTCGCCGGCGGGCGTCGCGCGCTGGTTCCCTCGGTCCTCCAGGCGCGAGCGCTCGAAGAAGTCGTCCCCGAGCGCGTCGAGGCTCCGGTTCTGGTCGTCATCATCTGACGCCGCGGCGAAGGCGCGGGCGCACCGCTGCGACGCCAGAGGGGGCCGCGCGGCGACCAATCCGAGCGATTCTGCGCGGCGCGCGATGGGTGCGGCTGCACCCTGAGGCCGTGCGGCGGCCAGATAGCCGCGCGCCGCGGCACGGCGAGTCAGCAGTGCTGCACCAGGTGGGCTGGCGGTGCCAAAACAGAGCGGGCGCGCGCGCAGCGCTCTCCGCGCGACTGCTGCGATCATAGTGGTTGGCTGTAATAATCTATAGTTGCCAAGTGCGCCCACGCGGCGTACAAAGGGCTTTTTGCCTCCCTGGTTGGGCTAGCGTCCAGTAAGACACTAGCAAGCCAGCCGCGGCCAGACTTGGGCTGTGGATTTCGCTGGAGCACTGGAGCAATTCGTGCTCGCTCTTTCACATAGAGCTGCGCCAGTCACTCTAGTTTGCCAGCCAGCTCTCTTTAGATACCTGGCGCACGGATCAGCACACAGGAGAGCAGATCGCGGCCAGGAGCATCGCACAGTCCAATGGCGCAGACAGACAAAGAGCGCCAGCAAAAAAAGCGCATGGAGCAGGCCTTCGCAGGAGCGCAAGGAGCGCCGCCGCCCATCGCCGCCGCATTTGAAGCAGCACAGAAAGGAAAGACGGCGGACGACGCCGACCCTTTACTCACAACACCGGCGCGCCGCGCGCAGCTCGCCGAGGAACTAAAAACGCGGGGCAACGCGCACTATTCTCATGGAGACGACGCCGCGGCCGTCGACGATTATACGGCCGGCCTGAGGGCATGCCCGGAGGACGACAAGGCGTTGCGAGGCGCTCTGTTATCGAACAGAGCCGCCGTCCATTTACGGAGGAAGGAGCACGACTTGTGCATCAAGGACTGTAATGACGCTCTGAAGCTCGACGCTAGTAGAGCCAAGTGTTATTATCGAAGGGCGGCCGCGCGAGAACAACAAGATTCGTTAGAAGAAGCTTTTAAAGATCTGAAGATCTGCGTCCAATTAGAACCGACGAACAAGACAGCAGTACATGCCGCGCGGCGCGTCAAGGAGAAGCTGACCGAGAAGCTCAAAAAAGAAAAAGCATTTAGTACACCGGCGGAACGCTTAGCCTTGCAGATCTGCCAGTGCGTCGAGACCGAAGAGTTAGATGAAAGGAAGCTCGCCAATTTATTTAAAGCAGGGGCGTCGCTAGCTATCGAAGACGAGTGTGCCGCGAAGGCGCTCTGGCGGGCCGGCGCCGGCGACCACGCTTGTAGAAAAGCAAAAGCAAAAGGTACTTCATCGGACTTACGGAAAGCGGCCGTCTGCATGTTGGGCGCCATGGCCCACAAGACGGCGATCAGCGAACCCTCGATGGTGTGGCAGGTGGCTGGCGTTCTAAGGAGAGAAGGCGAAGGATTCATGGAGACGGACGCCGCGGATTCGAGCATAGCTTTATGCGCGGCCGTCGTGGATGCGGCTCCTCCAGAAGATGAGGAGGATGTCCAGGGCGATGCCGATTCAGAATTTATGCGAGAAGTTGAGTTGGATCTCGACGAGGACGCGATCTCCGAGAGCGACGACGACGAGCTGGCGCCGTCTCGCTTAAGAGCGGCGGCGGACGGCGCCGCGGCCGTCGTCGTGTCGAGCGCTTTGAAGCATGGTGTTCGTTCTACAAGGATGCGCGGGATGGACCTCTTGGTGAGGTGGCTCGCTACAGGATCAATAAAGGGCGCGCGCGCGCGATTGCGCAAGTTTCTGGGATTGGGTGAAGACAATCCGTTACGAAAGAATGTGTTAGAGGGTCTGTACGAGCTGCTCGACTCCGTAAACGACGACGAGCGCACGAAATCGCAAGCTTGTGTCGCGAGGATTCTAAGAAGTGTGGGAGACAAGGTGACAGGTGAATATGAATGGGCGACGCTCCATCAGGATTTCATCGACGCGTTACTGGAGGCGTCGTGTCGGACGTATCCGCTGCGCGCGCCGGACGCTATCGCTGTTACTGAAGGAGCGTGGTCCTCGGATTTAGCTCAACAGAAGCGGAAGGCGTCGTTATTAGCTGCGTGCCATTTAGCATCGACGAACTTTGTCGTGGAGTGTCTCAAGTTTATTGATATATCGGCAATCGCGAGGTTATGTGCTACAGACGAGCAAGGTGAGATTTTAGGATGCGAGGCCCTCGCTTCATTAGCGTCGTCGGACTCGGGACGCTCGTCATTGGCTCCCTTAGTACAAGCTGGGGAATTAGAGAGACTGATGCGCGAGGGCCGGACTACTTCATCAAGGTCGGCCGCGGCGAGCGCCGTCGCGAAGTTAGGCTTGGCGGCCAAGGCGCTCAAAGCTGGAAGTCATGAAACGGGCAAGTTGCTCGACGCCGCGGCCCAACTACTCAAAGATGAAGATCCGGCTTGTAAGGACCGAGCTATCGAAGTCCTCGCGGGTCTGTCGGGTTCCTCGCGCGCCAAGGAGGAGATCGCGCACGGAAGCGGCCGTAGTGCGGCCTCGCTAGCGTCCATCTGTGACGTAGCCAAGCAGACGAAGGGCTCCGACCCGCGAGCTTATGGGCTTGCTTTGATCCTGGCCAATCTTACGGTCACAAATGATGAATTGAGAAGGAGGCACTTCCGAGAGAAGGAGATGGATATCAGTCCGGAACAGTACGACGAGTTCATGCGCATCACGAAACAAAAAGATCCCGAGGACTCTGACAACGACACACCCGACCTAGCCAAAGCTCGCGCTCGGAAGTTGTGTATTAATGATGGCGTCGTGGCGATAGCGACGCTAGCGTCCTCGAATCCTTCCTCAGAAACGGCGTCGAAATTGGCGGATGCGCTCTGTGCTTTGGCTACTGATGAGGCGATGAGGGGTACTTTGATCCAGCAAGGAGGTTTTAGGTCAGCCGTCAACCTAGCGAACAACGACAAGAATGATGATAGGTGCCGATTATCGGCGGCCCACGCCGCGGGCAAAGTCTTAATCACGACGGACCCGCGGAAATTGACTGACGACCAGCAGTTATGCGCCATACGACCGTTGCTCTGGGCGTGCCGCCACGTCAAGGCGACGGATCTGGCCGTGTTCGAGCAGTTGCTTGCATTAACTAATCTCTTGAGCCTGGGCGCGACGGCTCGTCGAAGAGTAGCCGTTGAGAAAGGTATTCACGCCCTAGAGTACCTCCAGTTTTCCGATCACCCTGAAGTAAAAAGGGCGGCCACCGAAGCGTTATGCAACATGGTGCCTGATAGGTCGATGATCAAGCACCTATCTCGTTCCGACAAGATGAAGCTGTGGCTGGCGCTGTGCCATGAAGACGGTGATGCTAGATTGGTCTCCGCGGCGGTCGGTTGTTTGGCCATGGCTTGTTCCGATGTAGATGTCGCAAGAGCAGTCGCCGCTAATAACGGCGCTTCCGCTTTGGTAGCCGTCCTCGGGTCCTCGGATCCGTCGCTCGTGCACCGCGCGGCGTACTGCCTCACGGCGTGTTTGGAAGATAAGAAGGCCCGCACGCTTCTGGCTTCGTCGGACATGAAAAGTGCAGTGGAGAAGGCCTCGTCAAAATTCGCGGAGGGGCCTGCCGCCGGTGCTTTAAAGGACGCGGCCGCGGCGCTCGCGCGCGACTGGCCCGACGACGACGAGGAGGAGGACCCCGTTGAAGATGATGATGCGGACATGAAGGAGCTCGATGAGTTCCTGGACGAGGAGTAAGCCTAGTGTTGTTGATATACTTACTCCGCCTCCGCCACAAGCAGGTCCAGCCCCCGGTCCGTCCGCCGCAGCGCTTCGACGGCCTCCGCGCTCTGGTCGCGGCGCAGGACGAACTGCTCGTCGAGCGCGAAGAAGGCCGCCAACGCCTCGCGCTCCGCCGCCGTCAGCGCGGGGTGCCAGACGTCGACGGCGACGAAGCGCGCGCCGCCCGCGCCGGCGAACGTCGCGTGGCGGAACGTCGTGTCCAGGAGCAGCGCCTCGCCCGGCGCGAGCGTGGTCTCGACGCCGTCGACGACGACGCCGCCGCTCCCCGCGACTAGGACGTAGAGCGTCGCCGTGTAGGCCTGGAGGTCCGAGTGCGGCGCGGTGCGCGTGTCGGGCGCCTGCTCCAATAGAGCGACGTGGCGCGGGCCGATGTCCGGGACGCCGTCGAGCGCGTCGAGCAGCTGCGGGAAATGGGAACGACCCAGCGCCGTGGCCCGGCCGTAGGCGTGCGCCGTCGCCGCCTTGCGCTCCGCGACCGGCTCCGCGGCGTCCTCCTCCGGACCACCGTCGTCCAGCAACTCGGCTAACTCGTCGCTGAAGTCGAGGGCCTCCTCCTCGCCGTCGCGGTACGCCGCGTCGAGCGCCTCGAGCGACGCCGCGAGGTCCTCGGGCGCGCCCGCGTCCTGCGTGGACATCTTGAGCGGCTCCGACTCGAGCTCGCCGAACTCCTCCATGATGCCCTCGCCGAACTCGTCCTCGGCCTTGCTGTCGAGGTCGAGGAACTTGTTCTCGTCGCTCGTTTCCTCGCTCGTTTCGACCTCGGGCACCGCGGCGAGCTCGCTGCCCGCAAGGCCCGCCACCTGCTGGCCGAACGATGCGGCCCACGGCGGAAGCTCGAGCTTCGGCTGGGTCTCGAGCCCGGGGTACGCGTGGAGCGCGGACACGACGCGCCGCCCGTCGCCGTCCTCGGCGCGCGCCGAGGCCGCGTACCGCGACACGAACTCCGTCCGGTTCCGCTGGTTCGCGCTCAGCGAGAGCACGCGGTGCAGCGTCAGAAAGTGCCGCAGGCGCGCGCCCGCCGCCGCGTCGGCGCTCTCGACGGCCCGGCACTGCGCCTCCCCGTCGAACTCGCGCCAGAACGCCGCGTCCCAGGCCGGCGACGTCGCTCTACTGTCGCCGCGGTAGAGCGCGGCATTGGCCTCGAGCGCCTCCTCGAGAGCCTCGAGCGTCTCGAGGTCGTCGGTCGCCGGCGCGTCGAAGAGCGACGGCGCGGCGCCGGCGCGCGTGGCCGCCGAGCGCGGGCGGGGCGCCGCCTGCAGCGCGGCGCTCCTCGCGAGGGCAAGCGCGATGCATGCTGTCCGGCGCGCCATCGCTGTCAACTCAGTGCTGTTGCAGCACAGCAAAGTGGTGTTTGACCGCAGCGGCGGCGCAAATGCAAGCGCACCGCGAGCGCGATGCGGTGCGGATTGGTGTTTAGCGCGTCAGTTGCAACCGATGCTGCACGTATGGAGCACTGCGGCCAGAGTGAAGCTGCCGTCTTTGCTAGAGTCCATGTACGCTAGCTCGGGCCACGAATTATTTTTTCCAGGTCGAGATATTATTTGCGCCCGCTACCGTCGTGGTTGCGTCAGGAGATCAGACACAGCACCTGAGCGCAGCCCTCTTTTGCCTTTTCAAGCGCGCGCTGCTGCAGCATCGGCCGCGACATAACATTCCCAGCCATCCAAGGAAACCGCTGCGCACGAGCCAACCATGGTCCAGATCGAGATCCCCACCGAGTTCGAGCCCCACATGGTCGAGAAGATCCGCAGCGGCGCGCTCGTGCTCTTCTCTTTACTATCCTTCTGGCTCATGAGCTCGGCGAACACGAGCCACCACGCGCAATTTCATTATGAGTGGTACCCGTCCCTGACGTTCTTCGTCTGGGTCGGGGTCCTGTCCTTCTTGTATTCGGGGGGCTTGCTGGTCGCGCAGCACGTCAACATGTTGGATGGCGAGCTCGGTTTAAGCCTACAGCAAAAGGGCCCCTACGTCCTGCTCTTCCTCACGTACACGGCGGCCGTCGCGGCGTCGGCGACATCATCAGATCTGCACCAGGTTTTTGATGTGAACGACGGGCCGGTCTGCCGCTCGCGCATCTCGAACTCGCGGGCCGAGGCGGGCGCCCACTTCTGCGGCGACCTCGTCGCGGCCTGCGTCTTCATGTACTTCCTTTCGGCAACATACGCGCTCACGATCGCCCTGCGTTCAGGAATGGGCGGGGGCTTCGCCGCGGAGATGACTGGTGGCGGCGTCACCGACGGCTTCGCCGGGAGCACGGGGTACAACGACCTCGACGCGGCCGCCAAGGCGGACATGCGTCCGCCCGGCCCGCCGCAGATGAACATCTAAGCAGCTTCTTAACTAGTATGGACAGACAGAGAGCGAGGGCAGCAGGGCCTCTGGCGGAAGGAGCGGATGCGGGTTTCCTCGGCCCGGCGTGACCCCCCCGGGGGGTCACAACGGGCGTCATAGCGCGGCTTCCGAGGCGGCATACGGGAATTTGAGTGCCGTCAAGACACGGCCACGTCGTCGAGGTATATCGTGTCGTCCTCGGTTTCGACGGAGACGGGCCGTCGTATGGACGGGAGTTTCGGCGGCGGCGGTGCGTGCCGTACGAAGCACCGGTGCGCGAGCGCCAGCCCCAAAACTGTAAGAGCGAGCCCCACGAGACATAACGCGACGATGCCGAGCACGAGGGGCCACGACGTCCCGTCCGACTTAGACTTGTCAGCAGCAGCACAACCCCCGTCCCAGTAGGCCTGGGGGCACATGACCACAATATCTAGGTCCGGCACGCACGCCGACCCCTCCTCGCCTAGGATGGATACGGTCCTCCTATCTAAAATTGACTCATGATCACATTGATATGAAATGGACCCGTCACCCTTCTCCGTGCCGCTCTCGTCGTGGATCGACAGCGTCGCCGACGTACACGAGCAGCTCTCCACCGTCAGCGTCCGCGTCGGGACCTCGTCGGGGTCGGGCCGCGCGACGCCGCCGAGCACGGCTAGCGCCGGCGTGCAGTTGCCCACGCGCCCGTCGCAGCCGGAGACGCCCGCGGCCGACGACGCCGCGCAGCCCAGGTACCCGCTCGTCGGATTGCAGGCGGACCCGGGGTCGTAGAACTTGACCTTCCACTCGGGCCGCGTGTTCGCGTTGCCGTCGTTCGTGGCCGCGGCGATCGTTGCTATCGTAAGCAGTTCCATGCGTCTGATGACTGTCATTCTTGTGTGTGTAGACCCCGGTCGAGCGCGCGCCGCGCTCGACCGCCTGTTTTTAGATTAAGGTCGAGCAGGAAGGACGCTCGACCCGACGTAGAGCCCTACGTCGCCTGTTTTTAGATTAAGGTCGAGCAGGAAGGTCGCTCGACCGCGCTTGGTGCAATTTCGGCTGCCTTAGCTGCAGCAAGCTGGGCTCCCCCACCGCTCAAAAGGGGGCAGCCGCGTCGCCGCTCGAGCAGCAGCGATGACCGGGCTTCGTGCCGCAGCGGCCCGCGCGCTCCAGCGCGTGTCGCGCGTCGCGGCCCGGCGTCCCAAAACAAAAGTTGAAGGTCCCTGCGCGCCACCAGGGCAAAGTGAGGGGGTTAAGATCTACGCGCACGGGGGCGGACCGCTCGCGCCCGGCCCATCGGTGTGGGCTGCGTCGTTGGACGGCTCTACGCGGACGGATCTCGGGATGTTGCTAGGAAGGGCCGCGCCCCGCGTCGACGAACCGGCGTAACAAGTTATCCCGGTCTACCCCGGTCAGGCCGCCCGCGAAAACAAAAAGAGACGTTGTTCTCGCGGTAGTCGTGGCCCGGCGGCGCCGACGCGACGACGCGCCGCGCGCCGGCGCGTTCGTTTTCCTCTGGGGCCCAGAAGAAGTCCAGCGTTGCCGCCGCGGCATCGCAGGCGTCATCGGTGGCGCCCTCCTCGAGCGTCGCCGCGCCGAGCGCTCGCACGTCGAGGCGCGCCTCCTCCATTGTATATGAAGTGGCGACGACCGGGATCGAAGTTCGCAGCAGCCCCACCAACGTCGGCCGCCAGCTATCGTAGCCCCAGAAGCCCGCGTGGAAGGCGAGCACCACGTCCGGCGCGGCCCGCCACACGCGCCTGTCGTCGACGTCATACGCGCCCGCGTCGTGCGTCACGCGCACGCGGCCCCGGTACGCCCGCGCGGGGCGGTCGCGCACGTCGGGCCCGACGACCAGCACCTCCAACGTCTGGACTTTGAGCGCGTCCGCGAGCAGGATCCAGAGGTCGTCGTTGCCCTCGACGTGGGGCTGCCCACCAATAGCGTGCACCGTCAGGACCTTTCTTTTTGGGATTCCGAGCTTCCGTATTGACGCCGCGGCCGTCGCGACGAAGGAAGGGTCCGGCTTCTGCCTCGCGACGGCGCGCATGACGAGCTGCGCGAAAGACGGTTCGTCGTTGCTCGCCATGGCTACGTCTGCCGGAACGCCGCGCCAGCACCAATAACGCATGCCAAAAAGAGCGCCGCCGGGCCCGCGTGCCGCCCGCGCATCTGTAACGCGGCCGCCGCGCCGCCGACCATGAAGCCCGTCACTCCGCCTATTGCGCCCGCCTTCGCCTTGCGCTCCCAGACGCCCATGCTCTAAGGCTGCTTTTTGACGGGTTCCACTGATGGCTGACGATGCCTGTGCAGCACTGCGCCCACTTTGCGCCCAAGCACTCGCAGCTAGCGTCCAGTAAGACACTAGCAAAAAAGGATAAAACACTTTTAAACAGTCTAGGAAAACGCGACGAATGCCGGCAGCCTCCGCGCCGCGGCGTAGATCTCCGCGTGGCACCAGCTCTCCTTGAGAACGCGCGCCTTGGCCGCCGGCGACGCGGCCAGGTCGCCGACGGGCTTCGGAGGAGCGACTTTGGGGGCGTCGACGTCGTAGAGGCCGTATAACAGCGCCGCGAGGTCGCGCAAGCCGCCGCCCGCGAACGACGCCGCGTCGACGATGAGATCGAACGCGTCGAGGTTGCGGCGCGCGCGGTCGCACTGGCTCCGCGTGACGGCCACGAGGCGGCTGTAGTGCATGCCCGCCAGCCGCTGCGCGTGGCGCTGGACGCCGTGCGGGAACGACGCGTTGACGAACGCGTCGGGGTCGTTCTCATACTTGGCGCCGCCGCCGTCGTGGTACGAGGACCGGACGACGCGCCACGCGTCCGAGACGACCGTGAAGGCGAAGACCTCGGGCGGGAGCGTCCTCGTCCACATGAGGGTCGGATTCGCGTCGTAGAACTGGCCGTACAGTATATCCAACATGCCCGCCTTGTCCCGGTACCTCTTCGGCATCGAGCCCCGGTCGCGCACGTGCTCGGCCCGGAACCTCTTCGGGGCGTAGTGCTTGGGGACCTCCTTGCCGTGGCCCTCGACCTGCGACTCCCAGCACGTCAGGCCCCGGTCGTCGCAAAGGCCCTGAATCAGGTCTCTCACACGCACGCCGCCGGCCTTCCCGAGGTCCGTGAACGAGACCGACGCGTAGTCCCAGAACGCCTTGCGGCGGTGCGCGCTGCCTTGGATCACGCTCGACTTGTATAAAAGCTCCTTTGGGCCCGCTGGTTGTGGGACAGGCTTCGCGATGAACTCGTCGACGCGATCCAGCAGCTCCTGGAACGACGGCCGCTCTTCCGGCCGGCCGCGGCCCGCTTCCCTAATGAGGCTGCGCAGGAACGCCTTCTTCACTGGATCCTCGGCCGCGTCTGCGATCGCCGGCAATAGCCACGGCCGATTCGCCACGTCGTAGACGTGCGTCTTGTCGGACAGCGGCATACATTTATTCAAGAGGCATTTCCCGCGGGCCTCGGGCGCGCCGCGCGCCCCGGGCTCGCAGGTGCCGGCGCCCCGGCACGAGTGGTTCTCCTTCGTGAAGGGGCAGTCCGCGTCCTGCGCACATGTCCTAACGTCTCTGTTCAACATATTCGCGGCGCCGCGGTGCGGCCAGGTCCTCGCCACGGCCTCGCCAAGTAACGAGTCGCCGCGGAGGTGCGGACCGTCCACAAGGTATATGTGACCACTTCCATCCAGAGTGAACTGCTCGGCTTTGAAGTCGTCCTCGAGAAACCCGGCCGCCGTCCACGACCGGAAGCACGCAAACAGGGACCGCGCTAACTGCAACGGCTGCGTCGCGGCGCGTCGCCGGAACGCGACCGAGAGCACTGTTGGTTGGGTACCAACACCTACCGACACGCCCCTCCCAATCCGCTCGCCGCCGTCGCCCAAGACGTAGTACACGTGCCGGCCGTCGAACCAGCCGCCCAGCAGCTCCGGGACGCCCGGTTCTCCTCTTAACGCCTCGAGGTAGACCAGCTCGAGGTAGATCACGCTCCCACCAAGGTCCGCGCCCTTCGGCTCGCCCCGCCGCGCGCCGGACCGCACGCCGATGGCCCGCTTGACCACAACGCTACGATTACCAACCCTTGCACGGAAGACGCGCTTCGCGAGGCTCTGGTTGCCGATCTCGCGCCACGGCCGCGGCACATCATCAGATTTGCGGACGGTCCAATGCGGCGGCGTGAATAATTTATTGCCTTTGTGCGCCGCGCGGTACTCGCGGCTGTGCTGCTGGAACCACGCGTCGATCTGAGCGGCGCGCTCGACGAGGAGCCGGTCCCCTTTTGCGGGTTTCACGTCGGCGCCAGATGCGACGAGGAGCAGTGCGTACAAACTTGGCAGTCGTCGGGCCATCCTTACCGCTGCCCCTCTTGCTCAAATCGTGCGGCACGGCTGCCCGCGTGCCGCAGCCGTGTAAATCGTGTGATCTGCCATCGTGCCGACCGCGTTACGAGTACGAATTGCCCATTAAAAAGCTATCTTTTTTTATAGGAGCTAGTGTAGACAGATACTAGGAAACGTTGCGAGTCGTTGATGCGAGTTTGTGCGGCGGTCATCACGCGCTGCGCCTCTAGAATACACGCACGAACGCTCACAGCACCACGCGTGAAGGTCGGGCAGCGATGCGGGCAGCCTAGCACAAAATGGGCTGCTGCACCTCGAAAGTCAATGCGGACCCCGTGTCGACGGTGCTCGTCATCGGCCCGGAAAGCGCCGGCAAGACGACGCTCCTCCGGTCCGTCGGCCGGCGCTGCGCCGGCGCCGACGAGAGCGAACCAGTACGAACGATGCCGACGATCGGCCAGGAGGTCGAGTACTTGTCGGCGCCCGGCGCGCGCGTCATGCTCCAAGAGATCGGGGGCTGCCTGGCGCCGACGTGGCCGCGGTACTACGACCGCGCGGCGGCCGTCCTCTTCGTCGTCGACGCCGCGGCGCCGGAGACGTGGGCCGAGGCGCTCGTTTTGTTAGAGGAGCTGGCCGGGGCCGTGCGGGAGAAGCCCGTTGGAGTCGTGCTGAACAAGCTCGACGCGGAAGGGGCCGACGGAAGCGCCGCGCGCGGGCTCCTCGGCCTCGAGGACCTGGCCGTGGACGTGTTCGAGGGCTCCCTGACGGGGAAAGGCGCCCTCGTCGACGACC
>JACLAA010002355.1_pt1 | contig 21627 bp, 17 predicted proteins | sample 8027891 | NCBI WGS metagenome assembly JACLAA01 (sample SAMN15724900, study PRJNA655200) | protist metagenome | isolation source: fluorescence activated cell sorting (FACS) single amplified genomes of... | place: Spain: Blaines Bay Microbial Observatory, Mediterranean Sea | collected 2016-01-19 | reverse complement strand
GCGTGTGGTGGGAGACGGAAAAGGAAGAGGAGGAGGAGGAAAACCCGGAGCAGATGAAACACAGACTGCGTCGAGAGGCTTTGAATCAAAGAGAGAAAGAGGAGAGTCGAGACGCTCGAGAGAAATACAAAAACGCGGAGGCGTTTGAAACGACGAAATCGAAGTTATCCTTCGACTGCGAAGACCCGAGTTACGATTTCTTATCCGCGGTCCCGGAGTACAACAACGATCCGTTTCAAACCGTTCTGAGTCGTTTGCAGGACACGTCGCCGTCGAAACACGCGCCACCGCCACCACCGCTCGTCCTCGCCCTCGGAGGAAAAGGAGGAGGAGGAGAGGAGGAGACGAAAAAAAGAGACGCGCTGTTCCAACTTCGTACGTTAACTACTCTAACGAACAAACAACAACAACAACAACAACAACAACACATCATTAGCAGAGAACAAACGCTCGCCGTCTTGATGCAGCAGCGACAGTTGACGGAGCAGAGAGGAGAGTATTTAGCAAAAGGAGGAGGAGGCGGAGGCGCTCCTCCCTATTACTATTAGCCAGTTGTTTTTGAATGAAAACACACGTTTTTCATCGAATGAAATTTTTCTGCTTTTTTCGTCTCCTTTGCAAAACAAGAAAAAGTTTGGGTTTTTTAGGACAACTGCTTTTCAGGAACTTCATTATACACACACATATATTGTTGTTTGAAAGATGGCACCGACGAAGAAGGGTACGTTCTTGTTTCGTTAAACAGATATATATACTGATTCGGAATCTGCTTGGACATGCGCGCGGAAAACTTCGCGTCGTCCATTTTTTTGTCTCCTTCGTAAGCGCGTAGTACATTTGGGACTTATTCGTCGCGTTCTCGAAAATTGCGGGCTCTGCGCAATCGATTTAGGCGCTGAAAAACCTCTCGCGACCGTTCAATGAGACCAAAGACTGACGGATATCCTTTACCTTTAATTCATTCAACAGACGAAAAAGTGAGCAAAGCGGCCAAAGCGGCCAAGTACGTGAAGAAGGGCGCGAAAGGGAAGCTTCTCAAGAAGCGATTTTCGCCAACGTTTCACCGACCGAGAACGTTGAAAAATGCGCGCGCGCCAAAGTACCCGAGAGTTTCGGTGCCGCCGCCGCAAAAGCTCGATCAATTCCAGGTACGCAACAGTTGTTTCACGCGATGGTAGCATTAGAATCAGGAGGGAGGAATCGCGAAAGGGTGAACCAGACTGGTTTACGACGCGCATTTTTCGATGGGGCTTTCGCACTCTCAGTTTGTACTGAACGAAGGCTCCTCCTCGTTTACTTTCTCTCTCGGAGCCGCCAACCACCTTTCCGCTCTCGCTTTCGATCTAAACTAACCCATCGTTCTCTTCTCTCTCTCTCTTTCGTAAACAGGTGTTGAAGTTTCCGTTGACGACTGAATCAGCAAACCAAAAAATCGAAGAGAACAACACGTTGGTCTTCATCGTCGACGCCAGAGCGACGAAGGTCCAAATCAAAGCGGCTGTGAACAGAATGTACGACATCAAGTGTGAGAAGGTGAACACGTTGATTCGTCCGGACGGCCAAAAGAAGGCGTACGTTCGCTTGACTGCGGACTACGACGCTTTGGACGTTGCGAACAAGATTGGCATCATCTAATCAGAGAGTAATTTTTTAGTCAGGCGGGTGTGCGAGAGATTATACGTAAATAGAAACCTATTATAGCTTTGTGTGATGAGCGCGTCGAGAGTGAAGACTGCGCTTCTAATTTAGTCTGAGGAGGTCCTTGTTCGGTTAGAACTTAAAATCGTTGTGTAATATTGATATTTAATGTGATCAAAACATAAGTAAAAACAACAACAACACTTGTGTTTTGTTATTTTCAATCAGCAGCAGAGAATTCATTAATTTTTGCCTCGAAAACGAGGAAAAAAATGTAATCTCGAAACCACCAAAATACGCGAAGTATTATTTCGACGCTCATACTATGTCACCGTTTTAGCTCCGGAGCATGTCGCATCCGCATCGGCAGCATCCGCAACTCACGGTTTTTCCTGCGATACAAACGTCTCTCGTCGTTTCGAAGAAGAACAAAATTCGCGCGGGCGTCGCTCTTCCCCATCTGAACACCAACACCATCGGTTTGACGCAACGAGAAGAGGAGGAAAAAGAAAACTCACCGAACACGCAGTCGCTGTTGCTGGGGGCGTTTGCTGCGGTCGAACATAAGGATGACGAGGACGAGGACGTCGACGATTTCCTCAAGAATAAGTACGACGACGAGGAGGAGGAGGAAGAGGAGGATACGAACGGATGCTTCGCGTCGCTCGGAAACTTGGAGGAGGAGGAGGAGGAGGAAGACGAGGCAAGAGGAGGAGAGAAAGAGTCGTCTTTCTTACAGTTTTTGAAAACGAGCGGTTTTGGAAACGTCAGTCCAATCGCACCTCCTCTAGATGACAAGTATAACAACTACGACACGAAGACTACGCACACGACGTGGTCGTCGGAATCGAACGACGAGTTTGGGTTTCCTATATCGTTGGCCGCGCCGGAGGCGATGACGAGAGAAAGTTCGATGAACGATTTTTCGCATCTGTTTGGCGATTACGAAAAGACACACAAAGACGTGCTGGATGCCATCGAAAAGGAGCGAAGTGCAATGGACCAAATGCAATTGATTTTGACGCAACCAGCGCCACAACCAGCGCCACAACCAGCGTTAGTGCGAACCGTGAACGATGGAATATCGGCGCCGCCCGCGATGCCGCCGCAGATGGAAAATGTCGTCATGAAAAGAAGACCAGGTCGGCCGAGGAAATTATTTCCTTCGATAAAGAAAAGCAACACACCAAAGAAGAGAAAGAAGAGTAACAAGGACGACGAGGACGGTGAAGTTCTCGTTGAAACTCGAGAGGGAAACCTTTCGCCGGATTTGGACGTTCAACTTCTGGCATCGAGGAACCGCGAATCTTCGTTAAACGCCGTAAACGCCGTTGGTAATAATGACAGCGGTAAAAACAACCACAAAAGTGTTTCAAGAGAATAAAAAAAGTCTGCTCGTTCAACGAGTAAGTTTCGAGGCGTCACGCATCACTGCCGAACCGGACGGTGGGAAGCGCACATCTGGCAAGATGGGAAACAAATTTACCTCGGCGGTTTCGACGGCGAAGAACAGGCGGCGCTTGCTTACGATATTGCAGCGGTTAAATGTAGAGGAATTTCTGCGATTACGAATTTTGATAGATCGAATTATTCTCGAGAACTCGCGAGTTCGCAGCAGGTGAACGAAAGAGAGCTCATACTTTCTCTTCGTCGCCAATCGAAAGGCCCCGGTGGAGTGACGAAAAAATCTTCCAGCAAGTTCCGAGGAGTTACCAAACATCAGAAAGGAAAATGGGAAGCACGAATCGGTCAATTAGTCGGTAAGAAATATAAATATCTCGGTCTGCACGAAACCGAGGATGCCGCTGCCATGGCATACGACGAAGAAGCCGTTCGTTTGAAAGGTTTTGACGCTGTGACAAATTTCGATATTAGCGAGTACGCGGACGTGTTAGCCGAGCACCATACGAATAAGATGAAAGAAGATGTCGCTTTGAAAGAGAAGTACGCGGCCAGATGTACCGCAGTAAGCGTACCTATGGGGTCGTTAAACCCTTCTCCTCACGAACTTCCAAACACCACCGAGCGAAGAGTGACGACGAGATCATCTGCAGCTACCACGAATACGGTACAAAAACTAAGGACGACGATGACGATCGCGAGCAACACGAAGAAACAAAGAGAACTCGTACCGCACGTGCTTGGTCCTGCGGCGGCGACAACGCCAAGTACAAACGCTTTAAACGCGGTGAAGTTTTTTTTCAACAACAGTAAACCACAAGCGCGGGAAGAAAAAGAAGATGAAGATGAAAAATATAATCAAGATGAAGAAGTCGACGAAGAAGACGCTTTCGAATACGGGACATCGGATAATATGCATCAAAGCCGAGATATGTGATTATGTTATACCAATATATTAAATACTTTTAAATCTTACGTTGCAACGCAAGCGCACACGCGTACTCCTCTTTTACATCTCCCTTTCGCTGCGCGCCCCGTAATATATCTCTCGCCCCTCCTCTTTTCTCGCTCTCACTTTTTCTCTCCCTCTCTCTCTCTCTTTCTAATATAATATACCCTCATCTCTCCCCGTCTCTCTCTTTCTCTTTCTCTCTTTCTCTCTTTCACGCGCGCGTTAAAATATATATATGTATGTGCTCTTTTTCTTCAGTGTTTTTTGAAATATTTAGTTGCCCGCTTTTTGCTTAGCTAATCTCGCGAGAGTCTTGAAAGACTCGACTTGGACCAAAACCAACGGCGAGAACAACACCAAGCACACGGCAATCAACTTGCCGCTGCCGCCTTCCTTGGCAGCCGCCGGGGCCGGCGCCGCTTTCGCGGCTGGCGCGGCCTTCTCTTTACCAGCGCCCGGAGACGGCAACGACGGCAAGGAGAACGACGGCAAGGAAAACCCGCCGCCACTTTCCTTCGGCGCCGCGGCTTCCTTCTTCGCCTTCTTACCGCCTTTGGCTAAACTCTTCGTCTTTGGCGCTTGTTGGACGATCGCTCTTTTCTGGGTGTACTCCGCCAACAACGCATCCGCGGCAGCCTTGGAATCACCCGCGGCGAATTGGGCGATTTCAGACGCCGCAAACGCCGGTTGCGCGAGCATGGACACGGACAACACGGTCGCGACGGCGGCTTGTTGCAAGGAAGACGAAGATCTCTTTTCTTCTGTCTCCTCCTTTTGGGCCGAGCATCGGAGGATGGATTTGGAGGAGGATTTCACCTTCTTGGCTTTGTGAACGACAACTTTTTGCGTCGTGCCGACGATGTTTGAAGATTGCGCGACAGAAAACATTAGGTTTTGTTGTGGTTAGTTTGTGATACTTTTTAAATCGAAGAACAACGGGGTGCTGTTGCTGCTTTTATATGAAGATAGATATTGTAAACCCAAATCAAGTGATGGAAAAATTGGATTATCTTCCCTGCGGATAACCTTCTCGTATCAAAAAATCAAAGGGCAAAGGGCGAAAAACACACCAAAAAATACTCGAGATACTCATGAAGGGTTTAAGGATCAAAATCATTTCCATTGCTTTTTTGTTTTACGAAATTTGAAATAAAATACACACATTCTTGATCGAACAACAATTTAACTACTTCAGAGGCGACGGCAGCTTGTTGCTCTTGCCGCCAGTGCTCTTGTTGACGACCGGGGGCGTCCCGCTGAACGCGTTTCCGTCGAAGTGTTCATTTTTCATGGCTTCTAAGCTGGCGACGATGTCCACGAACTTTGCACGTTCTTTACTATTTTCTTTCCAACAGTTTTTCATCAACGTTTCCCAACCGTCGCAGGGAGGGTCGATATCGACGGTGACTTGCGCGTCCTTAGTCGCCGCGCGATACGGTCCCGTTCGAGGCGATAAAGCGTCGTCGCCAGGGACGGTTGGACGAAGTTGGTGCATCATGAGTCCGCCGTACAAGGCATACTCGTCTAAACCGTAGTGCGGTAATTGAGACGTCCAGAGCTCCCACATGACGATGGCGAACGAATACACGTCTGCGCTTTCCGTCACTTTATCTGGACTGCGCAAGACTTCTGGCGCGGTCCAAGGCAACGTGCCTCGTCGAGAGTTGACGCCTGATACGAACGAGGCTTGCGAACGACGTCGTTTGGATAAACCAAAATCGCACACTTTACACACTAATCGTCGACCTCTCACCGCGGCTAACACGTTGTCGGATTTTAAATCGAAATGGACGAACCGTTTCGCGTGCAAGTACTCCATTCCTCTCGCGACGTCTAAGCAGAGCTGCAGACGCGTTTTGGCGTCTAAGCGAGAACGAGTTGCGGTTGAAGCGGCAACTTTCGCGAGTAATTCAGCCTGTAAAGCTACGTCACCGTTTGCTTTCTTGACGGCGTCTTGTCTCGCCGCCTCGCGATCTTTCGCGCGTTCGCGCTCTTTCGCCAAGACTCTTTGTAACGATCCTCCGCTCAGAAATTCTTCGACGATACCTGGACGATCGCCATCGGTCACGACACCGAAAATAGAGACGACGTTTGGATGGCTTAAAGTCGCCAACGTCTCAGCCTCGCGCAAAAAGTGTTCGTGTTGTTCTTCCTTTTCTTTTCTTTTCTTCTCTTTGTGCATGTTGTCCATATCGTCCATGTTTTTCTTCGCGTTATTTCGGCGACGGGATTTACCATCCTTAAAATCGTCGTCATCATTATCAGCGTCATCATTATCAGCGTCATCATCGCCGCTATTACTATTGCTAATAAACTCTTCGTCTTCAAAGATGTTATCTAACCCGTCGCGACCGTGACGTTTTGGAGAACCAGGAGGCGAAAATACAAACTCGCGATTGATAAATTTCACCGCAACCTCCGCGCCTCGCCATACCGCTGCATAGACTTCACCGAAAGCACCACCGCCTAAACGCGCGCCTAAGGTAAGGTCTGATCTCGGAATAATTTGCAATCCTCCGTGACTTCTGGGCGACTTTGAAGGTTCGATGCTTAGAGACGGCGACCCGTTCCTCGTTTGAGTTTCGTCGATTGCGCCGTTGCTGGCGTCTTCAAACGGCGTCGTCGTCGTCCTCGTTGCTACTGTTGTCGTCGCGTTATTGTTCTCTGCTACTTGTTGTTGTTGTTGTTGTTCTCCTTGTTGTTGTTGTTTATTGCTATTTTCATCTCTGTTCGCGTCCAGTTCCATCGCAGTGCGATTATTCGACCCGTACATGTTCGTCGCCTTCTCGACGACGTATATTTTCAACTTCTTTCTCGAATCAACCGCGTGTACCGTCTCCCATTCCTCCATCATCGTCTCCACGTCGTCGTCGTTCTTCACCGATATGACGTGATCGCCATCCGGATACAAAATCTGCACGTTGTTCCTCTTCGTCGGCTCTTCTTCTTCGACAATCTTCGTCTTCATTTCCTCGAACGTCGCGTTTCGCATCAAGGACACGATCCTCGTCTCGCCGCCTAAATACTCTTTCCCGGTGCCCCGATCGACTAAGAATCCGCCACTAAACACCATCGCTTTTATCTTCACTGTCCTGTCCACTTGTTGTTGTTGTTTGTTTTTCTTCTTCGTGCTCGTCACCACGTCTGCTTCCGTATCTGACGTGCTCGGCGTCGCCGCGCTCCCGACTGCGCTTCCCGCCGTGCTCGTCTGTGGTTGGTTTTGGAGCACGAGAGAATTCAACTCTTCCCCCGAGCCTCTTCGACTCCCCCCGCCAATATTGATCGCTAACAGCGCGTGTGAAGCGTCTAAAATCTTATCGTCCAAGTCGTTGTCGTAGGAGAGGTTCTCGATTTCTCGCGAGTTTGTTCGTCGGTGGGATCCTCGCGACCGCAAGGAGTCCTCGGTTAAATTCATCCGTCGGTCCTCGGGGAGTTTGCCTTTGATGCCGTCTAACGCGTTCTTCGACTTCTTCGATATTCCAGAGTTGGAGGGACCGGAGTCTCTGTTCGTGGTCGAGTTCGAGCTCATCTCTTTGTTGTCTTCTTCGTCTTCTTAGATGACAGGAGGAGAGAGGAGAAAAGAGAACGACAGAGACGCGAGAGCGCTCTGAGGGTGGTGCGTATCAATAATAATGAAAATTAATTAACTAAAGAGGAAGGCGGAAAGAAGGAAAAAAGAGAGTCTCGGAGAGAGCGTGTGCCGCCAATGTATCTGCCCAAAGTGCCTTATGAAGAAAGATTTAGGAGCAAAAAGGAAGCGAAAACGGTTTGGTATAAATTTGAAATAATAATAATAATAATAATAATAATACTCGGAGAAAGAATACGCGAGTACTCGCAACCTAATAAATAATAATTACCTTTTCGCGTTTTGCGCGAGAGATGAAACGCTCCTGGCAATCTTCTGAACGCGATCTTCGCTCATTGTGACTCTCGCTTCGACTAACGCTAAGGTTTGGGTCAACACGTCGAGTTGACCGACGGCGCGTCGTAAGGTTTGGGCGAGTTCCGCGTACTCCGAAGCCGACGAGAAAGAAGAAGAAGGTTGGATTTTTTGCTTCGTCGTCGTGAAAGGTGTCCCATCATCGAAAGGAGGTGGTCTGGTGGTGGTGATTTTGGTGGTAGGCGTCGGCGGCGGTGGTGGTGGTGGGCGTCTCCTTCTCGTGTACGTTTTGTTCTCTTCGCGTTCTTCCTCGTTTTCTACTTGGTATTTTTTGTCGTGCGTTTGTTTTTCCGCGAGCACGACGTTTTCGAACGAGCGGTTAAACCCGCTTTTCCAAAGCGTGACGATACCGTCGCTACCACCGCACGCAAATGTGCTTCCATCTGCAGTAAACGCCGCGCAGTTTACAGAACCCTCGTGCGCTTTGAGCGTCCACGCGCAGCGTTGGTCTCGAAAATCCCAAATTTTCGTCGAGCCGTCCGCGGAGGTCGTCGCCAGAAAGTCTCCAGCCGGGTGCCACTGCACGTCCGTTATCGCATCTCGATGTGAATAGACGTACGAATCGATCGTAGATTCGAATATTTTGCGTCGCGAACGCGTGTCGTATACTCTTAAACCACCATTAGAGTCGCCGACGGCAATGGAAGTTCCAGCCGATGGCCTCAGAGCGACGCACCGCGGCGTCGAAGAAGAAACGTCGTGATCCTCTCCTTTCCTTCGATCAATTTCAACGCCTCCAGCGCATACGTCCCATAATCGCCACGTTTTATCGTCCGAGACCGAACACGCGATCGTTCCATCGCTCGTAATCACCGCTTGCCGAATCCAATTGGAATGTCCTTTCAAAGAGAGTTTGAACTTTGGCGAAACCGACGGGTTGGACGCGTCCCACACTTTGCACAATTTATCGTCCGAGGCGGATAATAAAAGCCGGTCGCTATCGCTGTATTGCAACGAACGAACCGCACCCGAGTGTGCCGATCTCAAAACCACCGACTTTCCTTCCCTGTTGTGTTTGAAGAGGAATAAGAGATGAGAGATGTTTTGTGAGCATAAATTTGCCTCTTCGCGTGTCCGGTCAACAAACAACAACACAAACAGAAAAAAATACGACAAGAAGAGAAAGAAACGAACGAAAACGTACGCGGTCGCTTTCCAAACCCGTATAGATCGATCTAAACCCGCGCTGGCGCATCTCCCGCCTTCGCCTTCTCTCTCCGTGTGCGCTAACGCGAGCACGTCTCTCTCGTGCCCGAGAAATCGCACCGGTCTTTTCCTATTCTTTAGTAAAGCATAAGCTCCTTGTCCTCCTCCTCCTGATCTTTCTCCTCCGACGTGCCAGAACATAATCGACCCGTCTCCCGTGCTTGCGGAAAAAATATACCGCTTGCTCTGCGGGGCGAACGCGAGTGAAGTTATCGCGTTGTTTCGGTGTCCTCCTTTTAACGATTGGAGCAAATACGGGTCGTCTGCGGATCCTCCTGATCCTCCTCCTCCCATCGCGTGAAAAGAAGACAAAGAAGAGACTGTCATATTCTCAAGCGATGCGCGCGCGCGAGTAAAGTTTTTCTCTCTTCTTTCGCTTCTTTGAACAACACAACGACTACACAACAACGACGACCTGACACCTCTTTTTTTGTTTTTTTGTTGCGATCGCGTATTTTTCTGTTGACCAACCACAAGGACTCGACCACTTCATCAGAAGAAAGCAGAGACCACTGCAGAGAAAGAGAAAAACACAAAAAATTCAAAAAAAACGAAATTTTGTTTTTAAGCGAGAGATATTTCCCGCACCATCATCATCATCAACAACATTAAACGTAGCAGCAGCAGGAGCGAAGAGAAAGGAAGAGAAAGAGAGAGAAATCTATCATCTCTGTTTCGTTATTAGTATTAGATCGCACACCACCAACAACCACCAGAGAAGACAAGCGCTGACTACCCAACGACAACAAATTAACAACAACAAAACTTGAAAATCATCACATCATCAAAAATGTTTTCGAAGCGAGGAGGCCAACAATCGACGTCTTCGTCGGAGGATTTACTCCGAACGCAAATTCGCGCGCAGGCGAGAGAAATAGCATCCCTGCAGAGAGGTTTAGTCGAACTGAGAAGAGAAAACGCGAAATTATCGGACATGGATAAGAGGCCTCTGATGGAGAAATTTAAAGACAACGTGAAGCAACTCGGGAGAGACACCGAGTGGTTCAAATTGACAAAAATCGACGAGGAAATCACGGTGAACACGTATCGTTCAAAAACGGACGCGAAATTTAACCTGATTAAACAACCAGCGACGGTTTCCGCGACGTTTCCGGAATTACAGAACGCGAAGATAACGGTGGAAACGTCCTCGGCGTTACCTGTGAGAGTAGAGTTGAATTCGCAACCGTTCAGAAGGGAAATTTTATCGGTAAAGGCGAAATTTGATTTGGAACGACTGTTCAATTTGAACAACGGTCCGACGCTGGTCGTGCAACCGACGCCGTCGGCGTTTAAATTGAATCGAGAAACAAAATGGAATCCGACGTTAGAAAAAGAGATGGAAATAGACAACGTGCACGTTGTTGGGAAATATACTATTGTGAACGATTCGGTGTCGTTAGATCACGTGGACTTTGAGGCGACGACGACGCATAAAGACTACGGACAGTTTCGGTTGAAGAAAGTATCGCACCACACGATGATGGAAGAGACGAAAGATGTGGACGCGGACGGGTATTGGCAGTTGAAATGGAAGATGATGGGGAAACATGGAATCACGTTGACCGGAGACGCGACGACAAAGGATGGTGGGGAAGTTGAAGCGAGAGTGAAGAAGCACTTTTCGAAGAAAATCCACGCTTCGGTGGGAGGAAAAGCCATGGCTCAAGAAGTAGACGCGACGATTGGGTATCAGTTTATCGACGAATTAGCGGGTTGGGAGGTTATCGCTAAGAGTGTAGCGACGAGAGATGGCGTGCAGAACCCAGAGTTTCTATTAAACCACGCCTGGGAGTTCAAGACTGAAAATGTTTGATACGCTTTTGCTCTCGTGCAGTTATGCCAAAAAGTTTATATTTATTCTTTACCTTTACTAAAGCAAGCGCTCTACGATTTAAATAATACGTGTGTATGTGATGTGAATTGCAGCTGTTGTTACAAAATGACGACGAGTGTGATACCACGATTTCTGGTGGGTATCGCTGTCGTCGTTGTTCCTCCTCAACCTCCTCAATCTAATACGATTGCTTCCTGGCTGTCGTTACTTTGTTGCGCGACGCGTTTCTTTTTCGCGCTGTTTCTGTTATTCACAGGCGACGCGGCGCGCTTTCTATTTGCGGATAATGGTTTCGCTCGGAATAAAGACGGTGGCGATGGTGATTGTTGCGATTCTATTAGATCCAAATCAATCACGTTGTCTTTCGTCGCGGCTTCTATCCTTCTCTTCGCTTCCGCCGCTTCGCGTTCTCTCTTTGCTCGCCTTTCTGCTCTAAGCTTACCGGCGTTCGGATTCGGTTTCTCCCCTGACGATGCTAAATCAATCACGACTGCTTCGCCAGGTTTTTCGTTGTTCTTGTTATTGTCGTTATTCCTCATTTGCGGTTGTTCATGTCGCCCTTTCTCGCGAAAATCTTCCAAGGATGCTTTTATCGCCGCGTCTTTATCTCGCTGGTACTTTGCTTCCAAATCGCGAATTTTCTTCATCGCTCCAAACGCGTCGTTAATTCTGCCTAGCCTTTTCTGCTTATCTTCCCTTTGTTTCATTCGTTCTTCTTCTAGTGCTTGCCGTCTGCGTGCTTCTTCTATCCGTTGCTGCTCTCGCTGACGTTGACGCCCAGGTGCGTGGTCCATGATACCAAACATCATACCTAGAATATCTAAAGGATTATGGCCATGTTCCGCAGGGATGTCGTCCTCCATACCGCGTGCTCTGCCACCTTTTTTCTTCTGCGGCTTATTTCTGCTTTTCTTTAATGCAACGAGCGACTTTTGAACATCCTTCTTAGTAAGGTTCAAATCTTTCAACTCCTTCTCCAACGCGTCCAACACTTCCGTCACGAACTTTTCCTCCTTGAGCTCGAAATAAGACGTCAAATCCCTCAATCTTCTCAGTCGTTGCGACTCGTCAAACGCTGCGGGACTTCCATACGTTCCTGGAGGATGACCTCTGTTGTTTACCGTCGACTTGTTCTTCTGCGCCCACTTTGTGACTTCCTTACCTAACTCGCACCCGCCGATGTGCGCGTGCGCGTCCCTACCACAATCCGCCAAACAATACGCGCAAAACCCAGCCTGACATCTCGCACATCTTAAGGCAAAACATCCGTCAAAATCTACGAACGCTTGTTCGCACCTCGGACAACTCAACGTCAAAACTTTCTCAATCACGTGTTCCTTCGCCAACCGTAACTTCTCCTCCGCCGAACTCGTCTCCATCGCCCTTTTTTTCTCCCTCGCCAACCGCTCCTCGAAGTCTTTCTCCACTTGCTCTACGATCTGTTTCTCTTTCAGCGCTAATTTTTGCCTATTGTATTCGTTAAATGTTTCCGCCTGGCAGAACCGAGCAACGTCGCGATCGTCAAACGCTTTCGCCGGGCACCGTTGCTCCTTCGGCACCGCCTCGGAGAACATCGGACACATGATGTTCCCGTTTCGTTTTTCTCGCTCCCTGATTTGTCGTTTCCGAGAGGAAGAGAGCGGGTGAAGGAAAAGCAGAGTTTTAGGCTCGTCAGTTTATGCGCGACGATACAAAACTTCGCGCAAAGAGCGAAGAAGAAGAAGAAGAAGGCTGCAAATGTGAGCACGCGAAAAAGATCTTTTTTTTAAACGACAGTCGAACGAACAAAAAAAGGAGAAGAGGAGACACCCGTTGATGATGGATGAGAACAACGAGCTTTCGTTCTCTCTCTCTCTCTCTCTTCTAAACGTTTTCCACACATAATGAATCATAAAAAAACGAAACGAACGTACCCGGCGCCTTTCGCGGTTTCCACTTTCACGTGCTCGTTGAAGCATTCCGCGCACGTCACGTGTCCACTCGCGCATTCAATCACCTCGCAATCCCCCAACTCGGTCTCGTCGGAATAGCAAACGCAACACCGCATATTCTTTCCTCTTTTCTTTTTCTTAAGTCCTCTTTTGCGATATTGAGAGATTGAAACAAACCTCTCTTCTCTCTCTCTCTCTCTCTATCTCGCGTTTCGCGTCTCTTCCGATGGAGAGATGAAACTAAAGAGAGAGAGAGAGAAGATGTTTCTTCTTCTTCGGTAAAATGGTCAGAATTTTTATGACGCGACAACACAGAAGAGAGAAAAACAAAATCACCTAAAAATACTTGATTGTAATCACAACGCGCAATATAAATAATTTTCACACACAACAACGTTTACTACTAAGTCTGCTCTCAGGTGTACGTACTATTATAAGCGAATTTTAGGACCTTTTGGACCTCCACTTCCTTTTTTACCGCCTCCTTTCTTCTTCTTGTCTTTGGTAAAAGTTGGGACCGCCGCGGGACCTTCTCCGGGAATCCATTCGCCGCCCATAACGAATTCCCTTCGTTCTTGTTTCATAAACTTTTTACCACCACCACCACCGCCGCTTTTATTATTCGTCATAGTATTTCCTTCATCTTCTTCAGATCCTTCTTCCGTTTCTAAAAGTTCTCTCGCTTTTTCTCTTTTATTTCGTCGAGAGATGTCGGCGTCGGACAACGCGTATTGGAAAGCTTCGGAGAAGAGCGCGGTGCACCCAGCCCCTGTGCTCGCGCTGGCCAACTTCAAAACGTTACTCGAGCGTTTGATGAATTTCAACTCTCGTTCGAGCAGGAACATTCTTTTGCAAAGTTCTTCGGTTCGAACCATATCGGTTTTGTTTAAAACGACGTGAACTGGAACTTTACCGTATTTGGAGAGGTAGGAGAGCATCTCGCGATCGGATTTTTTCGGTCCGTGTCGAGAATCGATGACGACGAATATGCATTTCAGATTCGGTCTCGTGGTTAAGTACTCGTCCATTAAGCGATTCCAGGTTTCTACCATGCTTTCATCGGCAAAAGCAAAGCCGTATCCAGGTAAATCGACCACCCGTAAACGCGAATCGATGTCGTAAAAGTTTAAACTTTTCGTCTTCCCCGGCGTATCGCTCGACCTCGCCGCCGCCGATAAAGTAATAGCGTTAATCAAACTCGATTTACCGACATTTGAGCGCCCACAAAAAGCTACTTCGGGTACTTCCACGGTCACGTCCATCCCGTTTTCGTCTTTTCTTTTCACTTCCGTGCTCGGCATTTCCTCGATCCTCTTCGAAGCGGCGGCGATGAATTTCGTATTCCTCTTCTTCGTCCTCCCGAGTAAATCTTTATGTGCCTCTGGGACGACGCCATACAACACGTATTTCCTTAACGTCGGGTTCACGTTCAATTCTGCGGCCGCTTCTGCCTGGCCACCTTCCGAAGCCGCTTTACTCGCCCGATTCCTCAATATTCTCGCCCTCTTCCCCGCCTCCGATAACGACACGCACGCCTCCAACTCTTCGATCTGTTTCCGATGTTTATTCGTCACCGGTAACGCTCTAAATTTCCCTCTGTTGCTCATCCGATTGTCTTTATTATCCACGATTTCATCGATTAATCGCTCCATTTTTTGTAAGTCTATTTGCGATATCGTGCTTCGCAACGGAACTCCGGAATACTCATCCCCTTCACCTTCTCCTTCTTTTTCTCCTTCTTCGCCACCGCTTCCACTTTCACCAGCACTCCTCTCCGCGCCGTCACCGTTCTCGAAGAAATGAACGCTTTTGAAGTTTTCACCCTTCCGAGCTTCTCTTTCCTCCTCATCCACCGACGACGACGAAGAAGAAGAAGAAGTCTTTTCACCATCGTCAAAGAATCCCCTCCTCGCCGCCACCACGAATTGGTTCTGTTGTTGCCGCCCAAGTTTTCTTCTTTCAAAAGAAGAAGAAGAAGAATTAGATGGAAAAAAGGTGGTCGTGAATCTCGCCAATAATACACATTTATTATTATTATTATTATATCCACGCGACGAATAAGACGTGCAAGCGAATCCGCTCGAGACGCGTCTAGCGATGATATTTTGCGCCATTTTTGAAGAAGTTGGTCAATTGGTTTGTGAGGAAAAATTCTGAAAATTCTTGTGTTTTTCGCTTGGAAAACGAGACAAAAAGGAGAATACATTTACCTACCTCACCAACACACATTTAGCGCGCAAACACAACACACACGAAAGAAAGAAAGAAAGAAAGAAAGAGAGACGGAAAGAATACAGAGTTTATTATTAGATTCCACGATATATATATATATATATATAACATGCACGCGATGATGACACCACGCGCATTTTGCCAAGGAGTACACCCCGCGAGGAGGACGAGCTTTGTATCTTCGTTGGTGTTGTTAGGGGATGATGAACATTGGACGACGCGGAGTAATAACAGACGTTCTATTAGTTCTCATCGGAGGAAAAGAAACGGAAAGAACGCCTTTTCGAGCAGTAACAGCAGCAATAACAATAGCAGCAATAACGGCGAGGACGACGATAGAATAGTCAACGAGGAGGAAGAGCGATATAAAACGGAAACCAAATCGAGAGCGAACAAACTCAGAGCTAAAGTTATCAAACAATATCTCGGCGCGATGGGTGAAAAAACGAACGATTGCTTCGATAAGGAAGACTTAGTCGAACGGTTGACGCGAGCGTGGATGGCAAAGAGTCAAAACTCTGTGCGCGTGCCTTTGCGAAGAGTCGCCGGGGTACCCGGAAATCCGAGAGCCGGCTATTGTTTGGTCACGCTCAACGTAAAAACCGAGGACGAGGACGGTGAACGGTTTTGCGACTTTCTAATCGACAGCGGCGCGACCGTCGCGTTGGTGTCGCCAGAGTTGAGGAAGATGATGGGGAAGTTTGCCGAGGACGGCGCCGCGTTGAAAGGGTTAAGGGCGATGGGGGAAACGATCCGGCAAAAAGTAGTCATTAAGAATCCTTCGTTAGGGGCGGTTGAAATACCAGAGTTGGACGCGGTGGTAACGGATTTACGAGCTTCTGGACTACCACCCATCGTCGGTGGACTTTTAGGTTTGGATTTTCTCAAGCGCTTCGAAGTTGAGTTTGATTTCGATAAGGAGATTATCGCGTTTCATCCAAAAGGGAGCGCGATTACGGGCGTGTGCGATGTGTCCAATTTAATTAAAATTAAATTGAAAACGCACAACACCGGTTTGCAATTGGCGCCTATTTCTTTAAATAACTGCGCGCCATTTGACGCGATTATTGATATGGGCTCGTTGTTTTCCGTAATTAATTGGAAAGCGTCGGAAAGAGCTGGTGTGACGAAAGATTCGCCGGATTTGGACAATAGCGGGATAATCTCGAATGACGTGACGGGAGCGCAGATGGGTCTGGCGATTGGTAAGTTTAATTTGAGAGTACTCGGCGAAGGAGGTAATTCTGATCTTTCTCACGATTTAGAATCGACGTACAAAGGCGCCGCGTGCGTTGGAGACTTACCTGCATTCGAAATGCTGGGCGCGAAGAACGAACCTTTCGCGACGATAGGTATGGACGTGATTGGAAGAAAGAGACTCGTTCTGGATATGTATAATCACAGAATCTACTTGAGTCCAGGCGAATGAATGATGAACGGCGTGCAATAACGTATAAATTATGGTTATGAAATAATATTTTAGAGAGAAAAACCTTCGCCTTTTTGCGGAATGCCTGGCGCGTCCGCTTCCAGACCGGCGAATAACTCGTCCCAAGTCTCGCCTCTTCTTCCTCTCGGCCCCATTTGCCGCTCGCCGTCCGTTTCTCTATTCGCGTTCGACGCGAATACTTCCGCCATCGGTTTTCCCGTATCTCGGTAATAGAGTTCAAACGTCGCGTTTTTCGCGTCGTCTCTTTTTAAACACTCGACACACACCGCCGCGACGTCTTCTCTCGAAACGCGCCCGCTTACATCATCGCCTTGGTTCAATTCGCACGCCGACACTCCTCTCGGCGGATCTTCAGTCAATCCACCCGGTCTGACAATCGTATAAAAGTCGTCCTCTCGTTCGTAATACAAGGCGCGCACCGCGTCTTCGCCTTCGATTTTTGCACGCATGATACCTCCGAACAAGTTCAAGAATATGTACACCGGAGAGTACGGTTTACTCACCGCGCCCGACGTCACGACGACGTATCTCTTCACAGATTTCGAACTCAAACACGCTCTGGCCACTTTTATGCACCCATCTCTGTCGATTTCTTGAGGCGATCCCCCGTCTTTACTCGAACTCGCCGCGAAAATCACCGATTCCGCGCCGTCGATGGCGTTCGTAATCTCCGCCATGGACGAAGTCACCGAACACTGCTTCGTCGTCACTCTCCCTCTCGCCTCTTCTTTAATATCCGAAGTCAGAGATGGAAAACTCCCGTTCCGAGTTGCCGCGACGACGTCCCACCCGTTCTCAGCCGCGTATTTCACGCACCGTTTCCCCGTTTTCCCGTTCGCTCCAATCACCACAATTTGGCCTTCGCCTCCTTTTGCTAAGACAGCGTTCGCACCTCTCCTCCTCCGAGTTTTAGAAGATGATGATGGTGACGACGACGACATCTTTTTTCGACCAACAAAAACACCGTCATCAAAACGACCCACCCGCGCGGTAGCACAAAAAGAAGAACTCGCAGAAGAACTCGCAGTAGACGCAATCATCATCGTGAGACAGACGACAAAGTTGTGACAGAGAAGAAAAGGAGGGAAAGGAGAGCGTTGTTTGATGTGCAAAAATAAAATGAGGAGAGAGCGAGTTTAGATTTTTTGCAAGGGAGAGTTTTCGGCCACAAAAAAGAAAAACTGAGCACCTCCTCCTCATTACACCATTTCTCACAAAAAAGAAGCCCAAGAAGAAAGAGAAAGAGAGAGACTTAAAACGATGACGATGATGATGAGAAATACACCTTTTCTCCTCCTCCAATCGACATCATCAACGACGCGCAGTACTGATAAGTACGGAAAATCCTCATTTAGACGACGAGGGGTTACTACCGAAGCCATGGCCGCCGGGACGACGACGACGACGATGGAAAATGATGACAAAATCGAAACGTCATCATCATCATCGTCTCCCGAAAGAAAACAACAACAACAACAAGAACAAAGCACGATTAACGTCTTCGTCGATGCCGCCGTTCGCTCGGGGCGAGGAAGAAGCGAAGAAGATGAGAAAAAAGTCACTTTGGAAGAGATTTTAGGTATCTCCAGTGGTGGACCTCCGCGGTTTTTCAGTCCACTCGTGGAAGAGGAGGAGGAAGACGTCGTCGTGGAAAAGAAACGAGAAAAAAGAGAGAAGAAACCGTTGATGATTTACTTACCCGGATTAGACGGCACGGGATTCAGCGCATCTTCGCAATTCGCCACGTTATCGAAAGAGTTTGATTTGGTGTGCCTGAACATCCCGTCGAACGATCGTTCGGACGTGTTTGAAATCGTGGACATCGTGCGAGCGTTTATCGAACGAGCGAAGGAAGAACATCCGGAAAGGGAGGTGCAGTTGATCGGGGAGAGCATGGGAGGTGCGATGTCTTTGTTCGTGTGCTTGAAACACCCAGAGTTGGTGACGAGAGCGACGGTGGTGAATCCGGCGTCGTCGTTTGATAGGAGCGTGTGGCCGTCCGTCGGGCCTTTGTTGCCTCAGATTCCGGAAAATTTGTACGCCGGGTTGCCGTTTGCGCTTTCGCCGGTACTCATAGATCCCATTCGATTAGCGACGGAAGCCGTGGAACTTGGAAATTTGAGCGAAACTTTAGAAAAGATGACGGCGATGTTACCGGCGTTGGGATCGTTGGCGACCATTATTCCCAGAGATACGTTGAAACACCGTTTGCAAATATTAGCGGACGCGTGCGCGTACATCAACGAAAATGACGGCGAGAAGTTGAAGAACGCGCGAGTGCCAGTATTAGTCGTGGCAAGTACGAACGATTTGCTCATTCCTTCGAACGAAGAAGCGCCTCGATTGCAAAAACTCATGGGCACAAAAAAATGCAAGATAGAAATCTTAGAAGGCGCGTCGCACGCGGCGTTGCAAGAGAAAGGCATGGATATCGTTCATTTGATGAAACGCCACGATTGGATCTCGAGGCCGGTGGAGGACGAGAATCGATTATCCAGAGACCCCACGTTCACGCCTCCGAGCGAGTCGCAAATTGAAAAGGCGCGAGACGGGTTACAGTTTTTGCGATCAGTGCACTCGCCGGTGTTCTTTTCGACCAGAGAACGCGACGGACAAGTCATCAACGGCTTGGACGCCGTGCCGACGTGGAGAGGCACCGGGAACCGCCCCGTTTTATTGGTCGGTAACCACCAAACGTTCGCGCCTGATTTAGGTTTTCTCGTGGATGAGTTTTTGAAACAAAAGAACGTGTGCGTCCGAGGACTTGCTCATCCGGTCGTCTCGAGAGATAATGGGAACGGCACGGGTGGCATGCAAACCGAAGATGACGACGAAGAGGAAAACCCGTTGGAGAAGCAACTCCGAGAGGCGACGAAAAATACGCCGTTTGCGCAATTCATGCCCGAATCGAAAGAAGAAAAGCGACGTCAACGTCGAGCCGGTGTCCCGAACGGAGGTCCGTTTGGTGGCGGTAACTTTTCTGATTTCGGTGCCGTGCCCGTTTCCGGGAAGAACTTTTACAAGCTTTTGAAGGCGAACGAAACCGTTTTACTCTTCCCTGGCGGCGTTCGAGAAGCGTTCAAACGTAAAAATGAAAAGTACCAGTTATTTTGGCCGTCGAAACCGGAGTTTGTGAAAATGGCGATTCGATTCAACGCTATTATTGTTCCGTTTGCGGCAGTTGGTGCGGAGGACTCGTTCGATATCGTCATGGACGCTGAAGATATGTTGTCTAACCCAATTCTCGGGGACCGCGTGAAAGCGCAAATGGAAAAAGTGCCGAAAGCGAGGCAGTTTGATTCTCGCGAAACCGAAGATAACATGAAACCAGAATCGTTCGTGCAACCAGTGCTCGTACCGACTACACCGCAAAGGTTTTACTTTCGTTTCATGAAACCGATCGATACAAATGGGATGGACCGAAACGACGAGGAAGCGGTGAAAAGGATTTACGCCGAGACAAAGATGAGCGTAGAAGAGGGCATCGAGTATCTCAAAGAACGACGCGAGAGCGACCCGTTCAAAGACGTCGCGCCGAGAGTCTTATACGAATCAGCCGCGAAAAAACAAGCGCCTACATTTGTGCCGTATTAGTTCGAATTATTAGAGATAGTGTTTAGAAACCTAATGTGTACAGTAAGATATGTTCTTTTGAATGCTCTAAATAAATAGTTATTGAACAAATTCACAACTCGACTAACAATTTTTGATGATGGTTTTTATTTAATACTTCTTACTTTTTGTTCGCCCCCTCGGCGGCGAAAGCTTTCGTTTTATTCGCGTGCTCTTGAATCTTAAACTGAGTCATCGTATTTAACATTTCAGGCGTGGCAGCCCCGTCGTCGCTTCCGTGCGCGGAGGATTGGACCGAGGCCATCAACTTTGAAATTTCACGACCGCTAAAGCCAACCGTTTTCTTCGCCACGTCTCTTAAATGTTCCTCCGTGACGCCGTTGACCGGAACCGGACGATCCGGAATTTTACCAAACCCGAGCGTTTTCATAATGCCGCCTAGAAACGTCCTCGACGGTTGCTCGTCCCCTGGATCTGCTCCACGAACGATGAGTTTATCGAAGTATTGCTTCACCAAACGAAAGCGAGTTTCTTCGTCAGGCAACGCGAATTCCATGGTCTCGTCCACGCGATCTAAAACCGCCGAATCTAAGTCCTCCGGTCGGTTCGTCGCCATTACTAAAGTCACGTCTCTGCTCATTTCCCCAGTTCTATACAACAACGCGTTTAACGCCGATCTGGTCTCTTGCGAAGCGACGTTCCCACCTCTTTTCGCTAAAAACGCATCCGCTTCGTCGATGAATAACAACAAACCTTTGCGCGAAGTGCCGGCCCAATCGAACATCTCGTGAATTTTCGTCACGGCGGACGCCCCTAACGGCGCCACGTCCCCGCCAGTCATTAAAGCGTAATCCAAACCAGAGTGTCTCGCTAATCGTTTCGCTGCCATCGTTTTCCCGGTCCCCGGTGGTCCATACAGCAAGATGTTTCTGAACGGTGCCTTCCTCGCTCTGGTATTCGCCGTCGCCGTCGCCAACTGTTTCACTCGCGTTTCCATCGATTTTTCCAACTGGACGTCGCCTAAAATGTTTGCGCCGGCCGATTGCGGTTTCCAAAACGCCCCTCTCGACGTCTCTCGAATCAAACTCGGTTGTCCCAAATACTTTTCCAGCTGCTTAAACCCAAACTTTGCGCCTTCGCGAGACGAATACACACCAGCCGCTAACACGGACAAACCGCCAACCAACATGGTCATCTGTTGCGGATTCGAAAGCAACTCCGTGGCACCTCTCCCGAAATACACCATACCTTCTTGCACAACTTTAATCGCTTTCGTCGTTTCCGCTTCGACCTTTGCCAACATTTGCCTACGAATCACGTCTTCGTTCTGTCGATTTTCCAACGTCCTCCCTTCCGCCTCGGCGATTGCTTTTGCTCGCATGTTCTCCTGTTCCAATTTAGCTTTAAACTCCTCCGTCGCTCTTTTTTCCATTTGAATCTTCCTCTCCGTATCTCTTCTCAACG
>JACLAA010002570.1_pt1 | contig 21677 bp, 14 predicted proteins | sample 8027891 | NCBI WGS metagenome assembly JACLAA01 (sample SAMN15724900, study PRJNA655200) | protist metagenome | isolation source: fluorescence activated cell sorting (FACS) single amplified genomes of... | place: Spain: Blaines Bay Microbial Observatory, Mediterranean Sea | collected 2016-01-19 | reverse complement strand
TTTCGATAGCGTGTTTGTCGGGTCGATGAAGCCGAATTTTTTCACGCAAGATAACAACATCATTTTTGAAGTGGACGCGAAGACGTACATGTTGAAAAATACCGATTCCGGTGGGCCGTTAACGCCGATTGGTGGAAGCGATATCGACCACGTGTCGGCACCGTCGTCGTCAAAACCTGGCGACGGCGAAAACACCTACGATTCAAAGGTGTATCAAGGTGGATCGTACGTCCATCTCATGGACTCGCTCGGAATTTCTCGAGGTTCGGACGTTTTATACGTCGGCGACCACATCTTCGGGGATATTTTGAGAAGTAAGAAAACGCTAGGGTGGAGAACGATGTTGATCGTGCCGGAAATGGATCACGAGCTGGAAGTGTTGGAGGAGACTCGAGAAGAGGGCGTTTTGGACGAGCTGAAACAGTTGCGCGAACGAAGAGACGAGTTGGATTATAAGTTGCAAAAGATTATATTCGAGGAAAAACGACAAAAGGAAAAGGAGAAAATGGCGAAAACGTCGGAGGAGATGAAAATGGTCGAGCAACTCGAGAAAGATTTTGAAACCGCGAAATTGGAACATCGGAAGAAAACAAAGGAGTACCACGAACGCTTCCATTGGGTTTGGGGCGCGTTGATGAAATCCGGATATCAAAACTCTCGATTCGCGCACCAAGTCGAGCGGTACGCGTGCGTGTATACGAGTAAAGTTTCGAACATGTTGAGGTATTCGCCCGAGGCGAGCTTTCGCGCGTTTAGCGACACGATGCCCCACGATGATAGTTCACCGTAATGTGTAATTATTATCATTGTTTAGCGCTATAATGTCTAGAACTCGTCTTGGTTTGCTTCCTCCATTTCTTCGTCTTCGCTCTCGGAGGAAGTCAATGAATCTTCATCTTCTTCGTCCTCGTCCTCTCGAAGCGCCAACGTCGATAAATACGAATCGATTTCTCCGTGTATCTTCACGCAGTGCTTTCGCGCAAACTTTATCACGTTATCTGAAACGTCGCTCTCGACTGCCATCGCGCTGCTATTTCCAAATCCGCCGACTCTTTGCACTGAAGTCACCGCACCTTCTCTGGTGGCGGATACCGCGAGCGCGAAATCGCCGCACGACTCTTCGCTCGAGACGCAATCAATCGCTATGGTTGGTAAAAACTCCTCGTCGTCTATTGTAATCGTCGTCATAGTAGTTACTCCTTCTTGCTGCCGCGCTCTACCGAAATACGTCGCCGTAGCAATCAAAGGCACGTCTGAGACATCTAGCGTCGTGTTACTACTACTGCTGCTATTCGATTCCTTTTCTTTTCCTTTTTCTAATTGTTCGTCATCATCATCATCATCTTCTTCTTCTTCCGAATCTGACACTAACTCAACCTCTTCATCCTCACCTCTTCGTTTCACTCTCACTCTCGGTAACCGTGCGTCGAACAACGCGCACTTCCCGGCAATCGCCAACGCGTCCAACGCGTTCCCGTCGTCCGAGAGCACTAAAAAATCCATCCGTAACTTCCAGCGATGACGCCGACGGCCTCCTTGTTTACTACCATTCCCATGACTACTACCGCCAATCTCCAAAGACTTTCGCAAACCAGATTCCTTGTTCAACAAATCCATCGACCCGTACGCAAACTCCAATTCTCTCTTCAACTCGCCGCAATACTTATCGGTCTCGTTGAATACTTGTTGCTGATGTTGACCTTTCCCGCCGCCGCCGACGGCGGAACCAACATTTCTCGTCGACATCGTTTCCACGTAAACTTCTACGGAAGGCATCGTCGCCGCAGTAGATGTGCCCGCTTTCTCGTTCCCTCCCGTCTTATCTCTTCCTCCTCCTCCTCCGCTTCGCCGTTGCCCCATAAACAACAACAAAGCATCATCCTCTTCCTCATCCTCATCAAAACTGCACACCTGCCCGGTTATCGCGCACACGACCTCGGTCCGTCCGCACGATCCTTTCCCCATGCGAACTTTCGCTTGTCCAACCGCTCGCGTGATGATCATCATGTTGTTCCTTTTCTTTTTATTAAAACTCTCACTCAGTTTACTTTCGTGATTTCCCAACGAAATCTCCACCGGTCTCGATTCGTGATTCTCTCTCCCGTCCGAGCGGAGGTTTTGGCAAACGCCGTCGCGAGTGAACTGGAATTCCGGCGCGGAGAATAACATTTTCTTCGCGCCGGAATGGATCGTAGTATCGCGGTGCTGTTGATGATGTTGTTGTTATGTAACTCTCTCTTTCTCAGCAGTGTTAAATGAAGAATGTCGACGGTAAATCGCCACTAAAAAGAAACGTCTTTTTTGCTCAAAGAGATAAAAAAGAGTTTACTATATCATAAATGGAGAGGAACGAGAAGAAGAAGCAACTCTCCGGCGCGCAGAAAAGGAAGAAGAAGAAGGAGAAGGAAGAGGCGATCGAACGGGCGAGAGCGGAGTTGGAGAGGTTGAAGCTTGGACCGACCAAGGTGTGGACGGGATTGGTGTTGCATCATAAGGATGTTTTTGTCTCGCATGTGCTTCCTAAATTGAATAAGACGGATCGGTTTTTCTTTTCGGAGGCGAATAGTGAGAGTCAGGGTGTGCTTGAGTACGCCGGGGTAGACGTATCGAAAATCGGATTGTCTATTCACGAATGTTCATCGATTTCGACGTTGGAATTGATGTGGAATTACATGCACTGGGCAGAGAAAGATAACGATGGAGACGTGGCAGATCAAGCCTGGTTTTGCGAGCAAGTCGCTGCAACGAACAAGCTCGAGTTCCTCGAGTGGGCGAGAGAAGTGAAACATTGCGAGTGGGATGAAAAGACGATTACTGTGGCAGCACTTATAGGTAATCTCGAGATGCTGAAATACTGCTTCTCTAACGAATGCCCGTATGATGAAGAAATGTCGTGTAAAGCAGCTGCTGCTAAAGGACACCTCGACTGTGTTCGATTTCTTTTCGACAAAGTGAAACCTTCGCGAGATACGGAAAAAGAAGCGGCACAACAGGCGACAGCAAAAGGTCAAACAGACATCGTGAAATATCTCGTCGAAGAAAGAAAGATATCTGAGGAGGTAAAGTTCGCCTGCGCGGGACAAGCTGCGTGGCATGGCCACCTCAATTGCCTTCAATACTTAGTCGAAGAGGCGAAAGTGCCTCTTGATCTTGACAACTGGCGATACATCGCTTACGCTCGTTACCACGAGCACCCCGAGTGCGTAAACTACTTGCTCGAAAAAGGGTGCCCAGAACCAACGGACGAAGAATACGCTACTTTTGCCGAGAGCTTGCGAGCGCTAGAGTCTCGGCAGGAGAACAGCGAGTGAGAAGTTAGTTTGATCAGAGAGAGAGAGAGAGACACCTTTTACCTTTTCGTACATTTTTTGAAATAGAGAGAGAGACACACAAAAACAGGTTCAAAATCGCCAAAATTTCCCCTCTATCTATACTCCAAATACAAACTCACTCTCCAAAAGAGAGAGAGATTGAGAGAGTAATCGAAGCCCTTTTCTTCGCGCGTGTGGTGAGCGCGTGGTAGTGTTGACGTTGCCGAATTCCTCGCGTTTTGAAGGTCGCACTTCTTCGTAAAAGTAATTGGAATTGATCCATCTTCATCGAATCAATCCGCTTCTTAATAAAGCGATTAAAACATAGAGAAAATAATAAAGAGTATGAGTTTCATGCATCGAATGCCAAACGAGTACGGCGTCTCCTCGTCCTCCTCGTCCTCTTCGAGAAACACCCAGGGTGTAGGTACCGATCGGACGCGAGAGTTTTTCGCGACCGCGGAAAGAGTGAGCAAACAATTGCACGGAAGTAGACACAGGAGTAGCAGTGGGGGAAGAAACGAAAACGACGACGAGAACGGCGCCGCGGCGAAAGGAGAAGGCTCGGATTTTTACGCCGCCTCCTCCTCCTCGCACGTGGAGAAACAGCAGCAGCAGCAATTCGGGTCTTCTTTGGATGACGACGATTTCAACAACAACAACAAAGGAGGAGGCTCTTCTTTGCATCTCGCGAACGAGGCGCCGAAGATGAAATCTGTGTTCCACCAGAGAGCCTCGCGCGTCGGTCACGCCATCCACTCCACGTCGCAAAAGCTGGACCGGTTGGCGCAACTCGCGAAGCGGTCGGGCGCGTTTGACGACTCGAGTCAAGAGATTAACACGATTTCCTTCGCGGTGAAAGAAGATATCAAGCAGTTGAACACGGCGATCGCGGAGTTGCAACAGCTGGCGTTGCACGAGAGAGAGCAAAAGACGAAACAGTCGACGCAACATTCGGAGACGATCGTGGAGAGTTTGAAAGGACGGTTAATGGACGCGACCAAGGCGTTTAAGGACGTGTTGAGCGAAAGGAAGGAGAGCGTGAAGAATAACGAGAGAAGACGATCGATGTTTGGCGGCAGCGGTAGCAGTAGTTTACAAACGCAGCAACAGCAAGGCGGTGGGTTTCAAGGCGGAACTGGACGGTTTGCCAGCGTCAGCGCGGCTGCCACGACGGGGAGTTTCATGAACGTGGGCGCGCGAAGTAGCGAACAACAACAAGGAGAACAACAAGGGAATTTCGGCCACATGAACCCGATATCCTTCAACCAAAACCAAGTCGCCGTCTACCAAGACCAAGACCAAAACTACGCCACCTCTCGCGCCGACGCCATGCAAAACGTCGAGCGCACCATCACCGAACTCGGCGGCATTTTCCAACAACTCGCCACCATGGTCAACGAACAAGGCGAGATGGCCATTCGCATCGACGAAAACGTCGAAGACGTCGTCATGAACGTCGACCAAGCGCAGGGTGAACTTCTGAAGTACTTGAACTACATCAGTAACAATCGGTGGTTGGCCATGAAAGTCTTCGGCGTGCTCATGGCTTTTCTCATGTTCTTCATAGTCTTCGTCGCTTAAAAATACTAGTGTTATTATTATTAACTTTCATCATCATTTATTGTGATATTCAACATCCAACATCCCTTCATAGTCTTATATGTCGCTTACTTAGTATTCTCGTAAACTTTCACACAACATTGAGATTCAACATCCAACGATACGAGAGGAAAATCCTCACTCTAAAAACTCTTTAACGACGCACACAAAACATCACAACAGAGCAAAAGGAACGCGTCAAAAAGACGACGATTTCACCAGAGGAAGAGATATGACGACTCGCTGAGATGACGACTGAATGCACTGAGAGACCAATCTCTCGTCCCGCTCGTCTCGTCGATTTTTACTCCTTTCCATCATCGGGAACAGAATTGAACGGCGAGAAAGTGGAATGCATCTTCTTCCCGAGGTTTAACGACCGAGAGGAAACGTTTTCGCTGGACGTTTTGGCTTTTACACACACCAAGGAAGGAGACGAAAAAGATGATTTAAACGACGATTTAGATGATGATGATGCGTATCGGACTTTTAATCGCTTGGGTGTCGCGGTCTTTCGAACGAGTGGGTTCGTTTCGAGACCGAAAGTCGTCGTGTATGACAACTGGTACCAGAGAGCGAAGGAAGCGTTGACGCCGACGACTGCGACGACTTTGATCGGACGAAGAGCAAAAAGGTACCAGTTTTCCATCGAAGAGAAAACGAAGAAGAACACAGACGATGATACAGCGGAGGAGGAGGTGTTTGAACTCGTCTGGCGGTTCAGCGAAAACGACGACGAGAACGCAAACGAGGAGAGCAGAGAGGAGGATACGAAGAAGAAGCGAAAGGAGATGGTGATGATGCGAGGGTCTTGCAAGATGAAGCGCGTCGTCGCCGCCGCCGCCAGGGCAGCGGAGGGTGTCGAGACGGGATCTGCAAAGGAAACGGCGACGACGGTTCTTTTGGAGTTGTTGCGTCACGCCTCGTTGAAGTATATTCGCGAAAAGGAAGGAAACGTGGATTTAAAGCGCGCGAACGAGTGTTTGAGGAAAGATCAAGAGATCGCGGTGAAGAAAGAATTGGAGAAGGCGAGAGATATCGAGCAGTTTAAGCGAAAATGTTTTGAGGAGTGTTTGGTCCTCGTAAACGAGAAGAAGAAACGGATTCGGGAGTTGGAGGAGATTCTAGAAACGGCGAGGAAAGAAAACGACGCGTTGAGTAAAAAAATTGGGAAGGGGAAAGGAGGGAAGAAGAGAGGGAGGTCGTCGTCGTCCGAGGAGTCGTCGTCGTCCGAAGCCTCTTCGTCGAGCGAAGAGGTGAGCGACGAAGACGAGGAGGAAGAAGCGAACACGGACGACGAAGATAAGGCCACGCAAATTCGCAAACGCATGCGACAGACTGCCATGGTAGATACCATCAAAACCACGAGTGATGGAAGAAAGAAACCGTCTGCAAAGCCAACAACGACGAAGACAACAAAAGCAACAAAAGCAACCGCCTCGCAAAAATCAAAACCAGCCGCTCGGCGCGTGAACACGTTCGACGCTCTCATGCAAGCCAATTTAGGACGAGATTCCGACGCGAATTCCCAATCCTCCTCTTTTTAGATACATACATAGATAGATAGATAGATAGTGAATGAGTGCGTGATACTGGTCATCGCGACGAGCGAGCAGTAGTCGTCGTAGTCGTTTTCTCCTTCTTGGAAAAGAAGGAACACGATAAAGGAGAGTTTCGCTTACGCTTTGACATACTAAATACATTTCAAAAAGCTACTCATAATATGCATCATCATCACTACTTTCCCTCCATTTCTCTCTCCTTCAACAGTTTCGCCACGCTCCCATCGTCGTCTTCCACCAAGGTCCCGCTTTTCCAGCACCCCGTCTTCTCCCCGATTTCCTTGTGTTTCTCGTACTCCAAATCCACCTCCTCTTTCGTTCCTTTCCACCCTTTCGGGTACCTCGATAAACTTTGCGTCCCGAGCATCCTGCTCGCTTTCACTCTCAAATCCAAGGTCGTCCACTCGCCTAATTCGTTGTGAAAGTGTTCTTTCATCTTCATCCACTCGCCGACGCCGAATATATGGAGTCCTTCGTACAGTTTTTGCCGCTGGTCGTCGCCCCATTTCTTCCCGGAAGTCTCGAAGACGATTTTCGTCGGTTTGAAAAACTGTTGCTTTAAAGCGCCGGTTTCTGCGTCGATGGCATCTTTTCGTGTCACGACTTTACGCAAAGAGTTTGCCCATTGAATTCTTTCTTTCAATGCTTCTTCTTTGTGTGATTCGTTGGTGTTGGTGATGATGTCGAGCATGACGTGTGATGTGTTTTGCGCGCGCGCGTTTTGCCGGGAAGCGCAGTCGAGAAAATTCAAAATTCTCGAGTGTCTTCTATTTAGGGTATCAAATGTGATGTGGAGGAAGGCGCGCGAAGCGATTGATGTGCGAAGAAGAATAGTTTTCTTTTCATTACGCGCTAATGTGTACACGGGTATTCGCGGTGTTGTTCTCGTTGTTGTTGTTGTTGCGTGTGCTATTTTCTATTTGTCTAAAACTCGTAGTATATTTGCGTTTATTTTTATCGCCGTCGTTGTTGTTGTTTCTTGGTACTACTACTCGCGGTGGTCACTTGTTTTTGCCGCTGCGCTTCGTCGGTGCCCATTCTAGAGTTATCCACGATGGTATTCGGCGCGATTTGCCCTCCGTTCGTTTTTTCCAGCTGCGGCGCGGTATCTTGACAGGATTGATTGCAAAACAAACCTTTTCCGTTCGCGTCGCACTTATCGTCGATGACTATGGTTCTTTCGCCGTCGTACACCCACTTGGCTAACGCCGAACGGGCTTCGACGCCGTCGATTTTGATCTTGTCGAATTTAGTGTGCACGTAACAGGAGGGCGCAAAGACGCCGACGTTTGGATTTGCTTTTGTCGCTTCTCGGAGTCGATCAACCATTTGCGTCTTCCACATTTTCGCGTATTCTTCGCGACGGGAGCGTTCTTCTTCGTCCAAGTTTTCCCACATCTTTTTCGTCAGTTCGAGTTGCTTGTCTTCGTAGACTTTCATGTCTAAAACACCAGAGTTCAAGTCGTCGATGGTTTTCTCGACCAATCTTTGCGTTTGTTTTCGTTTCTCGTGGACGTCGCTCAAATGTTTCGTCGTGGACGACGCCAACGTCATCGATTTCAAATCGGGTTCGTGGACAAACCTGTGGTCGGCTAACGGCCAATTGTCGTGGATGGACATGACGACGGAATCTGTCAACGCTTGCACAAAAAATATGGGCGTTCTGATAAATTTGATCGAATTTCTTGCCACCGCACAACGGTGTACTTTTCGATTGCTGCCGCGCTTGGTGCACTCGCTCGGTAACGAATCCTCGGCGCGCCAAAACTTCAAGTACTTCTTCCAACTCGTCTCGTCCCACGGGATAAACGACGGTTTCATTTGGCCGTAGGTGTTGGTGGAGTTAGTCGTGTTGAGACCGAATCGTAAGAGCAGACGACTTTCCGCAGAATTCAAGTAGACGCCGTCTTCGCTCTTCTGGTCGTCGTCGCTTTCGCCGAGCTCCGCGGCGGCGTGCCGGAATTTGTCTTGCAATTTATCTTTAAACGTGGAGAAAATTTCGCTGAAAATCCCAGTTTCCTCTCTGTCGCTGCTGCTGGTGGTGCTGGTGGTTGCAGTGCTTGCATTCGCTTTTGTCTTGTCATCGTCATCGGTAGCGGAGGCGTTTTTCTCGTTTGACTTTTTGTTGTTGTTTTTGTTGTTGTTGTCCGCGGGAGGCGTAGCTTTCTCTACCAACGCATCGTCGTCGTCCGTGACTAAAGCGGAAGAGAGTGTATCCTCTTCGGCGTTTTCTTCGAAAATCTGTTCCACCATCTCGTCAAATTTCATCGACTCGATTTCCTCTTCTTCCTCCTCCTCTTTGTTACTCTTCGTCGCGCTGTGGTTGTCCTTCGACGCCTCTTCTTTATCGTCATCTTTGGAATCGTCGTCAGAGTTTTTATTTTCACCGATGGACATTTGATCTCTCGGGTCGTAAAACGTGTGCGTGTGAAAGTAGTGAAATCCAGCGAAGGCGATGCCGGACACTTTGGGAGGTTGCAGTTTTGGGTCGTACCCTTGAGCTTCGTACGCTTGTGCGATAACATCCGCCCACCGATCGATTTGTGCGACTAAACCGACTCCACCGGCAGATTTTCCGGAGAAGATGATGTTTTTCGCCGACAACAAATCGTGATGGTTGATGAGTTCATCCAAGACGGCGTCGACGATGAGACCGCCGTTCATGGTCACGCCAGACGCGTCCGGTTCGCTACTTCTGCCCAACCAAGAGTCTCCAGAACAATACGCGATATTTACCATATTTGCCGTGTTGAACGCTTCGTTGGATTTCAACACGGATTGAATACCAGTCGAGAAGTGATACGTCCTCGGCACTAATTTCGAAGAGCCTAATCCCGTCGCCGCCCGTCTCGTGCAGTCCTCGTCGTTTACGCACGTGCCTCCACCGGAAAGCATGATGATCCACGTTTCGCCGCACGAGTGTTCGACACCATCGCTTGTACATCTTTTCCTTCGCACGGAGCGGTCGATGCGCTTCGATAAATAATACGCGGGAGGCGATCCGTCCAAACATTTCGCGTTGTTTGAAGCGTGATCGAGAAAGCGCACCGGCGATACCGGATTCGGCTTGTATTTCTCATCGCTCGCATCAACTTTACCGATGTCATCGTCGTCGATGTGAAAGGTACCGTCGGCAATGTTGTCGACGATACCCTTCGCGACGTCTTTGACGATGACCGCGGCGTCCGTAACAACTGCCTTAGCGTGCGGTGCAACTTCTACCACCCCTTTTTTAATGTTGTTGTTGTTATTATTATTACTATTATTATTATTCGTTGTTGTTGTTGTTGCATTCTTTTGCACACGTTGTTGTTGTTGTTGTTGTTGTTGTTGTTGTTGTTGTTGTTGTTGTTTCGGTTGTTGCTTTGGCTTCGCGTCCGCGGGGGTGGTGGTCGTTGGCGAAGCGCTACCGCCGCTATTCTTGGCGTTCGTGTTGTTGTTACTACTCGGAGTAAAAGTACTCGTTGACGCGATATTGTTTTTCTCGTCCGCTCCTACCTTTGCCGATGACGCGACTGATGACCCGGTCCCCGAAGTGGCGGTATTCTTCGCATTACCATTCTCGCCCTTCTTGCCGTTATTGTTGTTGTTATTAACATTGACGATACCGTTCTTCTTGTCGTCGCCTCCGTTGCTCTCGCCTCCTCCGTTGCTCCCGCTACCGGCACTCGCACTCTTGTTCTTACTATTATTATTATTATTGCTATTAGTATTCTCGCTCTTAGTATTCGAAGACGACGCCTTCGAGGAAGCTTCCGCGGCGGCGGCGGCGAGAGAAGAATCCTTCTTCGCTTGTTCCCTCGCGTGTTTCGCCACCGCTTCTTTCACCAGTTCTTTCCTTCTCTCCTCTAAGAAGAAGTCAATCTTTTCCTTCTCTTGTTTCGTCAGTTCGTCTTCGTCCGGTACTCCCGTTTTCACTTGTTGCATTTGTTGTCCTCCCCCGAGTCTTTTCAACGTTTTACTCAAACCACCGCTCATCTTTGTTCTCGTGTTTGTCATCGTCATCACCAAAGCGGCGACCGTTATTAAAATCAGAGCAAGAAAAAAGACGCCTCCTCCTTTTCGAATTAAACTCGTTCCAAAGTTTCCTCTCCGTTTGATGTACTTAGTAGTATTCGACAGTAAAGGCGTCGCTTCCACATCATCATCATTTTCATCATCGCGGGAAGAAGAAATTTTGGTCATCATTTTCTTCCTTTCTTTTCCTCCTCCTCCTCCCGTTCCAAAAGAAGAAGAAGAAGAGGAAGAGTTGTTGTTCTGAACGACGGAGGACTCGATGTTCTCAGAGTCTCCTCCTCTGTTGTTCTTTTTAAAGCGGAGAATTTTTCCTTTACACGATGAATATGAAATCTTTTAAAGAATCTCTCTCTGAAGGAAGAAGAGAGGCGCGGGACAAGAGAAAAGAGAGAGAGGTTTGAGAGCTCTCTTGGCCCATTAGGGTTTAGAACCCTAAACAAAAAATTTGCAAAAAGAAAAAAAAATTTTGTGGAGAGAGACGTACGAGTAAGAATGAGGCGCTTAAGAGTACCCACGAAGCACTTAAACCCTAAACATATAAGTGCTTTGGTCTTACTCTTAAGTGCTTACTCCTTACTCCTTGGTAAAAAACATTTCCTCGTAGACCGTTAGAAGAAAACAATCTCACTTTTTGCTCTTGCTTTGACTACTCTTTCTGTTCGTTGTGCGCGGTCTCGTTCTCTCTCTCTCTTTTAAGCGTACGTAGTAGCTGGTGTGACAACAACTTCAGAATACGAGACGACTTTTGCTCTTCCTAATGATGTTGTGTGCGAAAAGAATAATGCATTATTGTTGAAAGATAGAAGGGAAAAACGATGGAACAAACGCAAATCTTGCCTCCCGTGCAAACGACCAAACGAGGCGAAAGAGCGCACGTGCACGCGTTTTCCTCCTCTCTTACGAAGAAGAACGAGTCGTCGCAATTCTCGTGTACCTACGTCAACGAGAAAACAGGGAAAGCGTACATAGTCACTTTCCTGGGAAGGACTCAGAGAAAGAAAACGACGGTTGAACACCAACACGCGAAAATCACGTGCGTCTGCCCGTTCGCGCCTCCTTTCGATACAAAGAAGCACATGGCAGCTTCGGGAGCATCCGACGGTTCAATCCAGATCTGGTCGTTAGAAACTGGAGCGTTGATAAAACGACACGAAAAGGTTTTAGCCGGTCCGGTGCGGGACGTGTGTTGGTCCTTCGACGGCGCGAAGGTACTCCTCGCGGGCGAAGGGCGAGAGCAGTTCGCGAAGTGCGTCGACGCGGAGACGGGGACCGCGGTGAAAGACCTTTCGGGGGCGACCAAAGCGTGCACGACAGTTTGCGGGAGCAGGAAAGGGAAGCCGCACAGAGTTATAACAGGATCGGAGGATTTTCGAGTGCGATTTTATACAGGTGGGCCGCCGTTTCAGTTGGAACAACGAGAGCGAGCGAAGCGACGAACACACACTCACGAAAAGTATATAAACGAAGTTCGAATGTCCAGAGACGATAAGTACGTGCTTTCCGCGGCTGGCGATGGGATTGGCGTTTGGGACGTCGAGACGCTCGAGATGGTTGGCGACGAAGGACGGGTCGCCGCGAAGGACGGATCGACGTACGGCGTCGCGTGGTTAGACGACGACGAGGATGAGGAGAATAACACAATTTATCGGTTCGTTTCGAGCGGGGCGGATAAAATGGTGAAACTTTGGAAGGTGAAAGACGTCGTGCGAGAACGACAAGTAGGCGTAGACGTAGAAATCGTCGAGATTTTGAAGAAAACAGACGAAGAAGGAGAAGAAGAAGATGACGTTCGGTTGGTCGTGAAACCGAAGACGGAACAACACGTCGCGAAACACGTCACGCTCGAGGACGCGTACAGTTGTTGCGGCGCGGAGACAACCGTCGATGATATGCAAATAGGCGTGTGCGCGTCCGCCGAGACGGTCGTTTCTTGCGGCTTGTCCGGAAAGATGACCGTGCTCGACGTCGTCGAAGTCGACGATAAAGACGAGTTTGGTGAAAGGAAGAAGAAAAAGCAGCTGCGTTTTCGGGAGGAGATTTTAGGACACTCGAGGCCGATAACGGCGATGTGCTCGGTCGATGTTTCGTCGGGGTCGTCTTCTTCGACGGAGAAAAAGTATCAGGTTTGGACGGCGAGCATACGAAGGGAAGACGATCCGAGACCGAAGATATTGGTCTGCGAGTACGTTCCGGAAACGAAAACCATCGAAAACGTGCGAGAAGTCATAAAGAATACGCCGCTGAAAAAAGTCACGAAACTGGTCAACTGCGGGAACGATATCGTCGCCGCGATTGGTTTCGACGATCACTTGCGCTTCGCGAGCGTTAAAGACATGGCTTTTATAGATGATGACTTTGACAATAGTAACGACAATAACGACCAGGAGTGTCATCGTCGCGCCGTAAAATTTGAGCAACAGCCAATCGACGTCTGCGTCGTTTCCGTTTCCGTTTCGATTTCGCAAGACGAAGAAGAAGAAGAAGAAGAAGAAGAAGAACCACTACTTCCGAAAACAACAAAAGTTACGACGAAAGAAGTTCACCACTGCGAACTTATGATAACGTTTGCAAACGGTCTCGCGAAACTCGTGCCGATTGAATACGAGAAATCGTCATCATCGAGCGACAATAATGGAGGAGGAGGAGAGTTGAAAATTCTATTTGATAAAATACAACAGATTGACGTGAGGACGACGATTCAGACGACGACGATTCAGACGACGACGACGAGAAGGAAAAAAGAAGTCGAGTTATCGTGTGGACGCGCCGTTCAGTTTTCTTCCGGCGGCGGCGGCGAAAAAACGCTTTTCGCTTTCGGCTGCGCCGACGAAGCCGCGGTGTACATTTTCGAGAGAAGAAACGAAGACGGCGTCGTTGAACACAAACAAACGCTCGAGCGAAGCAACGCGTCCTCGTCGTGCAACATCACGTGCATAGATTTTGCTCCAAACGGAAAACATCTCGCCGTCGGCGATTCCAATCGAGAAATTGTCTTATGGACGACGACTTCCAACGCCGAAGATGAAGATGAAGATGACAAAGATGAAGAAGAAAGAAAACAAGAAGAGACGAAAGAAGAGTTATTCTTCCGTCTCCTAAAACCGCGCGATCGACGACACTCCAAATTCCTTCACAGCAGCCGAATCGAAGACGTCCACTGGTCTCGCTCCTCCACGTCCTTCCTCTCGTGCTCTTTAGACGGCCGCGCGAAAATCTGGCGAAACGTAGTACGAAAGAGTAGTAGTAAAAGTAGCGCGGTCAAAGTCGTCGAGGAGGACGTGAACGCCGTCCGAGGCGGCGTACGTTTCGCCCAACTCTTATACGTCAACAACGAAAACGACGAAAACTTCGACAAAGAAAACGAGGATGATTTGGAGACTGCAAATGCGCATCTCGTCTGCGTCGGCGCCGATTGCGCCGTGCGCTTCTTCGCGCATACTCCGTCTTAGTATTTAAAGAGTTAGAAGTAGAATTTCATCGCATCATTGGAACAGAGACAGCAAATTGCACAAATGTACCATCAATACTTCTGTGTTGTACGTCTCAAGACTGATGTGCAGGTACTCAAATGGCCACATTGATACCAATCGTAAACATTGACACATATCGCGTCAAATTCAATTAATTCATTCACATTCTGAACAGAGACATTCCCCACAAAAAGTACGCGCACTTTAGACCATTAAAACAGATCCTTTTACTCGCGACTTTACTCTCACGCGTACGTACAAATAGTGTCAATCGTAATTCTTCTAAAAATGGCGAAGAAAAACAGCACGAAGAAGCGTCAAAGTCGAATCGCGGACGCTTTAGTGAGAGAGCGGAAACAGTTGGAAAAGCAGCGAGAACGCGAATTGAAGATGAAAGAAGAAGAAGAGAAGACGAGCGTTGGACGGCAGATGCGCGAAAAGAGGAGCAAGAAACACGAGAATACTAAAGGAGGAGTACGCGTTCTCACCGGTGGCATTCAGAAACAGAAGAAATCTTCTAAAAGAGAAGGGAAGAATCGACACAAAATCGTACGCGGCGTTCGAGTGGGAAACGCGACGAAAATACGCAAAAACGTCACCTACGGCGGGATTACGATTAAAGATAGCGAGAGCAAAAAAGCAGTCTTAGAAATGCTGAAAGCGGAGGATAGGATGATGGTGTAGAGTGAAATGCGCGAAGATGTGACGACCTTTTACGGCGTTTGATCGTCGCGCGATGAAAGCGAGCGAGAGCGTTAAAAAGCGGTTTCGTTGGCGACGCCGAAAGCGGAGGAGAGGAGGAGGATGGTGTAGTAGAGTGTGCGTGTGTATGCGCGCCGCTATTTCTGCGTGTATTAGTATTAGTATTAAAGTAAACGTATTATTTTACAGTCTCACGGCTTTGAGGACGACGAGGGACTCTTCGTCCGCTTTCGTCCATTTCGCGCGTTCGACTCGCATTCCGTCTTGGTTGGATAAAATCTCCATCATCTCCTCGATATCGTTTTGCGCGTACGCGACGACGAGAAACGTCCCTCCGTTTGGTCGCAACCACGATTTGATGTCGTAGAGAATTCGGTCGACGACTTCTCGGCCGCGAACGCCTCCGGCCCACGCGGCGGTTAACGAGGAAGACAAAGAAGAACTTTTCGTTGAAGGGTCGTAAATCTCTTCCGAAGGTGTGACCACGTACGGTGGGTTGAACAGCAACACGTCTATTAGTTTCTTCTTCCTCTCTTCTTCTTTCACTTCTTCTGTTTTCTTCTTCTTCGCATTTATCCGGCGGCGGTAAAACCGGTCGTCCTCTAACATGTCGCCGCGGAAAATCTCAATCGAATACCGCGACGACGACGAGTCGTCTTCATCAAAGTCCTCCTTTTCCTCCTCCTCATCATCCCCGACGACTCGCAACCCGTGTCTCCGCATCGTCTCTTTCGCGTGTTCTACCGCCTTTTCGTTCACGTCTACTCCGAGAAACCGCCACACGCGACGACATTTTTTCTTCGTCTTTGAATCATCTTCCCGCTGCTTCCTTTGAAGCCGCTCCTTCATTTCTTCGCAAAACCGCATCGCGTGCGAACACAGCACGTACCCGGAACCGACGCCGATTTCCACGCTGACAAATTCTTCTTCCTCCTCGTCGTTTTCATCATCAAAATCGTTTTCATCGTCGTCATCGAGTCGTCTCAACGCGTTCGATTCCTTCCTCTTTTCCCGAGACCAAATCTCCTCCGCGACGGCATCGGCGAGGAGGAAGGAGTCTTCGCTCGGCTCGTAGACGACGGATTTGTCGTACGAGGTGTCTCTGATTCTCGCCATTATTATGGGAACAGTGTTATAAATGAAGCGATTGTTCGGTGATGCTTAGTATTCTTGTTCGTTCGTTCGTGAATGAATGAAGAAAACAGTTAAAATTATGAAGAAAAGTCTGCTGTAAAAAGCGCGTTCGATCGATCGATCAGGAATCTCTCTCTCTCTCTCTGCTAAAGGGAAGCGAACCCTCTCCTCGCTCGCACGCGATTTTCATTCTCTCGCATCTGCTCTAAAGCGTTCCATAAGTCTTCGATTTTCACGTCGACTTGTTTATCGGCGTCGTCTTCGGCGTACTCTTCCGCTCGTAAATCTTTTATGCGGACGCATCCGTTTTCCCACTCCGAAGGGGCGACGAAGACGACGTATCTTGCGCCGATGCGGTTGGCGTAATCGAAGGTTTGCGCGACTTTTTTTTTCGGTTCGAGGAGGACGTCGACGACGACGAGTCTTTTGTTTTCGTCGGCGCTATTAATGTTTCCATCTCCGTCATCATCGTTACTACTACTACCACCACCACCACCACCACTACCATTCGAAGGAGGAGAAGTCTGCCTCAACAAACCCGCCGCTTTCATCGCCTTGCCTTGCATGTCTTTGTTATACGCGCAGACGCAGAAATCAACCCTTTTTTGGACGTTTGGGAGTAAATTTTTCTCCTTCAAAAGTTCGACGATGACGCAATCGCCGAAACCAAACCCGCACGCCGGTACCGGCGTCGTCGCTCCGTACAAAGATAACAACTTATCGTATCTACCACCACCGGCGATCGCTCTCAACTCGCCGGCTTTATCGAACGCTTCAAAGACGACGCCGGTGTAATACGCTAATCCTCTCACGACGGAAGCGTCGAATTGGAGCCAGTCGCCGAAACCGTACTCCTCCGCCAGTTTGAACAATTCTTTCAACTCGCGTATGGATGAATCGTCCACGGCTTTCGTATTGCTATTAGTATTATCACCATCATCACCACCGCTACTTACCTCGATCGCCTCTCTGGCCATTTCCTCCAACTCCTCGACCGTTTTACAACTCAACGTCTTCACCACGTTCTCCGCGGTTTCTCTCGGTAACCCCAACGTCTCCGTCAACTCCTTTACCACCGCCTCGGCGCCAATCTTATCTAGCTTGTCCAATATCACGCACGTCGGCGCGAAAATCTCGTCCGGCACGTCGTTAATCGTCAACATCGATTGCATGACTTTCCTCGAATTCACTTTAATCCCGACGTCCGCGCTCGTAATCCCGCAGCTCTTAAAAAACTCCACCGCCGCGCTCAACAACTCCACCTCCGCGGTTATTTCCTTGCACCCAATAATATCCATGTTCCACTGATAATGCTCTCTTTTCCTTCCTCTCTGCGTGGCTTCAAACCTCCAACACTGCGGTATCGAAAACCACTTCAGCGGCAAAATCATCGACGCGCCTCTCGACAACACCATCCTCGCTAACGTCGGCGTCATCTCCGGTCTCAGCGTCACTTCCACCCCGTCTTTATCCACGAACGAATACATCTGTTGCGTGATCTCCTCCCCGGCTTTCCGTTTGTATAACTCTTGCCGTTCCAACACCGGCGCGTCGTACTCCTCGAACCCTGCTCTGAGACCACATTTCCGGAATTTCTCAAACAACCACGTTTGCAATCGAAACTCCTCGGGGAAGAAGTCTCGCGTGCCGGAGACGGCATCCAAGTGAACCGGAGGCGTTTGCGACGCGTGCACCGTTACAACCGAGCCTCCTCCTCCCGATGACGACGCTAAACCTTCTCTCTTCTTCTTCAGTTCTTTCTCCAACTTTTCCTTCTTTTTCCGCTCCTTCTCCGCTTGGCGAATCAGTTGCTTCTCCGTTTTCGGTTCCTCTTCGGACATCTTTTTAAATAAACTCACGGGGACAAAAAGAACCAAAACCACCAGTTCAAATCTCGGGTGATTCTCGGTCGTTCTTCTTCTTCTTCTCTCTTGTTCTCTTCCTTTGTCTTCTTCTTCTTCTCTCTTCTTCGTTTTGTGGTGATTTCTGCCGCCATTTTTAGAGGGAGAAAAGGACGAGTATTTAGGGTGTACAAAAGTGTCGATTTTTTTTTTATGAAGGAGAACGTTTTGTACAAACAAGTTTCATTGGATATACTACTTCGAGAGCGTCAAAAACACACTCTCTCTTATTCTCTCTCTTATTCTCTCTCTCTCTCTCTCTCTCGAGATATTTCTCTCACGATGCAAAATCATAGGAAATTAGAAGATGGACCCTTTGTAGCCGGCTTTTTCTCTTTCGGCTTGCATCTTCGCCGCGGCGGCGGCTCTTCTGGCGTTGGACGCGTCCTCCTCCGCCTTGGCCTTGGCCTTCTTCTCCTCCGGCGTGAGTTCTTTCTCGCTGGAACCTTCGTAGGCGTTCCAGTTCGATTGGCCCGCGACGGACGTTTTGAACGTTTCCGAATCATCTCTGGGAGGGGCGGAGAAGTTGCCGCCAGATCTGTTTAAAAAGAATAGAACAAAAGAGAGCGCGACAGAGTGAGTACACAAAAGAGTAAAAAATACGACAGCTTTGAAAAAGAACGAAATTTTTTTTCCTCTCTTTTCTCTTCTTCTTCTTCTTCAAAAGTGTTTGTTGTTTTTTGTCCTCTTCGCGTGCGATGGTTGTTGACGTGTCCTTTTTTGGAGCAAAAACGTGTTCACAGTTATTGGACAGTTGAGCACTCGCGCGATATCTCTCTTTCACTCTTTCCAATTATCCATATCTCGTCGCGAAAGATACCATACTTTATTTACGCTCTCTTTTCGACGAAAGGAGGGAACAAAAGAAGCTTTCACGGCGAATGGTGTTTGTAGTCGAGAGGAATGAAGACGTCGTTCTCCTTCGCGCGCGCGCGCGCCCGAAAGCATTCGCGCGTTTAATAATGGAAAAAATGACGTGTACCGAAAAGAGGAAAAAAGAACAAAATGGATGAACGATCCAACACACGCAGAAAACACTTTAAGAAGAAGAACTTCTTCGTACCTGCGGGTGACGTCTCTCTTGGAAACAGTCGCGTTCAAGCGAACGGATTGAGTAACAGTTTGAGTGACAGAAAACATTTTTAGTATATAAGAGTGTGTTGTGTGACGTGTGTCTTTTCAAAGAAATAAGTGAAGTCCAAAGGGGGGTGAGCTTATCTTTCTTCACATTTTTTTTTCGCTTCTTTTTTGACCTTTCATATTTAGGGTTCCAAGGGCAAAAATTTTGTAACGACACAGACCGCGTGTGAGTTTTTCTCGGAGCAATTTTCGTCCCAAATTTCGTCTTCAGAAAAGACTTTTAAAGCGCGCGTTTAACGACTCTTTTCAGAAGACATTTACCCCTTTATTTGCGATAAGAGAGAATAATGATGACGGCGCAACAACAACAACAACAGTATTCTTCTCCTTCCTCCCATCAAACGAATCAACCACCACAAAAACAGTTCGACACCGGACACGGGGATCAGATTCACGATTGCCAGTACGATTATTACGGACGGGTACGCATACTTTTGAACTCTGAACTCTCTCTTTAACTCTCTCTCTCTCTCTCTCCTTTTTATCGCGCGCGTGCGAAAGCGTGATGTGCTGTTGTTGTTCTTGTTGTTGTTCTCGATGTGTGTATATATTTATACGCAAGAAGAAGCGCGCGGTAATGTTCTTTGAATTGTGTGTTGAGAGAGAGAGATCAACACCAACGGAAACGACTCTCTTACTACGAATAACTATACTGACATTTTTTATACTCTCTTAATACTACATTACTAAAACCAATCATCATCATCGTCAAACTGAATAATAATAACGATAATACATAAATAAAGAGAGTGGCGACGTGCTCGTCCGACCGAACGATCAAAGTGTTCGATACCGGAACGACGATGACGACGACGACGAGTGGTGATGGCGGCGGCGGCGGCGAAAACGTCGCGAATCATCCTCCTCCTCAAGAGGCAATCGTCGAAAGAGCGAACGCGACGACGCTCACCGGGCACGAAGGGCCGGTGTGGCAAGTATCTTGGGCGCACCCGAAATTTGGCGCGTTGTTAGCGTCGTGTTCGTTCGATCACACGGTGATGATATGGAAGGAGACGAGTTCGAACGTTTTTTCAAGAGTGTACGTGACGCCGAAAGGTTTTTTCGACGGGAGCGTGAATGCGATTTCGTGGGCACCGCACGAGTTTGGGTGCGCCGTGGCGGCGTGCTCGAGCGACGGGAGCGTAGCGGTTATTTCGAGTAATAGTAATGTGGCGGGAGGAGGGTGGCGAAGCGAGAAGATTTCGAACGAAGCGCACGCGGTTGGGTGCACCGGGGTGTCGTGGGGACAAAACGACGAGATTGCGAGTTGCGGGTGCGATAACTTGTGCAAGATTTGGACGAGAGGAGGCGCCCAGGAAGGAGGAGGAGGAGGAGAGAGTAGCAATCATAACCAACATCATCATCATAATCAACAACAACAATGGCGACTAAAGAAAGAACTTCGAGGTCACTCGGATTGGGTGAGAGACGTCCAATGGGCGCCAAACAACGGTGGTTCCAACGTCCAACAAATCGCTTCCTGCTCGCAAGACGGCAAAGTGTTCATCTGGACCGAAAGCAACAACAACAGCAGTACGAATACTGCCAACAAAGACTACCACTCCGTCCTTCTCAACGACTTCAAAACCGCCGTCTGGCGTCTCAGCTGGTCCGTCGTCGGGAACGTCCTCGCCGTTTCCGACGCCAACAACCAAGTGAGCGTGTGGAAAGAAAGCGTCGACGGCGCGTGGACGCAGATTCAGTCAAAGTAATAGCAAATGTATCATCGATGTTACGCCGTTTCATTTTTCTCATCACTTGAACCAATCGACACAAAAAGAAGCACTTTAAAAGAATTTGATGAACGCGAACGCGTCCACCTTCGTCCCGTCCACCTTCCTCTCTGCCAAAGAGGACAAAGAAGGAGAGGAAGACGTGAACGAGGAGGAAAACGAGGATATATATTTCGCCATCGACGTCGAGTGCGTCGCGACTGGATACACGCACAACGACCGAGCGGTGGCGCAGATTGCCGTCGTGGACGACGCGATGCGGACTTTAGTGAACGTTTTCGTGAAAGAAGAAGGCACTGCTTCCACGTCGTACGATGATGAAAATGAAAACGATACCAACATAGTGTCCACGATTGAACCGTTGACGGGGATAACGAGGGAAAAATTAGAGAAGGAAGGAATTCCGTTTGCAGATGGTAAGAACTGACACTTACGCGTATTGAGTATTTCACGCTTTACGAGTATTATCGCACAATAATAAACTGACGACTTATTCTTATTTTTCTTTGAAACAACGACACGCAAACAACAGCCATGGTTCTGGTTCGCCGATGTTTACCTTCCCGAAAAGCCATTTTGGTCGGTCAAAACGTCTCCAAAGACATCGAGTGGTTAGGTTTGCGCGAAGGCGAAGACTTCAAAGGCGTCGTCGATTTGTGCGGCGTGTGGAGAACGTGGAATCCAAAGTTTAAAACCTATTCAGTGTTCTCGCAAGATCATCTGGTGAGGAGGTTACTGAAAGGCCAGCTGGAGTTGAGCGAGAAACACTGCGCGGAAGGCGATAGCGTGAAATCGATGAAACTGTTTCAGTTGTGGAGAGAGTTACACCACGAGCCGGAGAAGTTGCAACGAGAGAAGGAGAAATTGTTGGAAGGCGCACCAGAACCGAGTTTCGCGAAGAGGTTTCCAACTTTCGAGGGTGTGTGCATGGGAAACAGGAAGACGTGCACGTGCGGAGCGCCTTTTTTTGGCTGATGACGACGCCTTTGCGAGCGGCGAGAGAGATCGTTTGCGCGAGGATTAATACACACACACATTAGAAAAATACTAGAGAGACTTTCTTACGCGGAGGAGATTTACCTCAGGACGGGATGAGAGCGCCATG
>JACLAA010006664.1_pt1 | contig 21715 bp, 13 predicted proteins | sample 8027891 | NCBI WGS metagenome assembly JACLAA01 (sample SAMN15724900, study PRJNA655200) | protist metagenome | isolation source: fluorescence activated cell sorting (FACS) single amplified genomes of... | place: Spain: Blaines Bay Microbial Observatory, Mediterranean Sea | collected 2016-01-19 | reverse complement strand
GGTGCTCGCCGTCGACGTCGACGCCGTGGCGGCGAGCTACGCGTTAGGAAACGGTGTCACGTTCTGCGCCGACGATCTCGCGTACGGCGTGCGCTTCGAAGATCCAGGGGACTTGGCGGGCTTCTGCCGGGCCGTCGCGGCCGCGGCGCGCGCGACACGAATTTTCGAGCTCCGGGCGTCGGCGGATGAGAGAGTGGTACAAAGGGAGGACCTCTGCGAGGTCGCGGTAAGGGTCTATAAAGGTGATGAGCTGGTGCTCGACGACCCGGACGCGGCCTGCGCGGCGGACGGCTCCGTCGAACCGGTGCCGGGCCTCGGTTCGCGTGTCGTCGGCGCGCGGCACGGGAGTGCCATAGGTATGCTCATAGGCGACCGCTGGGTCGAGGCCGTCATAGGGCACATTTCCGGAGACGCCCTGCCCGAGGACCCGCCTTTGTTGCCGAAAGAGGTCATAGAGGAGCGCGTCGTCACGCCGCCGCCGAAACTACGGCCCGTGTCGCTGGACGCGGCGCGGCGCCAGCTTGATGAGTTACTCCTCCGAGCCAAGGCGGGGGAGGCCGAGGACCCGCGTGTGGCCGAACTGCTCAAGGAGCGCGACGTGTTGTTGCGATCGAAACTGCGCGGCAACGAGGATGCGTTGGAGAAGCTGCGCGCGTTCATGGGGAAGCTGAAGCAACCGCGGAATGTGGAAGAGCCTGAAATCCCGCCCGCGGCGCGCGCCTGGAAGGCCGAGGTCGACGCCGGGGTCGCTTGTGGTAAAGCGGCCATGGCCGCGGAGCACGCCCGTCTCGCGGCGCGGAACGCCTCGGTGTGGGCGGCAGTACCCGCGCCACGCGAGATGGTGCCGGTCAACGGCCCGATCGCGGACGCGCTGCTGCGATCAATAGCGTTCGACCTCGAGGTGCTGGAACGACGGGGGAGCGCCGCGGACCACGCGCGGTACCTGGAGGGGCTTCGGGCGGTCCTGAGGAGGGAGGAGGGGCGTAGGGATGATTCGTTCTTGTTGTATTGGAGCTAGTAGGTTCTAGAGGTTGTTGTATTCAGCTATTTTACAGCGAGACGAGTTTATTGCTCGCAAGCGACAGCGTCGGACATATTAGAGACGATCCAGCCGCCGTACGGACGTCTCCGCCACCTCTCGAAGCGCTCAACGCAGCACGACGCGCCGGCTCGCCGCAGCTTCAGGCAAAATCGCCATTTTGCCCAAGCTCGGCATACAAGCCGCTGACACACGAAGAGACGCCGCTGACGCCCCACGGCAGCCACCTGACGCCGCTGACGCCCCACGGCAGCCACCTAACCCATACGCTCGCACGCAGGTCCCCACCAACACGTCGCAGCGACGATAGCGTAGACAAGTCGGTCGAGTCGGCAGCCTTTTCGGAGGCCCCCCACTCCCGCACCACTTACAACATGTCTAAAAAGGCGGAAGTCGTGAAGGAGGTGACGACCCTGGGCCCCAAGCTCACGGAGGGCGAGACGCTCTTCGGCGTCGCGCACATCTTCGCGTCGTTCAACGACACGTTCGTGCACGTCACTGATCTGTCGGGCCGTGAGACGCTCGTCCGCGTGACGGGCGGCATGAAGGTCAAGGCCGACCGCGACGAGGCGTCGCCCTACGCGGCCATGCTTGCCGCCCAGGACGTCGCCGTGCGCTGCAAGGAGCTCGGCGTGACGGCGCTGCACATCAAGATCCGCGCCACTGGCGGCAACAAGACGAAGACGCCGGGCCCCGGCGCCCAGTCGGCGCTGCGGGCCCTTGCGCGCGCGGGCCTCAAGATCGGCCGCATCGAGGACGTGACGCCGATCCCGTCCGACTCGACGCGCCGCAAGAGCGGTCGCCGCGGTCGCCGCCTCTAGGCGTGCTGGTGCTGCTACTGTGGTAATACTAGTTGACACAATTATACATCCGCGTCCGGCTCGGAGAGGATCCACTCCACGCCCCACTTGCCCCCGCGCTTCGCGAGGCTGAACGTGTAGAGGACGTCGTCGATCCGGACGCGCCGGACGTAGCGATCCTCGCCGTCGCGCAGCTCCGAGACCGTCGTCGGGTCCGAGGCGCCCGTGAGGAGTTTGCAGTAGGGCTCGGAGCGCAGCGCGACCCAGAAGTCGTTCAATCTCGCTACGTCGCGCGGGGCCAGCGATCGGAAAAAGTCGCTTCTGAACGAAAACGGGTCGACGTGGGCGGCGTCGTAGAGCGCTTTCACGCCGTCCGTAGAACCTGTGTGGAAACCAAATTTCGGGTGCCACACGCCATCGACGCGACGTGCTTCCGTAGCTGCGTCTGATTTCCACACAGGGTAGAACGGTACTCCTCGTGGTCCCACTGGATGTCGTCGCGGCGCCCGAAGTCTACGGAGCGCGTTTTGAGGCCTTCGAGCAAGGCGTCCAGCGTCGCCGCGGCTCCGATGCGTCGAAATAACGCGAGCGTCTCCAGAAAATTGGCGTTTTCGCTGTTCTCGTCGTAGAGCCGCGCCGGCCGCGCGACGCCGCGGACTTGCGAGGCTTGGTGGGCCAGTCTCCGGTTATTACGCGGCGACTCCGGCGCGTGGAACGCGGCGGCCTCGACGAGCAACATTAAGATCGAGAGCTTCATCGTTCGAAGAGCGGGCAGCGGAACAAAACTGCTGCGCCACGATCTTTTACTGTGGGGTGGTGCTATGCGATTTTTGGGGCCGCAGCCGTTCACCACGCGTGTAGAAAGTTTAGATGGATGGCCCAGCGTGTACAGCTCTGTACGGGCGTACAGCGACTCGCGGAAGAAATCGGCTTAAAAAATCGGAGCTAGCGGTCGGTAAAGACACTAGGAAGCGGGGAACCCCGCGACGTAACTAGCCTGAGCCTGAGCGGGGAGAGCGGGAGGGGTACGGGAACCCCGCGACGTAACTAGCCTGAGCCTGAGCGAAGCGGCTCTGAAACGGCTCTGTGGGCGCTGGGAGTACCGTGGTGGCCATGGCCCACTCCGAGGGGCGGTCCGGTGTAACGACATCGACAGCAAAAAGTGTTACGCGGCGGCGTCGACGGCGTCGGGGTGGTCGGGCGACGGTTCGATCGAGGGCACATCAGAATCTTTCGCCGGCGACGCGACGACGCGGCCCGAGGCGAAGAGCGCGGCGACGAGGTCGTCCTTCTCGACGCACGCGTCGCCCTCCACTCCCAAATCGTCCATGAGCGCCTTGAGGCGTTTCACGGACCAGTCCCGGAGGTCGGCTGGCTCCATGACGATGACGTCGTCCTCCGTGTCGTAGACGTCGACGACGCCCGCCTCGACGACGCGCCGCACCAAATCGCGCTTCTCGCCAGGTACATCGCTATCTACTGGCAGTAAGGCTCGCAATTCGGACATGGACTTGCGGAAGAGTTGGCTCATGGAACATCGTGGTCGCCGCTTCGACATGCGCTCGGCCCGGCCCTCTTCGAAGGACGCGTCGTCGGTGGGCAGCTCGTAGCGGCAGTTCGGGCAGGTGCAATGTTTGATCAACCAGTCTTTGACGCAGCCCGGATGATACACATGGCCGCACGGCAGCTTCGCGACCTCGTCGCCCTCGCTCAGTGCCTCCAAACAAACGCAGCACGTCGAGTTCTCGCCAGACAATTCGTCGGCTCGAGCCGGTTGGACGGGGAGATTGGCAAGGGTTGCAGCAGAAGCGGGCGGCGGGCCCTTGGGCTCCTGGGCCTCGGCGACGCGCCGCGCCGCCTCGGTGCGCTCGAGCGCCGCCTGCAATCGCAACTCCGAGGCCGCGAGGGCCGCGAGGATGGCGAGCGACGACCCCGGCTGCAGGCTCAGTCCGTTCGTCGTTCCATTATTGGCCACGAGCGTCCCGTTCCGATGTATAATCATCTGCGGCTGCGCGCGCGCGCGGCCGTCGAGTAGTATAAAGTTGCCGTGGTTGCCCTGGCCGAGGCGGATGATGCGCGGCTGCGGCCGGGGGCGCGGCTCGGCCGACGCGCCGGCGCCCATCGCGCACGGTGCGCCCGGCGACGCCTTCCCCCACCGGGCCGCCGCGGATTACTCCGGAACGTCGGGGATTGGCCCTCGGGGTGAGCCGCCGAGTGCCCGCGCGTCGTTTGCTCCCGCTGCGGTGGTGGTGCTGTTCCGCCTCAGTGCTGCCCGAGTGCTGCGCCGCGGTCGTATCCGGCCCGGGAATCAATCAGGGCACAGTGATGGCTGCCCGACGCCGCCCGGGGCCCTTTTCGCCGTCACGGAACGTCGTGGAGAGGCCGCCTGCACTGGGAGAGCAAGCCCAGCAGAGAGGACAGCGCCCCAAAAGAGCAGGGCAGTGCCCTAGCCCACGGGCCAAAAGCCTGCGCGGACGGCGCTCCGTGATGACCTCCTACGGTGTATGGCGCGTCAAATACCCGCCAAAGCCCGATATACCGGACGCGGCGCTCTGGAAGGACAAATATAAGCAGCCGCTGCGGTCGTCGAGCGCGTACCAGGCGTCCATCGCCCAGCCGAGCCGCCCGAAAAGCGTGCGGAGACGGCGGCGGCGGCCGACGCAGTACCAGCGAGACGCGTCGACCGTTGGCAGCTTCGACACGTTGAGCTACCACGACGGCGCGCGGACCATCGTCATGGTCCACCGCAACGACATCTGGTGCCGCGAGCACCGAAAGGTACTCGATCCTTGGGTTGTCGGGGTCTTCCAAAGGCCCGACTGTAGGTATCTTGAAATTCGGGCGAAGCGCGAGGCGCCGCGGGGCTTGGAGGTGAGTCTTCGCATCAGCGATCGACAGATCAACGCGCGGGCGCATCCGTACGACCTGCAGCACTGGGCGACGCGCGTGCTGCCGTTTGCCGTCGAGCTGTACTTCCCCGGCCGGGATCGGGCCCTGCCCCGGCTGCGGTTGCGGAGGGACTTCTTCAAGTATCTCATCGACGACGTCATCCTCGACACGCCGAATAGCGTCCGGGCGACGCTGAACGTCGCCATGGTCAACTAATCACATGTTACTAAAACTAGAGGCCGTCGAAGAAGGTCTCCTTCTTCGCCTTCTTCTTCGGCTTGTCCGAGTCGTCCGAGTCGTCGGAGGAGCCGCTCTCCTCGGCCAGCATCTGCTTGACAGCGCCGGCGTTCGTGGCGTCGAAGAAGCGCACGACGTTATCGTGGCTCAGCGAGGCCACGAGCTCGTCGCCGGAAGTTTTGGAGAGGACCTCGACGGGGAAGCCGCCGTGCGCGCCGACGCCGCCGATGTCCGTCAACGACGCGTCGTCGCCCTCCTCGTAGGCCCGGACGACGCCGTCGCCCGTGCCCGTCAAGACCACATCCTGGACGGCCACCAGGGCTTCCACCGAGTCGTGCTCCGACGCTACGACGGACGGTTCCTTGTCTAAGTCCCTGCGGCTCCAGACCAGCAAGGAGCTGCCTCGCGACGGCCTGCGCGTTGGCTGGATTGATCTTCTTCGACGACTATGCCTCCATCCTGATTGTGGGCAACTCGTTCCGACCGCTACTCCCGGCGTTACGAGTCTGCAAGGAGAAGTTCGCCGGGTTGCTGCATTTCGTGGCCGTCTGCGTCTCGGCATCGTCCCCCGTAAGCTCCTGGATCGGCCAGCAGGTCGGCATGGTGTCGACCGCCACGGCGGGCGTCCCCGCGGGCAAGCTCCCGAGCCCCTTCGTGCTCACGCTTGGCACGTTGCCGTACCGCTTCTTTCCGCTCTGTTTGCTGGCGTTCGTGGCGGCCACGGTTACCACAGGAAGGGATTTTGGTCCCATGCGCGACGCGGTCGTGAAGAGCGAACGGGAAACAACAACAACAACTGATGATGATAGTGAAGCTGCTCCGGACATGGGCGCCATGGAGCCCGCGCCCTCCACACCCTTACGGGCGGTCAACGCGTTGGTACCCTTTGGGACGATCATCGGAGCCACTCTGGGGGGCATGATCCTCGACGGGCGAAAAGCCGTGAAGGCCTCGGGCCACGTGGGCCGCGTGACGGTCATGCAGGCCTTGGCCAAGGGCGATTCCGTGCTTGCTTTATTGTGGGGTTCGACCCTTGGGTGCGCGGCCGCCCTCACTTTGTTACTCTCGCAGAAGATCCTGGATCTGGACACGGCCATGGGCACGGTCGTAGAAGGCATGAAGGAGGTCATCGAACCGATCATCGTGCTGGCGCTGGCGTGGGCGCTGGGCGGCATCATCCAGGCTACTGGTACTGCGTCTTTCATCGCGGCAGCATTAACGTCGGGCGGCCTGCCCGCCTGGGCTTTACCCGCGTCGACGTCTATATTATCGTACGTCATCTCCTTCGCCACGGGCTCGTCCTTCGGGACGATGGGCATCCTGTTTCCCTTGATCGGTCCGTTGGCCTGGGAGTTGGGTGGAGGCGACCAGCGGTTGCTGACGCACTGCTTCGGCTGCGTGCTGGGTGGTTCCTTATTTGGCAACGTCTTCTCGCCGATCGCGGACACGACGATATTGACTCAGTTGGCCACACGAGTGCCGCTCACCGACCACGTCCGGACCGCCGGACCGTACGCCGCGCTCGTCGGCGGGCTCTGTCTCCTATTAGGGGACCTGCCGGTGGGCCTCAAGCTGTGGGGGCCGCTGCCGGCCGTCGGCTTGATTATTGGGGCGCAGTCGCTCGTGCTGCGACTGATCGGGAAGCGGTCCTGAGCGCTTGCTCGTAAGTATATTTAAGTAGGTCGCGTCGACGGCGTGGGGCTTCCCCCTACGCCATCGGCGCGTGTCAGTAACTAGAGGTTTACCCGCGCACGACTCACTCGAACGGCGCCGGCTCCGCGGGGCCGCCCGTCGTGCTCCCCAAAGTCCGCGCCGTGCCGTCCGCGTTGTACACCGTCTTGCCCCAGACTAATAACGGAACGCCCGCCGCCCGCACGGCGTCCCGCACCTGGGAAGAATGATCGCTACCGGTGCACTCGATGATAAATTTGATCTGGACGCGATCCACCGCCGATTGCAACCACGCGCGCTCGTGGAAGACGTCCTTGACGGACGCGCCGTGCTCCGAGAGGAGCGACGTCACTTCGGCGATGCCTCCAGCTCTGTCTGACACTTCCGCGACGAAGCGCACGAGCCGACAATCCGCGGCCAAGCCCCGATCGATGACCCTGCCCAGGGTGGTGACGTCAATATTACCGCCGCACAGCGGCACCGCCACCCGTTTCCCCTGGACCTCCTTGTGCATCGGCCCGCCGGGCAAGATCGCCGCAAGACCCGTGGCGCCGCCTCCTTCCACAATGACTTTTTCATTTTCCAGCAGACGGAGGACCGATAGAGCCACATCTGACTCTTCCACAATGACGACCTCGTCCGTGTGGGCGCGAGCGACCTCGAAGGCGTTGCCGCCCACGGTAGGCACCGCGAGACCATCCGCTAGGGTGGAGGTGGTGGGCGCGGGTACCGGTTCTCCGGCCTCCAAGGCAGCAGTGAAGGAAGCACAATTCCGGGGCTCGACGCCAATCACGCGCGTCGCGGGCCGCAGCGTCTTCGACGCCAACGCCACACCAGCTAATAAACCAGCGCCGCCGCACGGCACCATGATGTAGTCGTACGCGTCGGCGTCGGGCGCCTGATCCACGAGCTCCAAGCCCATCGTACCAGCCCCGGCGATGATCTCGGGATCATCATAACCATTCACGTAGGTCATCTCCGAGAAGGGCGCCGTCTCCTCCGCGTACTTCTTGGCCACGCCGATGTTGTCGCCATGGACAACAATGTTGGCGTCGAACTTGGCGCACTTCGACCTCTTGGCTAACGGAGCCACAGTAGGCATCAGCACCGACACGGGGATGCCGAGCTGCTTGCCGTGCCACGACAAAGCTAACGCGTGGTTGCCCGCCGACGCCGCGACGACGCCCTTGGCCTTCTTCTCTTCGGACAGGGACATCAGCGCATTTCTAGCGCCTCTTTCTTTAAAGCTCCCCGTGAACTGGAACTGCTCGTGCTTGAGGAAGACGTCGCAGCCGCAGAGCTGCGAGAGCCAGTACGAGTGCGTGACCGGCGACCGCACGACACCGCCTCGGATGCGCGTCGCCGCTATAGCAATGTCCTCGAAGAGCACGGGGAGCCTAGCAGCCATGGTTTTTGTCGCTTTTGTCGCCGCGGCTTGTTATGCAGCGATGCAAGATGCGATGGGCCTCTTTTTGCAGCCAATCTCTTGGGCTACAGCAAGCGATGCACGCGCGTCGTTGCTGCGAAGTACTGAGTGATGTCCAGCACTGCTGCGATCTCTTGCAAGGTGCAGTGAGCCCCGTGCAACTCGCTATTGATCTCCTAAATCGCGTTTTGTCAGAGGCAATCACCATTGCCATCATGCGGATTTTGCTGTATCTATGAGCTCTCCGAGCGATGCGTAGGAGGTATCTTCTTGACTTTTGCGCGGTAGAAATCGGCAAGCTAGCCTGCTCTATTGGGAATTGCGCCCATTAAGCGCGTCGACGGGCGCGCGGTCAATCGCGCTTCGGGCGCCTCTGTGCACCACCGCAGTAGACCTTTTCGTCTGGACGACGCTTGGCGCGGAAACCCTCGCTAGTCAAACCGGGCCTTTGGCGCCAGCACCTTAACATCCGCCAGACACCTCGGTCTCTCGTGGAGTTTCTGGCGGCGAACAAGCCGGCGCGGCGGCGGACGATCGGCCGCACGGGCTCGATCGCGCGCCATACGCTCATCGCGCCCCGCGGAACTCAAAACCCTCGGGGAGTAGACGCCGTGGGATACTAGATGAATTACAGGAGGCATTTGACCCGGCGGGGTGCAGTGCGCGAATCAATACGTCGCCTTCCCTGCGGTCTTCCTGATATATTTTTATTACTTTTGTATGGTACCATACGGTACCATACTTTTGGCCCTATGCTAAAAAAAAAAAAGCTAGAAGACCACGCCCCTGCGGTTGAGTACTCACAGACAAAGTTACACTATTCACTCCTCGACGATGACGCCCATGACGGGTCCCTCGTCGTCCTCGGCGGGCGCGCCCGGCGCCGCCTCGTCGTCGTCGTCGTCGTCATCGCTGTCGTTGGAGACGAACGTAATGACCGCATCTTCCCCGGGATGCGTCCACTGACTCATGCCCGTGAAGGGGTTGTAGTAGAAGAGCGTCCCGTCCTCGCGGCAGCACTCCCAGACCAGTGCTGGATCTGCGGTGCGTACCTTCCGTTGTATTTCCTCGAGCTCCTCGGGCGACGGAAATTTCGGCCTTGTCCACGTGGACATCCCGGAGGGCACGTGGAAGTAGTACTTGTTTTCTCCATCGTCGTGCTCCTCGTACTCTGGATGCAGCCTAGGGTCCTCGTCCTCGGACTCGTCTTCCTCTTCCTCTTCCTCTTCCTCTTCCGACGACGAGCTTTCCGATTCCGACGAGGAACTCTCTTTCTGCTTGCCGAGGTAGACCAGTTCCTCGGGGTCGTCGGGCGCGTGCCACTGAGTGATTCCAGTCACCGAATCATAATAATACGTTCTTCCTTGGATGTCGGCGCCACGCTCCCACCGCAGAGCTCTCCTGCCTCGCAGTCGCTCCTCTTCGGAATCACTAGATTCGGAAGAGGACGAGGACGAGCTCTCCTCGACGGCAGCAGCCGCTTCGAGCAAAGCTTGGTGCTTGCCCTTGTCTCTCCCAAGCACCTCGTTGAAGAACTGGCGCCGCCGCCAGGCCATCTGCACGCGTAGCGTCGCCGTCTGGTATGCAGGATCGGCGTGCATCTTCTCCAGCCTAGCTTTCTCCACCTCGACATCATGTAGCATTTCTGCGGTGGCATGCCTTCTCACCACATCGGCCGACGACATCTCCGGATTGTTGGGGTATTTTTTGGACAGGAAATAATCGAAGTTCTCCTGGATGACCTTGTTGTGCGAGTCGCCCTGGATCGCCCGCACGAACATTTCCTCCGCCGCGCTATCGTCCCGAAACGCCAGCCAGCGACACAGGGCGTAGTTGTGCCACGTCCAGCCGCAGGGGTCTTGCGCCGCCGCCGACCGGAAGAACCCGCCGTCCGCGAGGTCGTAGCCGTGCCGGTCACCATGTAAAGTACCTCCGGGCGCCAGCGCGCCGCGCCGCGCGCAGTCCTCGATGTTCGGCCAGTCGTCCTCGCCCGTCGCGGCGTTGAAGATCGCATATGACAATAAAACCCAAGCGTCGTCGGGCCCGAGCTCGATCATGCGACTGTAGCACGTCTGGTACATCGGTCTAGCTCGGTCAGGATCTTTCCCGACCGTATGCAAGTAGAGGCAATAGTGCGTCATCTTCGTCAGGTTCCGGGGATCCTGCAGATAATTGAACTCGCACTTCTTCATGATCTTGGCGCCGTCCATCGTCGCCCGCAAGGCTCGTCGCGTCTGGCGCCCGGCCCACATCGTCTGTAGTCTGATAGCCATCTGGTTCTCCTCCTCCGTAAACCCGCGCTTCCGCACTTCCTCGCGCCGCTCAAAGGCCTTTCGGTCCGCAAACACCCAGTCCTGGGGCTGCTCCCAGGTGCACTTCCCACTCACCCGATTGTAGTAGAAGGGTATGTCCCGCATCAGCGCCCCGCGCACGTAGACGCGCTCCTTCATGCCGAACTTGTTCTTGCGCCACTCGATGGGCCCCTGGTCCTTGGGATGGGCATAAGCTCTAGGGAAGAACTTTTCTTCATAAATACCGTACGTGCGATGGGCCTTCCCGGAGTTCTGTACCACGGTCATCCACCCGTCAAAGCGTTGGGGACCATATTTAATACACCTGACGCGCTTGAGTTTTCGCCTCCAAACATGACCGCGCCACATCCGCTGCAAACGAGTAGCCAGCCACCTTTCTTGTCTCCGCCACCAGTAGCGCTCGTAGTCGAAATTATAAAATTTCATCCTCGCCCTATACCCGCGGAAGCACCTCTGGGCCAGATGCACGGACTTATCGAGCTTGATCTTCCTTAACCTTTTCTGGTCCCACTGGTACCACCTCACGAGGCGCTGGAAGCTCCGAGCCCCGTCCCTTCGTTCCCTCAAACAGTCCGCGTAGTTCACCGCGTCAATGCGCCGCCACAACCGCTGCATCAATTTCGCCGCTCTATGCATCTCCCTTAATTCCTCGACTTCCTCCTCGAACTCTTTGAGGTCTAGGCCGTACTCGGCGGCGCCTACTTTCAATTCCGCGTCGGCCTTCTTCTTCTTCACCGTGAGCTGCTTGCGCAGCTTCGTGCGGGGCCAGGCGGCCTGGATCAAACTTCGAACCTCGTCCACCGTACTTGGTGGAGGCTCCGTCCTTATTTCACCAGTTTCAAAATGCGTCCAGGTCTTCTGCGAGAAGCCCTCCTCGCCCTCCCAGCCCTCGATCCATTTTTCCGCTTCCTCCGCGATCGGCTTGTCCCAGGTTGTCGCCGCGACGGCTTCGTTCGCCGTCGCGACGAGATGTCTAGGTGAGGCAGACCCGTGCCGCGCGAAGGTCCACCGTTTGAGATCATGGTCCCAGACCGGTCTCCCATCACCTTCCGGTTCCGGGGGGAAGTCCACTGAGCCGTCAGACGACGCCGTAGAGGGTCTAGATGAGACGGGCGACAACGTTCCCGTGAGGTAGTGGTCCTCGGGCTTGCCCTCCCGTCTAGCTTTGCGCTTTAAGCGTCTTATTTTTCTCTCCCTCAACCTTTGCGTCTTCGCGTCCACCGTATTCTCCAATTTAGCTAACTCCTGCGTCATGTCCTGCGCCATCGACGACGGCGCGACGTGCTCTTCCAAGAACTTCGCGACGTCCTTCTGGCCGCTCAACCGAGCCACGCCGATCGGTGTCAACCCGTCCCAGTTCCGACAGCCCATGGGCGCGTCGTAGGCTACTAGTGTCTCCACCGTCGGCACACTCCCGCCCTTACAAGCCGCGTGGATCGCCTGGTTACCCGATTTGTCGACTACTCTCACATCGTGGCCGTTATGCAACAACGCTTTCAGCGTCTTTATTGAACCGACTCTAGCAGCCAAATGTAAAGCCGTCCGACCCTTGGCGTCCCTGGCCAACATGTCGACGTCGCCGAACCGCACGAGCTTGTTCACGGCGTCCACCCGGTCCGCCTTCGCCGCGATCATTAAGGTTGTTAAACCGGACCGATCTCTCCGATCGCCGTCCACTTGTCTTTCTAGTAACATCTGCAAACAAGCTGCCTCGGGAGTGCCCTCAGCATCATTTTCGTCGTCACTATCAGAAGAATCCTGGAACTCGTCCCGATGTTTTCGACCGACACAATGCATCAGAGGTGTTCGCCCGTCATCATCTGGGACATCGGGCTCGGCGTGGTGCGTGAGTAACAACCGTAAGAATCGCGGCGCAAATCTTCTATTAGCTCTCAGACAGACCTCGTGGATCGGCCTTCTCGCATTCCTTCCCGGTAAATTAACATCCGCTCCTTTCTTGATGAGCAAGCGCGCGATCAGGACGCGCCCCTTCGCCGCCGCTAACGATAAGCAACTATACCCGGCGTAGTCGAGGGCGTTCACCGACGCACCTCTCGTTAGTAAAACGCCACACAGCGACAGGTCGCCGCGATCGACGGCCGCCGCGAGCGGCGTCCTCCCCACGGCGTCCGGCGCCTCGAGGTCCGCGCCATGGACCAGCAACGTGTCGACGACCTTGTTCAGCACCTCGGAGCCCTTCTCCATCTCCTCCGCTTCTGCTGCGGTGATAGCACCCGCTAGCACTTCATTGTCGGAAGCTGAATCACTACGAGCTTCATCGCTCGACTTGGACATGTCCGACTCCGAATCGGAGTCGAGCTTCTTGAGGATCGAATTCGTCGACGGATCTTCTTCCACAAAAGTGCCGAGGATGTCCATGATGCCCCCTGCTATTTGTGGTTGCTCCGCCGTGTTCGGCCTCGAGACGGCGAATTCCTCGAAATCAAAACCGCGGTCCTCGCCGTACAGCAGATCTCTTGTAGGTGGTCTAGAACCATATTCTTCCCGAGGCGACGGCTCGGGCGAGTCGTAGGTGCCGTTGTTCTTCGCTTCTTCGATGCGTTCGGCCTTGTTTTTGTAGGTGGTGCCCATCCTTTCGCAAGCCAGGTAAATTTCCCGCTCTTCGGCGGCCTCCAGCGCGGCCTCCTTCGCCTTTCTCCGTTCTCGTTTCTTGATGCGAGCGATCCTGAGAGGTGGATCCAAGTCCAACCCAATAATGTGCAAGGGTGCGGAACCAGCATCATTGTACGCGTCCGCAGCTAGATTCAGGTGCTTGATGCACGCGAAGACCGACTGGTCGCCAATCCCGCGCGCGGCTCGGTGGATCGCGGAGTCGCCGTCCTTCTCATGTTTCGTGATCAACGCCTCCGTCGTCCTCAGCGACTGAATCTTGCGCGCACCGCGGTTGTGCTTTATGAGTAACCGCGCGGCGTTCGCGTAGGCATGAGCGAGTAACTCGTGGCGGTTCCACTCCCTTATTATATCTCGCCTACAACCTCCCCGATAGACGCGCTGGATGTCTCTGGCTGCATTTCTCCTCTCAAGTTTGTACCTAAACACATTCTTGGCCAGGGCTATGCGAACGAGCGAGTTCTGGATGCGCTTCGCCATTCTATATATGTGTACTTTCCCCTTGAAGCGCTGCGCGTAGACATATCTCCTCCCGACCTTCGCGATGCGCTCGGAGGCCGCTGTGTGCAGCACGTGCCGCTCGAACTTGTAGGCGTCGATGGCGATGCCCCACTGTCTAAATGCAATGCTACAATTGAACCTTTGGCCGAGTTTATCGCACTTATCAGAACGGATCCAGTGTTTCAGTACTCTATTCCGCCATTTTATATATAACCTTTGCTTCATCCTTATAGCTTCGGCCTCCCGTCCCTTCTTCTCTTTCAACAGTTTCTTGGCGAGTTTTAGAGCGGCGACGCGCGCCACCGCTTTATTACCTCTGAAGAGACACTGCAGAACTATTGAAGCCTCCTTGTCCCTCTTCAGTTTCGCCATGATGTGCATCGTACCTAATCTAGACCTGACCCCTTTCTGGAGCTTCCTCACCAAGCCTTTCCTGCGGGATGGAGCTGTTTTCGCATGAATAGACCATGCTTTCCAGACCTTCATCTGGAGCCTTTCATTGAGCTCCTCCTGGAAGCCCCGGCACGCCGCTTCGCTCCAGGCCCAGTCCTGCCACGCATCAATAATCCTCCGCAATCTACGATCCATGGCCTTGCCAAACAATCGATCGAAGACGCGCTTCTTTCTGGCATTTTCGGCCCTCTTGGCCTTAACAGTAGCCATGGCCTGGAGCATGCGCCAGCAGGCCTGCATTAACCGAGCGGATTTCTTCTCCGCTATGGAGTCGACGGCGAAGCCCCGCCAATTCCTAAGACACGCTCGCAACAGCCGCGAGAAGAACTGCCGCTGGAACCGTACTGCTGAAAGGTATTGTGTCAAACCGTCTAGATGCGCCCTCATACAGCGCAATTCACAAGTTCTCCACCTCAACTCGACCTCCTGCCGCCGGTTCTCCAAAAACAATGCCTTTTTAGCGTCCTCGTGACGTTTTCTACGAGCGTCGGCATCTCTCCTTAACCGCAGCAATTGCAAACGCTCCTTCTCCTCGATGCGCCTTTGTTTCTCGAAGGCCAATCTTTCTCGCCTTTCTTTGAAGTACTTATCGTCTTCCTTCTTTTTTGCTAAAGCGGCGACGACCGGTATCCGTAGCTCCCTCTGGCGCCACAAGTAACTTTTAACTCTTTGACCGATGATATGTGCCGCCGCATTTTGTTCATCCCGGATGGGTTTGAGCAGCTCATCCAGCTTTCCGGATGCTAAAGCTGCATCGTAGAGATCCGTGTTATCGGGAGGACCAAAATCATCCTCCAACAACCGCTTCTTGGTCTTCTTCTTCGGCGTAGGAGTCCAGGCTTCTTTGGTCCTGGCGAAGAAGGCCGTTCTCGCTTTATCGACGCAGTACCGAGCTCCCGCGCAAGCCACCATACGGCAGGCCGTGTTGATGGAGGAAGCGGCGTTCGAGCGCGCCTTTCTTGTGTGTACTACTCGTGAGATGTCTCTTCTTGCACCGTCTATTAACCTTCTACGACGAGCCGCGGCCATGGCTGCCGGCGAGGTCGGCGCCTTCTCATTGTTGGACGACGCTTCGATGAGTGACGCCCAGGTCTTCTCCGACCTGTTCTGTAGATTATTCATGTTGCCCTCGAGCTCATCCAAGATGTTTTGAGCTCTAACAACATCAGCTTCGGCGATCATGAGTCTAGTACGGAAAGCCACGATCGCTCCCGCGGCAGCGGCATCGCCAGACGCCTCCATCTTATCCAACCGCGACCGGCCCATGGCCACCTTCTGCGCGGCTACTTTCGCGAGCACCAAGGCTCGTCGCGCGGCCTTTACCTCGTCCTCGAGATCGCTTGCGTTCTCGGCGTCCTCCTGAGCTGAAGCTAATTGCTGCACGAGCGTGAGTCGTTCACCGTCGTCGTCGAATCTAACATAAGCTAAAATATCATCCGGCAACGCGTTCTCGATGAAATCCGCCAATGATTCTAGTAACCTTCCAAAATCAACGTATTCCCTATCAGTGGAACCATACACGGCCGGGAAGGCCAGGATACTATCTGGAGGTGCTTCATCGAACAAGACCTCCTGGTTATTGATAGCTTCTCTCTCTAACTTCTCTAGCAATTCATCGGCAATGGCCTCCGGATGGGCAGCTAACTCCCCGAGCTCCGCAGGAAACTCGTCCTCGAGGCACTCCTCCTCGTGCACATCTCTCAGCACAGCTCTTCTAGAACCATTGCTCTCGTTGATCTGCTCCATGAGCGGGAAATCTAATATAGCGTCGTGGTGTGGCGTCTCGATGAAGCGTTCCTCCCTCGAAAAGGCCTCCTCGATCGTAATTTGTGATTGATCATCAAATTTGACCCAGTTCGGGGCTTTCACGACGGACGGGTCATGATCGCTTACTTTATCCTCATCTTCAGCCCAGTACCACGAACAAGATGCCGTCGACACGCGCGACGACTGCTGGGACAGCTGCGAGCCCTTGCGCTTCTTCTGGGCTTCTCTTGCCGCTCTTGCTGATAACCCTCTGGAATTCAACTCATCTTGTCTGGCTCTAGCGGCACCTGACTCTTGTCCGCATAACTCCCTAATGATTTCCAGGGCGGCCTTCCTCGGTAATAAAATGCGGACGACGTTCCTATCGTAGAGCGTCGACTTCTTGTCCTTGAGTTCCTGGGAGGCGTAGAGAGGGTGGGCTGAGAGCAGAGGACACTGGTCCAGTTGAGGCAGTAAACCGTTCTGGCCGAAGCGGCCGTCGGCGCCGTCCCTGATCAATTGCGTAGGTTTGGACGGATCTAACGAATACAGGCCTATCGCGACTCTACGAGCTTGACAGAGTACTAGTAAGCCATCTTCGTTCCGCGTCTCCGACAAAAAACCAGCAAACAAAGCGCTCTCGCGGCAGCCCGCTCTCTCCGCCTTCTCTAGTTCCGTTATAAATTCGAGGGCCTGCTGCGGCGCCAGCGTGCCGCATTTCCGCCAGAACATGTCCGCCACGACGTCGGGAACTACCGGTATTTCGGGCGGCTTGACATCCTCATTAGGATCTTCCGAGGGAGGCGGCGCCGTCACCGCGGCGTTCGCCTGCCAGACGGCGTCGTAGGCATCGGACAATGTTTTTAGTAAGAACTGCGAACCTCGGTCGCGCACCGGATAGTCGTCCAGTGCTGCGAGTCGACACCGATGCGCAAACCGGGAAAAGCGATCATACGAAACTTTTGTTGATGAGGTCGCCAGCAACGTCTTGTCCGGAGATGGCGCTGCGCCTATTCTGATTCTTTCCGCTTCTTCCTCCCTTTCACGAATTTTCCGTTGTAGCTTCTCAGAATACTCATGTAATAATTCAGCATCGACCGGTTCTGCCAACAGATCCAAGCGCTGCCTAGTTGATGCTGATTGTTCTTCATCGAGATCAGCAATCACTTTCCGCGCCTTTTTCGCATCAGCAGTGCCCGGCAAATCCCACAACCCACCGGGCCGCAACCGTTGGGAACTTTGTAACGTGCGCCGCTCCGCCGTCTCGCGTCTTCTTTTAAGATCGGACTCGTCCAGACGCGTGTCTTCCGTAAAATAATCTTTTAGCTGGGTCTTTACCAGATATTTCGGGTCGCCGGGCCACCACTTGCCGAGAGCGGACGTCCTGGCCTTGCCGAGCTCGTCGTGGATGTAGGTGATGCATTCTAAATGAGGTAGTAAAGCTTTTCTCCGAGACATGACAACAGCTGAAGCTTCTTTTCGTTTTCGTGTTTGGATGCGCGCGAGGGCCCTCTGATCTTTCGGGAGGGTTGATGTAGACGCTTCCCTCGCTTGCTCATTGAGCTTCTGGACGTCTAGAGGTTCTCCTAGCGAGGCCCGCCTCTCGACAGGTGGAGGCCCAAGCGCGGGCAGCTGCCTCCTCTTCAACCGCTTCGTTTTTGGCTCCGAGGGGAGTCTTATCGACCTTTTGCGGCTGTAGGGCCCGGCATCAAAAGACGACGCCGTCGACTTGGAGTTCGGGGAATTGAAGTCGCCGAGGAAGGCAGAGCGTCTGAGTACGTCCTCGATGGCCGTGGGCGAGTCGAGCGGCTTCGCTTTGAACGTTGCCGTCTTCAGGGCGAGCTTGGCCTTGCGCGGCGAGATGAGCTTGCCGGGGCTCCGCGACAGGTCCGAGAGACCGCCGGGCGACCGCAGCGGCGACCGCGGCGGCGACGCCTTCAACACGGTTGGTGATAGTAATGCGCTGGGCTCGTCGAGCACGGGCGTGGCCGGCACGGCGGCGAGATGATCGGGCGTGGCCGGCGGTGGAGCCGCCAGAGACATGGTGCTGTGGGCAGCCTCTTTATGCGTTCAAGCGGACGGCGCACGCAGCCTCATGATGGAATAGCATCTATGATGGGCGCCCGCGTCTTGGTTTCACGAGCGGTGCGCGTCGCGCGGCGCACCAGGCAGCCCTCTCTGCGCTGCGTTTTGGTTTGCTGCTCCGCTTCGGCCGGCGTACTATACGCGTCCCGTCGGGGTGGGATGCATTGAAAGACGAGTGCCCCGGGACGCATCGCGATTCGATTTTTTGCTTGCTAGTGTCTTTACAGGCCGCTAGCTCACGTAAATCCACTCGTTTTTTAGGAGCCACACTGCTGATATAGATGTACCACGATTTCGTGAGACCGGTCCGTCACACTCGTTTGACCTAGGGCACAGCCTGAGGTGAATCTCGAGCTTCAGCACCAAGCACACAGCAAGTGTAGACACCAGAGCCCCAGAGCGCTGCACAACTAATCCGTGCGGACACAACGCTAGAATAGGATGGATCCGCGCGACTCGGGCGGCCACGTCTCGGACGCAAACGCGGGCAACGCTTCAGATGCGAACACCGGCCACGCCTCCGACGCGAGCGCCGAGCTGTCGGAGCTGGAGACGGCCGGGCCGTGGAGGAAAGCGTTCGACGCATTAAGGGCGTCGCTCTGGATCCGGCGGCCGCGGCCCGTCGTCGAGACGGACGCCGAGTTCCCGTGGCCGCGCGACGCCATGGCCGCGTACGCGCAGTTGCGACGGACCCAGGCGCCGCCGCGGTGCTCGTTGGACGCGGTCGTGGTGGTGGCGGCGCTCCCGAGGGTCGAGCGGGACGACGGCGCGGCCGTGCGCAGCTTCCTGCGGGACGCATCATTAAGAGCGGGCGCGTCCATCGTAGAGGTGCGCGGCCCCTTCGCGCACGAGAATGGTAGCGCGGCCTTCGTCGAGACGGGGTCCAACGAGGCGGCGCAGAGCGTCGCGCGCGCGCTGGACGGGTTCCGGGTGCAGGAGCCGGCGCGGTGCACGATTCGGGCGGCGCCCTACCGGCTCACCACTTCTGTAAATGCGCCGCCGCCGCCTCCTCAAAGAATGCCCCAGGTCTCAGCTATCTTACGATCGTCGACGGTGTCGAGCTCCGACGAGGGCCCGCCCGTGCCGCGGCGCCAGCGCGTCGAGACGCTGACCGGCGCGTTGGACCGCGCGCGGGGCCCGAGCGCGCCCGTCCTGGCGGCACTGGACGGCGACCTCGACGCGGCGATGGCACAGGGCGATTCCAAGCGGTGCCGGGAGGTCGAGGCGCGCATCACGCGCGCGTACTCGGCGATGCTGGGGGGCCTGCGCCAGCTCTGCGAGTCGGGCCGCGACGACACGGACGTGGAGCGGGAGCAACGGGGGGCGCTGGACGCCGTCGAGCGCGCTTTATTAAGGGGCGCGTTCCGCTCGGGTGATGACGACGAGTCCGACGACGAAGTCGTGCTGCTGCGCGGGGCCCTGAAGGCGGAGCGGCTGCGGGCCGCGGCCCTGGCGAAGGAGGCGCGGGCGCACGCGGTGCGGGCGGCGGCGCTGACCTGTGTGGAAATCAAACAGTGAGTTAAGTTATGGAGACCTGCGTGAACCTTCACGCCATCGAGCAGATGCAATGATGGGGACAACGTCGCGTCTATGGCGTGATAGTTCCACGCCATCGGGGCGCCGTGAAATTTGATTTCACACAGGCGCTGACGCAGGACGCGCGCGAACGGCGCGAGGTGCTACAGCGGTTCTCGCGGCGCGCGGAGGATCTGACGGCCATCACGCAGCAGTTACAGGATAGATGCGATCGGGCTGAGCGGCGCGCCGACGTCGCGGAGCGCCGCGCGGCGCGCGCGCGGCGGCGGACGGGCGCCGACGACGCACTGCCGCTCGAGAGCGACCGAGCGCTCTACGAGGGCCGCCTCCGGGGCGAGCTTGGCGTCTTCCGAGCGGCCCGCCGGCGGCGGCTTCCGGCACCGGACACGTCTGAGGATCGCGAGGAGGACGCGTCCGACGACGAGCAGTTTGTTGTCTACCGCTGGGACGACGAGGGCTCCGGGGACCGGTGGACGCGCGTCGGCCGCTGTGTGGAATTCAAGCTGGTCCAGTGAGTTGGGTGCAATTTAGCCGAGAAGCGCAGAGAAATTTGATTTCCACGCAGGTCGGCCGGACGCGGGCGCCACGCGTCAAGCACTTGCCCGACGAGTACCGGTGCCCGATCACGCTGAACGCCATGGTCGACCCGTGCCTCGCGCCCGACGGCCACTCCTACGAGCGGCGGGCCATCGAGCGGTGGTTCGCGGCCCACGGGACGTCGCCGCTGACGAACCAGAGGCTGGAGTCGACCGAGGTCGTGCCGAACCACGCGCTCCGCAAGGCCATCGCGCGCTTCCGCGACGAGTGCGACGCGGCCGCGGCGAGCGTCGGCCCGCCGGAGGCCCTGAAGACGGAGTCGGAGTAACATGCAATGTGTGTATTTATAACCCAAAGACCGCGTCGAAGAGATGGTCGCGGATGCCGCTCGACCCGGGCGCCGGCAGGAACAAGTGGCGCTGGCCCGAATTCACGGTCGCGAGGTCGTCGTAGTCGTCGCGGCGCGCGTCTTTTTTTGACGAGGCGAAGGCGAGGATGTCGTGCAGGAGCTCATCCGGGAGCACTCCGAACGCGGACCCGGAGCGCTGCGCGCGGTTCCGCGCGAGGAGCATGGCCATGACGCGGTCCTGGAAGGCGGGCTTGAAGAAGTGGTGGCGCTCCGGCTGCCAGATTTTGGCGAAGCGGCGGAAGCTGACGCCCGCGTAGACGACGCGCTCGTAGGCGCGGTAGTCAAGGCGGGGGAGCCGCGGCGCGTCCGGCGGACAGAACACAAAGAAGAGGCGGTCGAGCGCCTTGGCGCGCTGGGCCCGGTTGATGAACTCTGTGTACGTCGGTCTTGGGAGGGGCAGCAGCTTGTTTTCACGGGGATCACCCGAGTAGACGCCGCCGTCGCGCATGGCGATGTAGTCCTTCGCGGCAAATTTGAAGTCTTCGCGGTTCGAGCGCTTGGCCGCGACCAAGCGGTGGTCGTCCCCCGCGGCTGCGGTGTCGCCGCCGCGGCCGTAGGTCTTGGTGTTCGCGTGGATGACCAGGAGCTTGCCCTTCAGGGGCCGCGAGATCGGTGCCACGTGGGAAAACTTCACATCGGGTCGGTCGGTGAGCACCGGAGCGTCGCGGCAGGCGCGGCGCGGCCGGCTGCGGCGCGGTCCCTCCTCCTCCGTGGGCGTTTCGTTGCTCTCGTCCTTTTCACGCTTGCGGCGCGTGGCTTCGGCGGCCAGCGCCTTGACGACGCTGCCGCGGACGCTGCGCTCGGCCATTTTAGTTTAAATATGCTCTCAGTGAGTTGTCACGCTCTCTGATGTCTCTTGAGCTTCTGAAGGCTGCTAGACTTGGCTCAGCTGCCCAGTATACTCGTAGTGAAGCTTACGCAGGACTGGTTGTCTGCTTTGGCATGAATCAGCGTGAAATTGGCAGCAGCTTGGCTTGGTTGCTAGAGCCTTACATGCCGCTAGCCCCGACTACGCGTCGCGGCGGCAGGCTTGCCTCCCGCACTGCAATTTTGCCCAGGAGGAGTTTTTTTGGATCTCACTGCAATCGCTGCACGACAAGCATGCCTAAAGCCCCACAACCCAAGACTCTTGAAACCCAACCCATCGCCCTGGCCTGGCAACCCGAGAGCCGGCGGCACTTCGCCGTCGGCTGCGTCGATGGCAGGGTGGAGATCCACAGCACGAAACGAGCGCAGCCGCTCGCGCGGGTCTGGCACGGCGACCGCGGCGCGGCCTCGGCCGTCGCCTGGAGCGGCGGCCTCTGCGCCGGCTTCGGCGACGGCGCGGTCTGCTGCTGGGACACGAACGGCGGCGCCAAGGCCTGGAAGGCGAAGGGCCGGGGCGACAAGGTGACGGCGATGCTGGGCACGCGAGGCCTGCTCGCCGTCGGCGACGACAGTGGT
>JACLAA010006923.1_pt1 | contig 21716 bp, 22 predicted proteins | sample 8027891 | NCBI WGS metagenome assembly JACLAA01 (sample SAMN15724900, study PRJNA655200) | protist metagenome | isolation source: fluorescence activated cell sorting (FACS) single amplified genomes of... | place: Spain: Blaines Bay Microbial Observatory, Mediterranean Sea | collected 2016-01-19 | reverse complement strand
CACTTAGCAGCAGCAGCTGCAAAACAAGTTGCAGCTAATCCAAAAGGTGACTATAACCCTTTGTTTATCTATGGCGGGGTTGGTTTAGGAAAAACCCATCTTATGCATGCTGTTGGTAATGAAATTCTAAAAAACGAACCAAATAAAAGAATAGTATATGTTCATTCTGAGAAATTTGTTTCCGATATGGTAAAAGCACTTCAATTGGGTGCGATGAATGAATTTAAATCATTCTACAGAAATGCCGATGCTTTACTAATAGATGATATCCAGTTTTTTGCAGGCAAAGAACAATCTCAAGAAGAGTTTTTTCATACTTTTAATGCTTTATTAGATCGAAATAACCAGATGATTCTTACCTGTGATAAATATCCTAAAGAAATTGATGGTTTAGAAGAGAGGCTCAAATCTAGACTTGGCTGGGGTCTTCCTGTTGTGATAGACCCTCCTGAGCTCGAAACTAGAGCTGCTGTTCTTTTAAATAAAGCTTCATCAATGGGCATTAGCATGCCAAATGACTGCGCAATATATATTGCGCAAAGAATCAGGTCAAACATAAGAGAGTTGGAGGGAGCCCTTAAAAGAGTTGTTGCAAATGCAAGATTTACAAATCAAGACATAGATTTGGCATTAGTTAAAGACGCTCTTAAAGATCTATTTGTTATTTCAGCAAAAATGGTAAGCATAGAAAACATCCAAAAAACTACCGCAGAATACTATAATATCAAGCTTTCTGACCTTCTATCTAAAAGAAGAAGCAGATCAATCACAAGGCCAAGACAAATGGCAATGGCCCTTACAAAAGAACTAACCAATCACAGCCTTCCTGAAATTGGTGAAGCTTTTAATGGGAGAGATCACACCACTGTTTTACATGCATGTAAGAAAATACTTGAGCTTAGAAAGGAAAGCCCCTCTCATGAAGAAGATTACAGAAACCTAAATAGAACCCTGACTAATTAATGGACTTTTATATTACAAAAGAAGAGGTTGTTAAATCTCTTAACTACACGCTTGGAGTTGTTGAAAAAAGACAAACACTACCAATTCTTTCAAATGTTCTACTCGAAGTAGATGAGTCATCTTTAAAACTCACAGCAACTGATCTTGAAAGTGAAATATCAACAACTTCTACTATATCAAACTTCAAAAGTGGGGGTAAAACAACAACCCCAGCTCGAAAACTGAGCGATCTTTGCAGATTGCTTCCAGACTTAGCGGAAATTCATCTATTTCTTGATGGAGATAACTTAAAAATAGAGTCGGGATCCGGCAAATATAGCATTTCAACGCTCCCAAGTGACGATTTTCCAGTATTTGAACAAGAAGAAATTCAGTCACAGATTAATATTTCGTCTCAAAACTTAAAAACCTTAATCTCAAAAACATCATTTGCCATGGGAAATCAAGACTGGAGGCATTATTTAAATGGGCTTTATCTTTTAATTGACGACAAATCAATAACAAGTGTGGCGACTGATGCTCACAGACTTGCACTGGCAAGTTCTTCATTAAACGAAGCAACTCAAGAGGGCATGAGTGGAATCGTTCCAAGAAAATCAATAAATGAAATTGGCAAACTGGTTGGAGAAGAATCTGAAAATGTAATAATTGAATTAGGACAAACCTCAATAGCTGCAAAAATTTCTGGAACAACTTTTATAAGTAAACTCATCGAGGGTAAATTCCCAGACTATGAACAAGTAATCCCTTCAGGAGATAGTTCGCAATTAACAATTAATAGAAAAACCTTTTCAGAATGTTTAAGCAGGGTAAGTGTGCTATCAAGTGAAAAATATAAAGGCGTAAGAATATTAACAAATGAAAACTCAATGAACGTATCCGCAAATAATCCAGAAAAAGAACAAGGCGAAGAAAATATTTCATGTGAATATAATGGTGAACAAATTGATATAGCTTTTAACGTAAACTACCTTCAAGAAATTTTATCTACGTTAGATTCTGAGGATATTGAAATCAATTTTTTTGGCTCAGACAAAAGTTGTTTAATAACTGATCCAAACTCTGAAGATCTTAAATATGTGGTCATGCCTCTTTTAATTTAAAGTGCCTCTAACAAATATTTCTATCAAGCATTTAAGATGCTTTGACGACGTTAATATTTCTCTCTCTCCTGGTGTAAATTTTTTCTATGGTGCAAACGGGTCTGGCAAAACCAGCTTGCTTGAAGCTGTGTTTATTTTCTCAAGTGGAAAGTCATTTAAAAGCACTAATCTTCAATCACTAATTAAGTACGATAAAGAAAAATTTTATTTAAAGGGCTTTGATAACAAAAATGGTTATATAGTTGAAATAGAAAAACGTATCGATAAACCTATTTCGATTATGCTCAATAATAAAAAGATTGTTACAAGCAAACTTATAAAACAATTTCCATGCACTCCCATTCATAATAATACTTTTTCATTTGCAAGCGCGCCTCCGGACTTTAGAAGGAAGCTGCTTGATAGATCAATATTTATAGCAGAAGAACAATTCTCTTCGACTTGGTTTTCATATTATAGAACTCTAAAACAGAGAAATGCTATGTTAAAAAATAACCGTATATCAGATATTTATGCTTGGAATAAGAAACTAGCTGAGGATGGAAATGTGCTTAGTGATTTTAGAAAAACTTTTTTTGAAAAAACTAAATCAGAATTTAGTTCTTTGTTAAAACTTCTAGAGCCAAATGCTGTTTCTAATTTCTTTAACTTAATATCTATAGAATTTTTCCAAGGCTGGTCTACAAAAGATTCTTTTTTTGAAGCGCTCGAAGTTAACAAGGCGAAAGATTTAAAAAGAAAAACAACAACAGAAGGTCCTCACAAATCTGACATAAATTTTCTTATCAATAATTTAGATGCAAGGCAGGTGCTATCAAGAGGAGAACAAAAATTTTTTTCAATTCTTTGGTCTTGTGCGCAGCATGAGGTATTAAAAAAACACTATGAGATAGAAGCTACATTAATTATTGATGACATAAAATCAGAACTTGACGAGAGAGTTTTTCAGTTATTCATAAAACTCTTAAAACATAACAAAAATCAAGTTATCTTTTCCTGTATAGAAGATTGTTTTAGTAGTAAAATAACCAATGAATTTAATGAGTTTAAAAAGTTCCACGTGGAACAATTAGGATAACAAATGGCAAAAAAATCTAAGGAAGCCAAATACGATTCATCCAACATCCAAGTCTTAAAAGGTTTAGAAGCTGTCAAAAAAAGACCAGGCATGTACATAGGTGATACCGACGATGGATCAGGATTGCATCATATGGTCTTTGAGGTTTTAGATAATTGTATTGACGAAGCAATGGCCGGCCATTGTTCTGATATACAGGTAATAATTAACAAAGATGGATCTGTAACTGTTCAAGATAATGGAAGAGGCATACCTGTTGATGTTCACAAAAAAGAAGGAGTGTCTGCAGCTGAATTAATTTTAACAACTCTTCACTCAGGGGGTAAATTTGATGACAACAGTTATAAAGTTTCTGGCGGTTTGCATGGCGTTGGAGTTTCTGTCGTAAATGCCCTATCAAAAAAATTATTATTAGAAGTTCATAGAGATGGAGGAGAATATTTCCAAGAATATGTTGAAGGAAAACCAAAAGCTAAACTTAAGAAAGTAAAAAAATCAGACAAGACAGGAACAAAAATAACTTTCTACCCATCTGACAAAATTTTTACATCTATTGATTTTGAGACAGAAAAAATTTATAAAAGAATTCAAGAGCTTTCTTTCCTTAATGCTGGAGTTTCAATAAACGTTGAAGACAAAAGAACAGGAAAATCTCGTAAATTTAAGAATAATGGCGGCCTCTCAAGTTATGTAACCCATTTAAAGGCAAGAAAACAAGCTGTTTCAGAGATCTTCGAGTGTTCTGCAACAGAAAATGATGTCGGTGTAGAAATTGCAATGCAGTGGACTGATTCTTATTCTGAAAATGTACTTTGTTACACAAACAATATTCCTCAAAAAGATGGAGGAACCCACTTGGCTGGCTTTAGAGGAAGCTTAACAAGAGTTTTGAAGGCATTTATTAAGAAAGAGAATGCAAAAAAAACGCCTACAGATCTTCTTGGTGAGGATGTCAGAGAAGGATTAATTGCAATTATCTCTGTTAAAGTACCTGACCCTAAGTTCTCCTCACAAACAAAAGAGAAACTGGTTTCTTCTGAAGTAGAAAGTGTTGTGAGCACTGTATTTAATAAGTACTTTAACGATTTTCTTTTAGAAAACCCAAAAGATTCCATGAGTATTGTAGCAAAGGTATCAGAAGCAGCGCTTGCAAGAGAGGCCGCTAGGAAAGCAAGAGAAATGACTAGAAGGAAAGGGGTTCTAGAAATCGCAGGGCTACCAGGAAAGCTAGCTGATTGTCAGGAAAAAGATCCGACTTTATCTGAAATATACATTGTTGAGGGAGACTCTGCTGGTGGTTCTGCTAAACAAGGCAGAAACAGAAAAAATCAAGCCATACTTCCTTTAAAAGGAAAGATAATAAATGTTGAAAAAGCTAGAATAGATAAGGTTTTAGGTTCTGCAGAGGTTGGCACCCTAATTAAAGCTCTAGGGTGTGGTATTGGAGAAGAAGACTTTGACATAAACAATCTTAGGTACCACAGAATTATTATAATGACAGATGCTGACGTTGACGGATCACACATAAGAACTTTATTACTCACTTTTTTTTACAGACAAATGTACGAGATAGTAGATAAAGGCCATATTTATATCGCATTGCCACCTTTATATAAAATAACTAAGGGCAAAGAATTTATATATGCGTCTGATGAGAAGCAAAAAGATGACGCAATAAAAACACTATCAAAAAACGGTACTAGAGGCTTAGAAGTGCAAAGATATAAGGGTTTAGGAGAAATGAATCCAGAACAATTATGGACCACAACAATGGACCCCATTAATAGAAGAATGATGAGGGTAGACATCGCAGATGTTCAGGATGCGAACGAATCTTTTGAAATTTTAATGGGGGATGATGTAGAACCAAGAAGAGAGTTTATAGATGCTAATGCCCTATCAGTTAAAGAGCTAGATATTTAGTTAATTTCTTCAAAGTTTAATTTAATCCAATTATAGGCTTTATTTGTTAGTTCTTTAGCATTATCTCCATATAAAGGAGCCCCAATTCTTACTTGAACCTCCCCACTTTGCTTGTTAAATCGTCTATTTTTCCAATACAAACCTGAGTTATGACATATTGGTATAATTGGTACAGTATTTTTGACAGAAAGAAGCCCACAACTGTTTGAAAAGGTTTTAAGACCCTTGTGAGGACGGGCACGAGTTCCTTCTGGAAAGATTATTAAAGAGATACCATTTTTAAGTTTTTCTGATCCATCTCTAACTACTTTTTTCAAACTTATAATCTTTTTGGATCTTGTCAGATGAATGGGTTTAAGACATGCCAAGGCCCACCCAAAGAAGGGAATAAACAATAACTCCCTTTTTACAATACTAGAGGATGGGAAATATAGTGTTTGTATAAAAAAAGACTCCCACGCCCCTTGATGATTTGAAACCAAGATACACGGCTCATTTGGTATATTCTCAATACCCTGGATTGACCAAGAAACCCCACAGATTTGTTTTAATGAAAATAGTATAAAATATACCCATTTAGAGGCAATTTTTTGTAAAGTTACTGTTTTTAAAAAGGGGAAAAGGACTACTATTAATATTGAGACTGGAATTAGCGTTGAATATAAAACAACATTGAAAATAAAGCTTCTTAGCGTCTGCAACTTTATGATTTGAATTTATCTATTACAAAGCTAGAAATGTCTTTAATGCTCATTCTTGACTGATCCATCGAGTCCCTATCCCTAACAGTTATTGATTCATCCTCTAGGCTATCAAAATCAATTGTTATGCAAATTGGAGTACCAATTTCATCATGCTTTCTATAGCTTTTTCCTATGTTGCCAGTATTTTCAAAGATAATCCTGCCTAAACCAAGTTTTTGAAGCTCATCTTTTACTTTTTTAGCAAGTTGTACAATATCATTATTATTTTTTTTAAGTGGAATTACGGCAACCTTTACTGGAGCAAGATGGGGCATCAATTTTAGAACAACTCTAGTTTTTCCATCACTTAACTCTTCAACATTATAGGCCTCATTAAGAATTGCTAAAAAACCTCTTTCAACACCTGCTGAAGGCTCTATTACAAAAGGCACCAACCAATTACCCTTATCATCTTGGATAGCAAGTTTACTATTTGAATTCTTATTTTTTAATACATTTGCCTTTATATTTAAATCTTGTTGTTTTTTCGAATGGGACCCAAGGTCAAAATCTGTTCTGTTTGCTATACCCTCAAGCTCTTCGACCCCATGAGGAAATTTATACATAATATCAACAGTTTTTTTGGAGTAATGAGCTAATTCTTTCTTGGGTACATCATAAAGCTCTATATTTTCTATGGGTACACCTTGCTCTTCCCACCAATTTAATCTTTTTTGTACCCATGCATCATGGCATGATTCATCTTTACCAGGCTCTACAAAATACTCTAACTCCATTTGCTCAAATTCACGAACTCTAAAAATGAAGTTTCTTGGCGTTATTTCATTTCTAAAAGCCTTACCAATTTGAGCAATACCAAAAGGCAAGGATCTAGATGTAGAATCAACAACGTTTTTAAAATTAGTGAATATTTGTTGAGCCGTTTCAGGCCTTAAGTAAGCATATGACTCACCATCATCTACAGGACCTACATTAGTCTTAAACATAAGATTAAACTGCCTTGGCTCTGTTAAGTCTTCTTTTTTACAACTCTCAGGCACTTGGTCAACCCTAAACCTCATATTACATGATTTACAATCAACCATAGGATCGCTAAATGTATCTTCATGACCAGAGTATCTAAGAACTAGAGGGTTTGTAAGAATAGAAGAGTCAAGACCTTCGATATCATCATTATCGTATACCATTGATTCCCACCATGACTTTTTAAGATTATTTTTAAGCTCTACACCAAGTGGACCAAAATCATAAACACCTTGTAAACCTCCATAAATATCTGCTGATTGATAGATAAAGCCCCTTCTTTTGCAAAGCGCCACTAATTTATCCATATTTTCTGCTACCAACTGGATTCTCCTATTTATGGGACAATTGTCTACTTATATATTTATTGCTAATTATATATATTTCTGTATATTTTCAATAGATATGATTATATATCAAGGAACATCATTTAGCTCTTTATGAAACCACTATTTTTCATAATTTCTTTATTTCCAAAGACCCTATATGTATGCATAGTAGACCTATATCTTTACATAAGAATTTATAAGATACTTAGCTCTTATAAGATTACAAAAGTAAACCTAGAAATAGCATATCCTGAACTTAGCAAGACCGAGATTGAGCTGATATCAAAACTTAGTATTCGAGAATCACTGATTTCTAGTTTTGAAACTTTATATACGTGGGGTAGAAGTCCTCACCAATCAAACAATCAATTATTTAAAATTGAAAACAATTTTCTATTATGTAAAACATACGAAGAGCAAAATGGACTAATAGCAGTTGCGATTCATAATAGAAGTGTCGACATGCTTCTTGGGTGGATAAACTCAAAAATAAAAACTGTAAGCTTGTATAAGAAAATAAAAATTAATGTTCTAGAAAAATTTGTTAAAAAGAATAGAGAATATGGTGAATCAAAAAGCTATGAAACTTCAATAGGCGGAGTTAGAAAAATATTTCAAGCACTAAAGTCAAAAGGCGCTATTTGCTTTGCAGCTGATCAAGTTCCACAAAGAGGACTTGGTAAGTACATAAAACTTTATAATAGAGATGCTTATACAACAACACTAGTTCAATCTCTCGCATTAAAGACTGGGGCCCCAGTACTATATATATTTATCAATTCAAATAAGAATGGATTTTTATATGCATCTGTAAAACAATGTGAAAATGATATTTATGATGATAGTAAGCACCAACTATTACTTAATAAAGACATCGAAAACATTATTAATGTACGCCCTATAGATTATAGCTGGGAATACAAAAGATTTAAAAAACATAGACCTCCAGACATAGATCCTTATAGATCTATTTAGCCCAAAACATAGGTGTAAGTATTACTAATAGTGTAAAGATTTCCAATCTACCCAAAAGCATTGCAAAGGCTAAAACTCCTTTTGAAAAAGCATTTATATTTGCATAGTTATCAGATACCAATCCAAGACCAGGACCAAGATTATTTAAGCATGCTCCAACAGCTGAAAAGGCAGACTCTAAATCTAGACCAGATACCAATATTGCAAGTAAAAGAATAACAAATGAAATTACGTATATAGAGAAAAAGCCCCAAACCGATGTAGCAACATCATCTCCAACACTTTTTGTTCCAATTTTTAAGGACATAACAGAATTAGGATGAATAATTTTCATTATATTTTTATATGCGTGATTAAGCATGATCATAATTCTCCATGATTTAACACCGCCACCAACTGAACCAGAGCATGCCCCCACAAAGGCTCCTATTAAAAGCAGAAATGACATCGAAAAAGGCCAATCAGAGGAATCGCTTATTGAAAACCCAGTGGTTGTTACCATGGAAACTGTATGGAATATTATTTCTCTTAGTGATGGCGAGTTATCACTCTCAACAAAAAACCCTATAAGAACTGCTATCAGAAGTGTGGCAAGCAAAAAAGATATAAAAAATCTAAATTCTGGATCAAAAGCATATTTGAGAGGCTTTTTCTTATATATCGCAAAATAATGAAGAGCAAAGCTAAAAGCAGACAAGAGCATAAAACAGATACATATTAACTCTATTGAGATGCTGTTAAAAAAACCGATACTTTCATCATGTGTAGAGAAACCACCTATAGCAACTGTAGACATTGCATGAGATATTGCATCAAAGGCATTCATGCCACTCAAATAATATAGCACGCCACACATAGCTGTTAATCCAAAGTATATTAACCATAAAGCCTGAGCTGTTTCTTTTATTCTTGGGGTTAGTCTCTGTTCGCCCATAGCACCTGGAACTTCAGTCTTATAAATTTGACCACCTCCAATACCAAGAAGTGGCATTACAGCTATTGCTAAAACTATCAACCCCATGCCTCCCATCCATTGCAAAAGTTGCCTATAAAATAATAGTGACTCAGGGAGACCATCTAAACTTGAAATGACAGTAGCTCCGGTGGTTGTAATTCCTGACATCGATTCAAATACTGAATCAATCAAACTCATCCCACTTAAATAAAATGGAACGGATCCAGTTAAGGAAAGAACAACCCAAAACATAACTATAATTACAAAACCATCTTTTTGAGAGAGGTCATTTTCTATATTTCTAGTGAAGAACAGTCCAATCAGGCCAAGTAAAGATATGGATATCAAGGTCTTCAAAAATATAGGCAAAGCACCATCATCAAAGATTATTGAGATAACTATTGGAAATATAAAAGAAAAGCTAAATAACAGGACCAATATGCTAAATAGATTTATTATTGATTTAGGGTTCATTAACTTTTTCTAAACAATACCTCAACCTCAGACATCATATCTTTATTAGCAAGAAATATTATTAAATGATCATTTATGCAAAGATCAACATCCGACTCTGGCATTAACAGTTCACCATGTCTTATAACTGCTCCAATTGATGAACCTTCTGGTAATGGTATCTCTTTAAGAGACTTGCCAAAGAGATTAGAAGTATATTCGTTTGCATGAACTATTCCTTCAATAGCTTCTGCTCCTGTATCCATCTTTAAAAGTACGTCTTGAGCAACATCGCTATCTCTTAAGTCTTGTAAAACAGAAGAAACAGTTAGTCTATATGGAGCTATATAAATATCTATAAATCCAGGAACTAATCCCAAATATGATGGATTATTCAGAATTATCATCGTTCTTTTTGCTCCCATCTTTTTTGCTAACAATGATGACATTAGATTAGTCTCATCATCGTCTGTAAGCGCACAAAAAATATCAATATTTTCTATACTTTCGCTTTTAAGTAGATCTTCATCTGTTGCAGAGCCATGAAGCACAATAGTTTTTTCTAACTTTTTTGAAAGGTTAGAGCATCTTTGTTTATTAGAATCAATAAGCTTTGTTTTATAGTTGCTCTCTAATTCCTTTGCTAAAGAAAACCCTATTTTCCCCCCACCAATAATCATTACTCTAGAGTAGGAATCTTTTTTATCTCTAAATTCATTAACAATTTGATCAATGTTCGCTTCAGATGAAATGAAATACACCTCATCATTTTCTTTTATCAAGGTGTCTCCTGAAGGAATAAATGGCTTACCCTTTCTATATATTGATGCTACAAAGGCATTAGTATCTGGCATATCTTCTTTTAGCTCTTTAAGCTCTCTTCCTACAAGCTTGCCCTTTTTCTTTGCTTTAACACTAACTAAATTTACATTTCCATCTGCAAATTTCTCAATTTGTTCTGTACCGGGATGAATAATGAGCTCTTTGAGATGATTCATAACCTCTTTTTCTGGGCTTATGATCATATCAATGACATTTTCCCCAAATATATCTAAATCATTTGCATAAGAACCTTCTGAGAGCCGACAAATAGTTTTTTTAACATTAAATTGTTTTTTTGCAACCTGACAAGCAATTATATTTACCTCATCGTTAGATGTTACAGCTATAACAGTAGTAGCTTCGTCAGCACCAGTTTTTTTAATTGAGATAGGATGAGCGGCGTGACCCTCAATAGTCATAATATCTAATTTTTCTTCTAAGGCGGATAACGCTGTCTTGTCTTGATCCACAATGGCAACATCATAGTTATTATTAACTAATGCTCTTGCAAGACTGCCCCCAACTCGACCAGCACCTAAGATTAGTACTTTCATATTGTGTAAATTAAACCTCTTTTTCAATAATTAAAAGAGTTAAATGAAAAATAAATTTTATTCAAAAAAAGATTGATAAGAATTAAAAGCATCTAAAGAGGATATAATATTCTTATTTGGGAATTGTAAGTAAGTGATTACTACTATGTAATCATATGTATTAAAGTAAATACCAGAGCTATCTATCCTATTAAAACTTCCAGCAGCTCCACTGCTTTTCTCATTAACAATTGATATTTCATGTATCTTTATTCTATTTCCTTTAAAGATAAAGCTTAGGCCTGGCCACTCAAAATAGGCCTTAAATTTGTTAATTATATTAGTTGCAGAATCCTTAAAGTCTGTTAGTGACTCAGCCTTTAAAATTTTATTGCAATAAGAGGCTTGCGAATGATCTTGCTCTATAGGATTCATCAATCCCTCTTTTAAACTAACTAAAACTTTTAGTATATTTTCTATTGCGAGATCAGTTAACCTTTCTTCTAACAAAACCTTATTATCGTCTTTATTTATTTTCATTGACTTGCTTAAAATAATCGGTCCCTCATCAAGCCCACTTGTCATTTGCATGAATGACACCCCAGTCTGATCGTCACCATTAATAAGTGAAGATTGAATCGGAGAAGCACCACGATATAAAGGCAATAAAGAAAAATGAACATTTACAGGCATGATTTTTGGAAGTCTTAATAACCATTCTGGTAACAATTTGCCATATGCAGCAACAATAAGGAAATCTATGTCTAAAGATGCAACATCATCTCTAAAGCCCTTATCATTTAATGAAATAGGTTTTAATAGCTTTAAATTATGACCATTTGCTACTTTTGCAACTTCACAATGTAATAATTCATTCCCCCTTTTGCCTCTTTTATCAGGCTTAGTTAAGACACCTTTTATGTTTGTGTCATCGACTCCAACAAGGTATTTCAGTATTCTTGAGGCGCTTTTGGGAGATCCTGCAAATAATATGTTCATAAATTTATAACTTCTGCTATTTTCGCTTAAAATCTTTTAAAAGTTTACTTCTTATTCTATCCCTTTTTAGTGCACTAACATAATCAACCATTAATTTACCCTCCAAATGATCAATTTCATGCTGAATACATACAGTTAGCAGGCCTTCTGGTTCTTCATTATGCTCGTTACCATTGATATCTTGCCACTTTAGTTCAATTTTATTTGGTCTTGAAATAGTTTCATTAAAACCAGGAATTGAGAGACATCCTTCCTCAAATTCAAATAAATCATGATTTTGTAAGACTTTATATGAAGGATTAACAAAGATACGTGGCTCATTTCTATCATCCGATAAATCCATAACCACTAATCTGACATGTTGATCTACCTGTGTCGCTGCCAAGCCAATGCCATTTGCATCATACATAGTAAGCAACATATCATCAGCTAAACTTTGTAGACTTTTGTCGAATTTTAATACCTTCTCTGCAACTTTTCTAAGACGCGGATCCGGAAATATCAAAATTTTTAATTTTTTAGCCATATTTGTTAATTTTTCATTATAATTGCGTGATTATAAGCTAGTTAATTATTTAAGAGTAAAAAAATGTCAAACGAAACAACACAAGTAGCCATAATTATGGGGTCTGACTCGGATTTGCCCATTGTAGAGGCAATTTTTCCAATTTTGGACTCATTTGAGGTCAAATATACAAAAAATGTTATGTCAGCTCACAGAACTCCTCATGATGTAATGGATTTAATAAAAAACTCAGAGAACAACGGATGTAAGGTATTTATTGCTGCCGCAGGCATGGCAGCACATTTAGCAGGCGCAGTTGCAGCTCATTCAACTAAGCCAGTAATAGGCATACCAATTGAGTCCGGCGGCATGGGCGGAATAGACGCTTTATTATCTACCGCAATGATGCCACCTGGTGTTCCTGTTGCCACAGTTGCTGTTGGTAAAAGCGGGGCGAAAAATAGTGCAATATTGGCCGTTCAAATATTAGCAACTTCTGATGAAAATCTTGCAGATAAGCTAGTTGAATATAAAGAAAATATGAGAGCTGAAGTTTTAGAAAAAGATAAAAAACTTAACTCATAATTGAATAAAGCTCCACTAGATACAAGCTCGTCTATTGACTGGCTCAATTCAGGAAAAATTCTTGTTCACCCCACAGAATCTATATGGGGGCTTGGCTGTGATGCTTTTAATAAAACGGCAGTTAACAACATATTTAAATTAAAAAAAAGGGATAAAAAAAAGAAGTTTATCTTACTTGCAAGTTCGATCGATTCAGTAGAGAAAAACTTATGTTATTTATCTAAAACAGATAAAGAATATTTATCAGATTATTGGCCCGGACCTTATACATTTCTTATAAAGTACAAAGAAAATATACCCAACCATCTTAAAAATGATACCAATAAATTAGCAGTAAGAGTAAGTAATCACTTACCTTTAAAAGCATTATTTAAAACATTTGATGGTTTCATAGTTTCTACTTCAGCAAATATTTCAGGTAAGAAAAACATCAATGATGCTCACAATATTATTGATTTTTTTGAATATGATGATTTGGCATACTATGATGAAAGTCTTGGAGAAAATAATAGTACCTCAAAGATTATCGATTTAGAGTCAAAAGCTATTATTCGAGCATAATTAATGATTCAAGATTTAGAAAAAAATTTTAGAGATATACAAACCTACATAATTGAAAAATTTTCAAATTATGAAGATTCAAATGATGTAGAAGTATCTCGTGATGAATGGACCAGACCTGAAGGGGGTGGGGGCATAACACAAGTTATTGCAAACGGAAATTTTTTTGATAACTGCGCTATAAATTTTTCTTCAATATACGGCAAAGATTTACCAAAAGCAGCTCTTGCAAAAACACTTAGTAAAAAGGCAGAATACGGATATCGCGCTATGGGGATTTCAGTAATCTCACATCCTAAAAACCCCCATATACCTACAAGCCACATGAATGTAAGAATTTTTGCTATTTTAGATCAAAATCATGATATAGCTGATTGGTGGATAGGCGGAGGTTATGATTTAACACCATTTTTACCATATGAAGAGGATATTATTCATTGGCATTCAAGCGCAAAGAGGGTTTTAGAACCATTTGGAAGGAATTTTTATGAAGATTTTTCAAATAACTGTAATAAATACTTTGAAATTCCCCATAGAAATGAAAGAAGGGGCGTTGGAGGCATCTTTTTTGATAATTTAACAGACTTTTCAACTATTAATGAAAGTATGAAGTTTCTTCAAAACATTTCTGAATGTTATGTTGAGTCATATTCAGACATAATAAATAAAAGAAAAGATAATAAATACAATGACACTCAGAAAGAATTTCAATTATTCCGAAGAGGCAGATACGCAGAATTTAATTTAATATACGATAGAGGAACATCATTTGGTCTTCAATCTAATGGAAGAATTGAATCGATTCTTGCCTCCTTGCCTGCTGATGTAAAATGGTCATATAAAAAATCTCCAGAATATGATCTTCTTCATGAAAACTTAATAAGTTATATCAACAAGGACTGGAATGTCTAAAAAATACAAACTAGGAGTGGTTGGAAATCCAATTGAACATTCTTTATCACCTTTTATACATTCTAGATTTGCAAGGAATGAAGGTATAAATTTAGATTATTTGCCATATAAAGTTTCAGAATCTGATTTTGTTAACTTTATAAAAGAGTTTTTTGAAGATCCTCTCTCCAGAGGACTGAATATAACCCTTCCTTTTAAAAAAAGAGCTGCTGACATTGAAGGCGCGATATCAATCGAAGCAAAGTTTATAAATGCAGTTAATACAGTTGTTAAAGAGAAAGAAAAAATGTCACTCTTTTCAACAGATGGCGTGGGTTTTATATCTGATATAAGTGCTAACAAAAAATTTAACCTTAAAGAAACCAGCGTTCTTTTTATCGGAGCTGGAGCTGCTGCTGAAAGTATTCTGTATAAAGTAGCAAGAGAAGAAGTTTCAAAAATTTCCATTATGAATAGAACTGAAGCGAATGCTGAGCGGCTAGTAAGAAAGTTTTCTAATATGACTCATATAGACTCATTTCAAAACTCAAAAGATTCATATGATCTCATAATAAATTGTTCATCTGCTGGTCTTACTGGAGAATTTGATGTTAGCGATAAGATTTCAATTCAAAAAGATACATATTTTTATGATTTAAATTATTCTCTAGTGGATACACCTTTTTGCATATGGGCTAGAACCCAGTCGGATAATGTCTATGATGGAATGGGGATGCTTGTTCACCAGGCCGCTCACTCATTTAATAAATGGTTTAATGTTTTCCCAGATGTAAACCCTGTACTAAAAGATCTTGAGAAAATGAGAGAATGAAAAGGTTTGTTCAGTTTATTGCTGGTGCTATATGCCCAACATGTAAAGAGAAGGATACTATAGCAATCAATCCTGATGACGATGAGATTTATTGTGTGAAATGTGATTACACAGAAAAGAGACCAATCGAAAAAAAGTCTTCTGATGTTGAAGAAATTAATGTAATTAATTTAGAAGATTTTAAGAAGAACAGGGATAAAAATTGATAGAAATTATAATCACAAACATATATCATACATTTCGAAAAAAAAGCTTTTTTTACTTTGTTGTATTTATATAAATAGCTTATAATACACTATAAGCATTTTTTATTATTAAGACACACTTACATTAGGGCAATGATGTTTTTTAGATTTTTTAAAAATTTGAGTAAAAGTTTAACTCTTTTATTTATATTCGTAGCAACACCATCTTTAAACGCAGATTGGTTTGCTTTGAATATGACAAGAGGAACAACAGAAATAAGTAATGAGGTTTTCGAGCTTCATATGCTAATTTTTTGGATATGTGTGGTAATAGGGTTGCTTGTATTTAGCGTGATGTTCTACTCAATGTGGGCTCATACTAAGAAAAAAAATCCAGTACCTGCAACTTTTCATGAAAATCATAAGCTGGAGATTGCCTGGACTATTATTCCCTTTCTTATTCTTATTGCTATGGCTGTTCCAGCATCAAAAACATTAGTTAAGATCTATGACGATGAGGCTGGTGATATCAATATTCAAGTAACAGGATACCAATGGAAGTGGCAATATAGATACTTAGAAGATGATGTGAGCTTTTTTGCAAATTTATCAACAGATCTTGATGAAATATATAATCTTGTTCCAAAAGGTGAAAACTATCTTCAGGAAGTTGACGAGATGGTTGTAATACCAGTCGGTAAAAAAGTTAGATTTCTAATTACAGCAAATGATGTTATCCATTCTTGGTGGATGCCAGCCTTTGCAATAAAGCAAGATGCCATCCCAGGATTTGTAAACACAGCATGGACGGTAGTAGATAATCCTGGCATATATAGAGGAAAGTGTACTGAGCTATGCGGTAAAAATCATGGCTTTATGCCCATTGTTGTAAAGGTTGTTGAACAAGATGAATATGATGAATGGGTGTTTAATAAAAGACAAGAAGCAATCAAGCTTGCTGAATTAACTACTAAAGATTGGAGCACTTCCGAGTTAATGGAAAGAGGCCAAACCGTATATGAGGTTAATTGTGTGGCTTGTCACCAAACAGAAGGACAGGGCATCTCTGGTATTTTCCCTGCACTAGCTGGAAGTGAAATAGCTCTATATGAAAAAGATAGACACATAGAAATATTAATGGAAGGAGTTCAAGGGGCTGCCATGAACTCATTTGATTATTTGTCTGAAGTTGAACTAGCAGCAGTAATTACATATTCAAGGCAAGCATGGGGAAATGCTGAAGCTGGTGATGGCGAAATCGTCATTCCAAAAGATATAGTAGATTACAAAGAACCAAAGATATAATAGGAATATATTATGAGCGCAGTAATAGAAAATCATCATGACGAGCACCACCACGGTCCTGCCGCAGGTATAACCAGGTGGCTTTTTACAACAAACCATAAAGATATAGGAACTCTATATCTATGGTTTAGTTTTGCTATGTTCTTGATTGGCGGGGCTATGGCAATGATCATTAGGGCTGAGCTTTTTCAACCTGGAATGCAAATAGTAGAACCTGAATTTTATAATCAAATGATAACCCTTCACGGTCTTATAATGATATTTGGCGGAGTAATGCCTGCCTTTGTTGGTCTTGCAAATTGGCTAGTACCAATGCAAATTGGCGCGCCAGACATGGCCTTACCAAGGATGAATAATTTAAGTTTTTGGATATTGCCATTTGCTTTCTTCATTTTGCTCTCTTCGCTATTTATGGAAGGTGGTGCACCTAATTTTGGATGGACTTTCTATGCTCCTCTCTCCACAACATATGCCCCACCAAGTGTTACATTCTTTATTTTCTCAGTTCACATTATGGGTGCTTCATCAATCATGGGTGCTATAAATGTCGTAGTGACAATAATGAATATGAGGGCGCCTGGTGTTGGATTAATGAAAATGCCATTGTTTGTGTGGTCTTGGTTAATAACAGCTTATTTATTAATTGCAGTTATGCCAGTTCTTGCCGGTGCGGTAACAATGATGCTGATGGACATTCATTTTGGTACAAGCTTCTTTAACGCAGCCGGTGGCGGAGATCCAGTTTTATTTCAACATATTTTTTGGTTTTTTGGACACCCAGAAGTTTACATTATGATTTTGCCTGCCTTTGGTATTGTTTCTCACATTATTGAGACATTCTCTAGAAAACAATTATTTGGATACTCTTCAATGGTTTGGGCCATGCTTTCAATTGCAATTTTGTCCTTCGTAGTTTGGGCACACCATATGTTTACTGTTGGATTGCCACTAGCAGCAGAAATATTCTTTATGTGGGCAACAATGCTAATTGCAGTCCCAACAGGAGTGAAAGTTTTCAACTGGGTGGCAACAATGTTTAGAGGGTCTATAACATTTGAAACTCCTATGTTGTTTGCCATAGCTTTTGTAGTTTTATTTACAATTGGTGGATTATCAGGACTGATGCTAGCAATTGTGCCTGCAGACTTCCAATATCATGATACTTATTTTGTTGTTGCACATTTTCATTATGTTTTAGTGCCTGGTGCTATTTTTTCTATCATGGCAGCTGTTTACTATTGGATACCGAAATGGACAGGCAATATGTATGATGAAAGACTTGGAAAACTCCATTTCTGGTTATCATTTATAGGCGTTAATGTGACTTTCTTCCCACAACATTTCATTGGACTTGCTGGAATGCCCAGAAGATATCCAGACTATGCCCTTCAGTTTGCAGACTGGAACATGGTTTCAAGTGTTGGGGCTTTCTTGTTTGGATTTTCACAATTATTATTTTTATTCATAGTACTTAAAACCGTAATGGGCGGTAAGAAAGCTACTGATCAAGTATGGGAAGGTGCTAGAGGACTTGAATGGTCTGTTGCATCACCTGCTCCATATCATACATTTTCTACTCCACCAAAGATTAACTAATGAATAAGGGCGCTAAGAAAACATTAAGAAAACTTATTATTGCGGTTCCTTTAATGTTTGCCTTTGGATTTGCTTTAGTACCTTTATATGATGTTTTTTGTGAAGTTACAGGTTTAAATGGAAAGGTATTTCAATCTGAAACTAATGATAGTTTAGTAATAGATGATGGAAGATCAATTGCCCTGCAATTCATTTCCACCAATAATGAAAACATGCCTTGGACATTCAAACCTTCAGAACAAGTCATGAAAATAAAAACTGGAAAGTATCACACAGCAACTTTTTATGTAAAAAATACCACTAACAAAAGAATGATTGCCCAAGCAGTACCAAGTGTTGCTCCTTCTAATGCAGCAGCCCATTTAAAAAAATTAGAGTGTTTTTGCTTTGAGCAACAAGAGCTTATGCCAGGGGAAGAAGCATATCTACCAGTTAAATTGTTAGTTTCAAATGAACTTCCATCTAACATTAAAAATATAATTTTGTCATATACAATTTTTGATATTACTGAATATGATGAAGAAATTTTATCTCATCATGACATGGATATGGGCAACTAGAATGAGTGGCGGAAGTTATTACGTTCCAGATCAAAGTAGGTTTCCTATCTTTATGGCATTCTCTTTATTTGTTCTTGTTATGGGTGCTTCAAGCACTATTAATAATTTAGATGATCCAACAAGCAACTCTGTATACATATTATATTTTGGTTTTGCATGTCTATTTACTACTTTGTTTTTTTGGTTTCGTCAGGTAATTAAAGAGCATCTCGCAGGACTAGATTCTAATCAATTAAAACAGTCCTATGTATATGGAATGGCATGGTTTATATTTTCAGAAGTAATGTTTTTTGCTGCCTTCTTTGGAGCACTCTTTTATGTAAGAACCCTTGCAGTTCCATGGTTAGCTGGAGAAGGTGAGAAAGGAATTGGAATTGCTGCCGTTGAAATGTGGCAGGGTTTTGAATCTACTTGGCCAGTTATAGTTACCCCGGACCAAGGAGATGGTTATGTTCTGGCTAAGAAAAGTATGGCTTGGCCTGGTTGGGACCATGCTTTAGAGTGGTTACCACTTTGGAATACCATTGTACTTTTAAGTTCTAGTGTTACTGTTCACTTTGCACATCTTGGTCTAAAGGACGGCAATAGAAAGAAATTTAATAGGTTTTTAGGAATCACAGTTACTCTTGCATTAATCTTTGTAGGCCTGCAAGCTGCAGAATATTATGAAGCATATGCCTATTACGGATTAACTTTGAATTCAGGAATATATGGCTCAACATTCTTTATGCTCACCGGCTTCCACGGATTCCATGTATTGATGGGAGGCATTATGCTGGCAATAATGTTGGCAAGATCTGTTTTTGCTGGACATTTTGAAGAGCATGACCATTTTGGATTCGAAGCTGCATCATGGTATTGGCACTTCGTTGATGTTGTATGGGTAATGTTGTTTTTGTTTGTTTATATACTTTAATTAGGATTCGTCCCAGGGGACACTGTTTCCAAGCTCTCCTGTATAAAGACCAATTGTTACTAAAGCGATTAAAACAGCTGCAAAAAATACTCTTAGACCAAGAAGATATACGGTTCTTTTTCTGCCAGTATCTCCTTTATCAATCAAGAGAAAAAAAAGACTGCCTGCAAGAGAAAGCAGCAATAAAGGTAATACGATATAAATAAGTGTTGTAATCATAGTTGAATTTTAAAACAGATATACTTTAATAGATATGAAAAGAAATAAATTTAAACCTGGCAAAAGGATTACAGTTTTTTTTGTTTTTTTTGCATCTTTGTTTTTCTTTTTGGGGCTCTGGCAAATTGAAAGAGGACAAGCTAAGAAAATTATTATAGAAGAATTTAATAACAACCTTACAAAAAAACCATCATATTTAGAAATTGATTCAAAAAAATGGGATAGAGTTTTTGTCGAAGGAAAGTGGGTTAGTTCCAAACAAATTCTAATCGATAATGTTATTCATAGAGGCATCTCAGGTTTTAAGGTTTTAACCCCCCTCAAGATAAAAAATTCAGAGAAAACAATACTGGTTGATAGAGGATGGATAAAAAGGGAAAGATCTAGAGAGATCATCCCTGATATAAAGGTTCCAGAAGACACAGTCATGGTTAGTGGAATATTAGAATCGCCGGAGCTTGGCTTAGTCTTATCAGAAGATCTAGTAACAAAGACGTGGCCAAAAATTTCCCAGACGAAGAATCCCGACATACTTTTGAAAGAATATGATGAGACTATGTATAAATTATTACTAATGGCAGACCCATTGCTTAAAAATAGTCTAGAATATATTAAAATTGTTCCCACGAATATGATGCCATCAAAGCATTTTGGCTATGCAGCTCAATGGTTTTCTATGTTTCTAGTGCTATGTTTAATGTTTATTTGGTATGGATATAAAAAAAATGAAAAGTAAGTTCTTTTTAGCATCAATTTTATTAACACCTATCTTGGTTGTAGTTTTCTCTACTTTGTATTTCACAACAGGAATGTCACCCGAAGGTACTAAAAATAATGGAGAGTTTTTCAAAAGCTATTTTAATTTTAATCAATTTAAAGATAGCAAAGGAGAACAAGATTTAATAAATTTTAATGATGGGAAATGGGTTCTTTCTGTATATGTTACTGACATTGAAAAAAGTACAGAGTCAATTTATTTAATGCGACAACTTAACGTCGCCTTGAATAGAGATATCAATAAACTTAAGAGAGTGGTCTTTTATTCCAATAAGTTACTAGAAGATGATTTAAGTATTATTATGGCTCAATATCCAAGACAGACACTAATCGAAGACAAAAATGGTGTTTTACTAAACGTTTTACAAAAAAATTCTAAAACCAATTTGAATGAAGAGAATCCGATTTTTGTAATAGATCCATATGGCAGGGCGGTTATGTATTTTAATACCGACACCGATCCAAAATTAATTCTTAAAGACTTAAAGGTGCTTATTTAATGAACTATATTAGAAATTTATCATTTATTGGAATCTGCATGGCTTTTGTAGTCATAGCCCTAGGAGCATGGACAAGACTTGTTGATGCTGGTTTGGGTTGTCCAGACTGGCCAGGATGTTATGGCTTTGTTTTCTGGCCAAATGATGAAGTTGAAATAGCTTTAGCTGAAAGCAGATTCCCAATGTTTCCTTATGACATTAATAAAGCAATACCAGAGCAAGTTCATAGACTTTTTGCTGCAGCGCTTGGCTTAGTTGCAATCTTATTAGTACATCTTTCATTTAGCAGAACAGATGATAAATCAATTAAAAGATGGTCATTATTTCTCTTAATTTTAATATGTTGCCAAGGGCTGTTCGGATATTTAACTGTAAGCCTTAACCTTCTTCCTATCATAGTAACAACCCACCTTTTTGGTGGATT
>JACLAA010000238.1_pt1 | contig 21728 bp, 13 predicted proteins | sample 8027891 | NCBI WGS metagenome assembly JACLAA01 (sample SAMN15724900, study PRJNA655200) | protist metagenome | isolation source: fluorescence activated cell sorting (FACS) single amplified genomes of... | place: Spain: Blaines Bay Microbial Observatory, Mediterranean Sea | collected 2016-01-19 | reverse complement strand
GACAACAATTTCGCAATTCTGTTCGTCAATTTGTACAAAACCGTCGATTTTTGTTTCAACATTAGCTAATAGTCGGGCACCTTTTGTTACAAAAGCTCCATCTTTCACTTTTATTTTTTCTATGTCTAAAGAACTAAACTGATGCGTTTCTTCAGGCACCCAATATAAAAAACCAGTAAATATTTTTTTTGTACTTCGTTTCTTCTTGATTTTAGACGAATCTATAGAATAATAAATAGTTCCACCTGTTTCTGTACGATAAGTATCCTCTTTTAAATGGGCAATTGTTTGACCATGTTTAAGTAATTCGTTTTCTTTAACACTTAACTCAAATATTTTTGTTGTATTCGAGGTTGTTAACTCAAAAATATCAAATTTATTGGGAATTTTTTTAAGAAGTCCATTTTCGATTACCATCGACGAGTTTACAATATTTATTTCCCTGTTATTTGATAAATTGTCAAAATTCACAATTCCCGAATAACTATTTGTAATTTTTTGACTTGCAATAGTCTCATTTGGAATAAACTTTTGACCGACCTTTACATTTAACTTAGAAGAACGGGGTAATATATAACGATCTCCGTGAAGAACCCACACTAACCCTGCAGTTTTACTAATTTTTTTAGTTGCACCTTGATTATCAATACTTTCTTCTACCTTTATATTTTGTAAAAAAACTTCGCCAGAAACCTCCGTATAAATATCTTTTCGGTCTTCTTCTAAAATAAGATTTGCGTCTTTTTTAATCTCTGCTACAACTTGATTACAATAAACTTTTTGATTGTTATTTGCTAATAGTAATGCGCCGCGGGGAATTGCTAAGGAACAGACCGTATTATTTTCATTCTTTATATATAAAATTGCATCTTCCATTAAATTGAAACCCATTTCTCCGTGAATTGTGCGGGTAACGGGAGTATTTGTTTTTAAACTATACTTTAAAGTTCCAGTAAAAGGTGCACGTATTTGTTTTGTTAAATCCCCCGAAAATACCCCGCCAGTGTGGAAAGTACGCATAGTCAATTGTGTTCCCGGTTCACCAATGGATTGTGCGGCTAATATTCCAACTGCTTCCCCTAAATCAATTAACTTTGAATATGACAAATGCCAACCGTAGCAATTTCGACAAACGGATCGTAGAGCTTCACAAGTCAATGGAGACCTTACCGTGACGTCACTAATCTTTAACTTTATGATTTTATTAACGAGAGACTTATCAATTTCGGTGTTCTCTGGAATTATTAGATTTTCGCTTTCAATCTCTAAAGGCTTAGCTAAAAGACGTCCAACTAAACGGTCTTCAATTGTTAATTCCGTTTTATATTTTTTAAATAAATCTTCTAAAGATAAACCTTCATAAGTTAAACAATCTTCTTCGCGAATAATAATGTCTTGTGCCACGTCAACTAAACGTCGTGTTAAATAACCCGAATCCGCTGTTCGAAGTGCTGTGTCAACAAGACCCTTTCGGGCACCATAAGAAGATATAATATATTCGGTAACTTTTAATCCTTCGCGAAAATTACTTTTAATCGGTAAATCAATAATTTGTCCTTGTGGGTCGGCCATTAATCCCCGCATACCAACAAGTTGTCGAACTTGAGATATATTTCCACGAGCACCAGAAAAGGCCATTATGTATAACGGATTTAATGGATCACTTTCTCGAAAATAAGTTAATACTTCGTCTTTTAGAGTATTATTAGCGTTGTTCCAAATATCAATGATCTTTTGAAAACGTTCCACAGTGGTTATATTCCCACCGCTATAGTTTTCTTCAGTTGTATCAACTTCATTTGTTGTTAAACCGATTAAACTTCGTTTTCGAAATGGAACGCGAAGATCTTCCACGCTTAACGATATACCAGACTTAGTTGCATAATGAAAAGTTAAATTTTTTACTTTGTCAGCTATTAATGACGATCTAATAACCCCATAGTTATGGAAAGTTAAATATATCAACTTTTGCAACTTTTTTTTATTTATTACTTCATTATTAAAAAACATTGTTTTTTTTCTAGTTGATTAACTGTTACTACAAAATAGAATTCACAATCGACGTTTATTGTTTATATTCAAAGGCTTGATTTAAAAGAATACGACCAGGAGTTGTTTTCAAATATGCTTGTAGAAGATTTCCATCTAAGTCGCGTTTAACTTGTATTTCTGGGCTTAGGCAAACAACATGATTAGTGAATTTTTTTTCTATAAAATTTGCATTTGCAAACAAATTAATTTTTGCCCTTTCGTCATTATTTAAACGGACCCAGACAAAGGTGTGTAAGTTTAACACAGATTGTTTATGAGCAGCGATAACGTCATCAAAACTATAAAAATATTGTTCTTTAGAAATTTGTTCCGTTGGATTATTTGCTGTTAAATAGTAACAGCCAAGAACCATGTCTTGACTAGGAGTAAGTATTGGATCCCCTGTTGCAGGAGATAAGAAATTGTTTGGTGCGAGCATTAACATACGTGCTTCTGCTTGTGCTTCTAAACATAGTGGTATGTGTACTGCCATTTGATCGCCATCAAAGTCAGCGTTAAAAGCTGGGCAAACCAGAGGATGTAGTTTTATCGCTCTACCTTCAACAAGTGTCGGTTCAAAAGCTTGGATACCTAAACGGTGTAAGGTAGGTGCTCTATTTAATAAAATCGGGTGACCGTCCATGACTTGTTCCAAAATTTCCCATGCCAGCGTTTCGTTATTTTGAATAATATTTTTCGCTGCTTTAATATTATTTACTAATCCCTCGTAAATTAATCGATGGATAACAAACGGCTGGAAAAGTTCAATAGCCATTTCTCTGGGTAGACCACACTGATTAAGTTTTAATTCAGGACCTACAATAATTACGGACCGGCCTGAATAATCTACCCGTTTCCCTAGTAAATTTTGGCGAAAACGACCTTGTTTACCTTCGATGATGTCTGATAAAGATTTTAAAGGGCGATTATTTAGACCAAAAACAGCCCTTCCGCGTTTTCCGTTATCAATTAGAGCATCAACAGCTTCTTGAAGCATCCGCTTTTCATTTCGAATAATCAATTCAGGCGCCATAATTTCCTGCAGTCTAGCAAGACGGTTATTTCTATTTATTACACGTCTGTAAAGATCATTAAGATCCGAAGTTGCAAAACGACCTCCATCCAGTTGTACCATTGGTCTTAAATCAGGAGGTAATACAGGTATGATATCTAAAACCATCCAAGAAGGTTCAGATCCCGAGGCCATAAATTGATCAATTACCCTAAGCCGTTTAATCAATTTTTCACGATCTGGATCTTTAGCTGATGATATTAACAGTCGTAATTCTTTTGCTTCCTTTTCTAAATCAAGTTGCATAAGAAGTGTTTTAATACCCTCGGCTCCAATCGCAATTTCAACGTCACTTATATCGGTTTTTGTTGCTTCAAAAACCTGCCAATCCGTTTCAACTAAAAGTTGTTTATAAGAAAACTCATTACTTTTGCCTGGATTAGTTATAACATACGAATTAAAATAGACAATTTGTTCTAATTCTTTTAAAGAAATGTTTAAAATTAAAGCAATCTTGCTTGGCCTACCTTTTAAATACCATACGTGAGTTACGGACGACGCTAATTCAACAAATCCAATGCGGTGACGTCGAACATTAGATTCTATTACTTCAACACCACAACGTTCGCAAATAATACCTTTATACCTCACCCGTTTATATTTACCACAATGACATTCCCAATCATTTACAGGACCAAAAATACGCTCACAAAATAAACCGTCCATTTCTGGCTTTAAAGTTCTATAGTTTATAGTTTCTGGTTTGGTAATTTCCCCAACAATTTCACCATTCGGAAGAGTCCTTTCTCCCCAACTACGAATTCTCGAAGGTGAAGCCAAATTGATTTTTACATAATCAAACGATCGTTCTGTTTTTAACATAAAGGTAAAATAGTTTTTAAAAAATTATTTTGAACGAGCTACTTAATTACTATCTGTTTTAGGAAAATTTCCTTGTAAACGGAATTTTAAATCTTGGTTCCCAGGCAATGAATTAAAACTATTTTTCAAAAGTGGTTGTTCAAAAGTCTCTGGGTTTTCACTCATTAAATTTATTTCATAATCGTTTAGTTTTGTATTATTTGAAACATCTAATTTATATGTTGCTACATCAAGACATAATGCTTGGAGTTCACGCATTAATACTTTAAAGGATTCTGGTATACCAGGTCTTGGTATCGGCAAACCTTTAACAATCGCATTTAAGGTTTCATTACGACCTTGCATATCATCTGACTTAATAGTTAATAATTCTTGTAACGTATAAGCCGCTCCGAAAGCTTCAAGGGCCCAAACTTCCATCTCACCTAATCTTTGTCCTCCTTGCTGTGCTCTACCGCCAAGGGGTTGTTGCGTAACAAGGGAGTAAGGTCCTGTGGAACGTGCATGGATTTTATCGTCGACTAAATGAACAAGTTTTAACATATAAGCGCGACCTATAGTTATTGGGTTTTCAAAAAATTGTCCAGTTCTTCCGTCCCGCAATACAATTTTTCCAGGATGTTGTTGAGAAAAAATCCATTTTTTATTATAGGAAGCTTCTTTTAATTTTTTATTAACTAAGGCTCTTGATGCTTCAGAACCATACATTTCATCAAAGGGAACTATTTTAAAGCGTACATTTAAGTTATCGGCGGCCAACCCTAGAAGACATTCAAAGATTTGTCCTACATTCATTCTTGATGGCACTCCTAATGGATTTAAAATCATATCAATAGGTGTCCCATCTGGTAAGTATGGCATATCTTGTCTACCCAAAATTTTTGAAATAATACCTTTGTTACCATGTCGTCCGGCCATTTTATCGCCTATTTGGATTCGACGGGTTTGCGCAATATAAACTTTAATGATTTCGTCTGTGCCTGGAGGTAAATCGTCTCTATTACTGCGCGAGAAAATTTTAACGTCGAGTACTCGACCACAGGTTCCATGTGGTAACTTTAAAGAGGTATTTCGGACATCTCTTGATTTTTCCCCAAAAATCGCCCTTAACAATTTACCTTCGGGCGGATAATCAGATTCCCCTTTAGGGGTTAATTTACCTACTAAGATATCCCCGGCGGTCACCCAAGTTCCAATTTTAATTATTCCATTTTCGTCTAAATTTCGTGTTGAATATTCACTAGCGTTTGGTAAATCGCGAGTAACTTCTTCCATTCCTAATTTTGTTTGACGAATTTCAATTTCAAATTTTTCAATATGTAGGGATGTAAATAAGTCGTCATACAGAAGGCGTTCACTTATTACAAACGCGTCTTCATAGTTATAACCTTCCCACGGCATGTAGGCAATTATAATGTTTTGTCCTACAGACAGTTCACCACCTTCAGTAGAAGCCCCATCAGCAATAATTTGACCTGTACTAACTTTTTCATTAATAGATACAAAAGGTCTTTGATTAATACATGTGTCTTGGTTAGATCGTTGATATTTCGTTAAGCTATAAGTGAAAATATTAGTATTTTTGTCTTTTACAATAATTTTTCCCTCACTAATTTGGATTACACGACCATAACTAGCACTTAACATTGTCATACCAGAATCCCGCGCGGTTTGCCCTTCTAAACCAGTTCCTATTAGAGGGGCTTCTGGATATAACAAAGGTACGGATTGTCTTTGCATATTAGAGCCCATTAATGCTCGGTTTGCATCATCATGTTCTAGAAATGGGATAAGTGAAGTAGCCAAAGATACTACTTGAATAGGGGATACGGCAATATAATCAACTTCCAGCGAAAGAACATTAACTAACTCTTGACGATATCTAACAGGGATAGTTTTATTTTGAATAGTGTCATTAGATCCAATTTCGACGTCGCCTGGTGCAAGACGATATTTGTCCTCCGCAGTAGCATCGAGATAAACAGGATAAGAATTTTGAAGAACTTTACCTTTTTCAACCTTATAGAATGGCGTTTCAATAAAACCGTATGAATTAACTCTCCCATAGGTTGATAATGAGCCGATCAAACCTGCATTTGGACCTTCCGGTGTTTCAATAGGACAAATTCGTCCATACTGGCTAGGGTGAATATCGCGAACAGCAAACCCGGCTCTATCTCGGGTAATTCCGCCCGGCCCCAAAACAGATAAGCGTCTTTTGTGCGTTAACTCAGCTAAAGGGTTTGTTTGGTCCATAAATTGAGAAAGAGGATTTGACCCAAAGAATTCCCTAATCGATGCGACTAAAGGTTTAGAGTTAACTAAAACATTAACTCGTAAATACTTTTGTTCACAAATTGTCATTCTTTCTTGGGCAATTCTTTCAAGCCTATTTAAACCAATACGTATTTGATTTTGTAGAAGTTCCCCTACTGATCTTATTCTTCTATTACCTAAATGATCAATATCATCTTCAACCGTAGGTGCAAGTCTAAAGTTTATTAGTTCGTTAATAATATATAAAACATCTTTTGATGTTAATACGTAAACCCCTGTTTTAATATCAAGATTTAGGCGTTTATTTATCTTGTATCTTCCAACACGACCTAAATCATACCTTTTAGGGTCGAAAAATCTTGAGTAAAGAAGTTGTTGGGCCGCCTTTACTGTAGCAGGCTCCCCAGGCCGTAATTTATTATGTAATTCTAAAAACGCATCTTCTAAAGATATTCCTTCGTGCTCATTTAATGTCTTTTTGAAATATTCGGGATGGTCAAGAATAGTTAAGATGTCCTGATCTTTTAGACCAACAGTTTTTAAAAAAATATATGCAGATATCTTTTTTGCCTTATCAATTTTTACATTGATTAGTTCCTCTTTATCAATTTCGAACTTTACCCAAGTTCCGCGATTTGAAATAAGACTGGCGGTGTAATATCGGAAATTCTGTTTATCAGAATTCGTTTTATAATAAATACCTGGACTTCGAACTATTTGATTAATAATAATACGCTCGATACCATTTACTAAAAATGTCCCTTCATTTGTCATCAAAGGTATATCACAAAGAAGAACATCATTTTCTGTGGTTTTGTTTAAATCGTTTAGGTAAAGGAGCTGGGCTTTGGTATAAATTCGTATGCTGTATGTCGTATCACGACGCTTTGCTTCTGCAAGAGTATATTTTGGTTGCCGAATTCGATAAAATTTGGCGGAGAAATTTAATTCCAGTTCATCAAGATAATCTCTTATTGCGGAGAAATTTTCTAATTCTTGAATAAAACCTAGTTCAAGAAACCAACAAAAACTTATTCGCTGCGTTTCTAACAAGTTGGGTAGAAGGTACTTGTAAACATTTTTTTTTATGCTAAACATTGATTACCTGCGGGTTCGGGTTTTAATTTTATTAACAATTAGAATCTAAACTTAGATAGTGGAAGGTTGTTAGATAACTAGTTTTTTCTTAATACCTTTAGAGGCGCTTCGTTTACTTCGTAACGGATAGGCTGATAATAAGAGGTGTTAAATCGATTTATATTCTTGAAACATGTAACCTAGGCCTCTTACAGTTATAACTAAATCTGGTCTACGGGGGTCATCTTCGATTTTTGTTCGTAGTCTTGATATGTGAACATCAACTATTCGTGTATCTATAACCCTTTCTGGAGTATAGCCCCAAACATTATCTAAAATATTTAATCGGGATAACGTTTTACCATTATTATAAATTAATAGAGCTAATATCTTATATTCGATTGGAGTAAGTTTGATTTTTAAATCGTTTTTTGAAATTACTTGCGTTGCCATATTTATAATAACACTACCAACTAGAATTGTGTTAAGTTTTTTAGTTTTGGAAGTTGGTATCCGATTATTGGAACGTCGTAAAAGCGATCTAATTCGCGCTTGCAACTCTTTTTTGGAGTAGGGTTTAATTAGGTAATCATCCGCTCCTAAATCTAAACCCATTACACGATTTGATATATTATTTACGCCCGTCAAAATGAGTATAGGTACATGGGAGGTCTCGCGGATGTTTTTGCATACCTCGTAACCATCGAATTTTGATAACAAAATATCAATGATAACTAAATCTGGGTTTTCATTAAAAAAACTATTCAACCCATCTTTACCATTAGTTGACAACACTGTTTTATAGCCTGCCGTAGTAAGTTGTTCATCTAATAGTATGCGGGTTTCATTTTCAGAATCGACAATCAATATTTTTTCATTATAAACTTCCACCTTTCGAGTTCCCTGCAAAATATATAAGTATTCTAATAATCTAGCAATAAAGCAACAAAAGTTGCTCTATATATGGTATTATAATTCTGTATAGATAAATGGCGAGCGTAGCCAAGTGGTTAAGGCACTGGGTTGTGGTTCCAGCATTCGCGGGTTCGATTCCCGTCGTTCGCCCTATTTTATTCCGTTTCGAGAAAAACATTTAAATACTTCGCGATTTTTATTGCTTCATCCTCAATTTTATTTAGTGCCATCGGTTGTTCAATTCCGGTTAAAGGAATTTCTCTACTATCATTTAAGCAGAGCAACAATTGGCGTTTGGGGTTAATACCTTCTTTTATTCTCATCTTGATCGACTTAATTTCATCAAACGAAAAATTTAAAGTTAATTCCTGATTTTTACCAGGGAATCCTTTACGGTACAATTTGACATTTTGAAGATCTCTATTAAATTCATTGTAACCTGATCCTACATTCCACCATATGGTTAATGAAATAAATATGCCTAAAATGGATCCTAAAGTACCGTAGAATACTAGTATTATTCCTTGTGGAATAAAAGAAATTTCACTGGAATCCGAAAACAACAACAAATTTGTTCCAAAGAAGCTAGATAATCCTGTTAGAAAAAAACCAAATCCCCCCAAACTTACTGTTATAGCCCAAAAAACATTACTTAATCGTCTTGATCCAGTAAAATAGGAAGTAACCCCGGACTTCGCTTCTGCGTAATTCATGATTATCTATTTTGTAATAAACTTTTAATAAATTGAGATTATTGGGCTATGTTTATACAAAACCTTAACCCAATAATCTAGTGAGTCAGTTTAAGAACGAACTAGATTAATCTTATAGTTTTTAAGCCGTAGTATAAACCAGCAGCTAAACTAAACATTAATGTCATTAATAAAATGTAACCAATAAGAGTATTCATAAGTTACTATTGTTTCCCAAAAAATAAAAATATTAATATATACATAATGATACCATATTACTTAAAAAACTGATTTCTATTTTTTTAGCCCTTCTATAACACCCCGCCAAATTAAACCAATAACCTGACCAAAAACTGACGTGAATGTAAAGCGAAAACCTTTACTTAAGAAATATATTGTTTCGTCTAGGCGACTGCTTAAAAAATCTCGTAATTCAACAAACACTAATGTAAGCAAAGAAAAGTCCGTAAGCGAATTAATTTCTTTTGAACGGTTAGCATAAATTGTTCTGCGAAAAATTCCATTGGTGCGCAAAATAAAGATTTCATATTGATTGTTATATAAATCTAATGGCCGTTTCAGGTAAATTTTTGTAATCAATTGCCAAATTATATTGTTTTTAAATCGTTCAAAATTTCTTAAAGATAAAAAGTTTGAACGAAACAATGTCTGACGAAATGCATAAACTGACGAAAAATTTATGATACTAAAATAGATTACACAGTTACTAACTTCTAAAACCATGTTGTCAATTAAAGCTTCGATAAAACTTTCCGAAGCAAAATTATAAACCGGATAATAAATTAAACGAAAAAGGGCTGATTTTGGATCAATTAATACATAAAAAGGTACTTGAAAAAGTAATTCAAGATCTTTTAATAAAAATTTCGTGTACAAGGAATTTCTTAAATTATCTAAGTTAACTGTTACTTTGTACCCATACTGTTTAGTTAAAAAATCCTCGCAACTCTTTTTAATACATTGAAGAAATATTAACTTCCCCCCTTTTCTCATAACTTCCGCCGGATTACGTTTGCTAAGGAGTTTTGTATAGGTTTCTTCAACTCTTAAGGCTGTAATAGACAACAAAGCCTTTTGAGTCTGGGCTTTTAAAAGATCCATACCTAAAAGCTGTTGATGTCCTTTTTTATTACAAAAATTTGTTTTGTACAATATTTTCGAAAAAATACGTGCCGTTAATTTTTTTTCATTATCTTCTTCGATTGTAGAAATTTTAACCATATTGATTGTCTGGGAAGTGCTTTAGCGGGTAGTAACAAAATTAATATAATATAAATGAAACTTACGACTACGGCCAGGCTTAGATATTTTACTTTTAAAGTTAATTTGATATATACTCATCGCCACAGCCGTAAGTTTATCTTTTAATAAGCCGCAAATGAAAGAGTATCTGGCATGTAGCGTTGAATTTCAATAATAAACGCCGCAGTAAAACTCATCCAAGCGGTTATAAGAACTGGAGCTGTCGAAAGGTATTTTAGTAAATTTTTATCCATGGATTCTAGTTTTAATAAAAAATTAATTAACGCGGTGACACTGTAACTTCATCACCCGGTACAAGTAAATCTCCTGAAACTAATTCCTTCCAGGCCGCTAACGGCCAAAGGAAACTTGCAGACATCATCCCAAGGGCTACAGGCACATTAATAATAATTTCGTTCTCATTAGGTTTATCCGTTGTCTTAGTGTATTGTAAATAACTACGACCTGACCACCCAATGTAACCAGCAATGTATAAAAACAGAACACCAGGAAGTACGAATTCTCCAGCGTGACTTGGTCGCCCATCGGCAATTAAGTGCGGAAGTCCATCAGCACCACATAGTAGACCTTGTTTGCCATACTTATCAAATCGTGCGTTTGTACGATCAATTTGTTCTTGCAGAGCTAAATAAGCAGGTGTTCCTTCTTCGTAATTTTCTAAACGGGACGTTAATTTTTTTACACTCCCGTCAAGTCGTTTCTTAAAAACGGTCGAATCTTTACAAGGGACTAGACCACTAACATCTGCTGATGCAATTTGTGGTGTTCCTATAAAAACTGCAAATGTAAGAAAAGATAAAAACCAGCGTTTCATAGTACACATTTTTTAAATTATTATTATTAACAAACTATCTAATATCTATTATATCGACATCTTACGGAATAACTACGGATTTATGGACCTTCTTACAATTTTCCTAAAATCTTCCTGGAAAAATAAAACAGAACGGTTTGAACTACCACCTATTTTAATCTTCTTTATTGATTCAACTAACCAAATTTGGGAGTAAGTGAAAAAACTTACATAAATACTTATTATTAATAAGAAAAAAGAAAAATAAACAATAACTATTCCCGGATCAGATTTTATTTGAAGGCCTGTGCTTGTAATAAAATCGGAAATTTGAATATTAAGCCCAGTTTTTGTTTTAATAAAACCACCTAAATACTCCTCTTGCACTAAAACGCCTTCCGAATTGTAAAGGAAAACTTTACCATTTAAATCATTAACAACAATAGTCAAGTTTGTTGTTAAAACCTTATCCAAATTTAAAGATCCGAACCAAAACCGACTGCCGTTTTTGGTAACTTTTTGCATTGGAATTTGAAAAATTCCTTTATCTTCGAAACGTAATTTCAGGCCCACGATATCCCAATCTGTTTGATATAAAACCAAATTGTTGAAGGTTAATGGTTCATTCACAAAAATTATCTTGCGCTTAACTTCGTTGCCTTTTTGATCAAATACTGATAAATCAGAATAAAATTGATCAGTTTTTAATTCATTTGTGTAAGTAATCCAAAAGTTATTTATACGGCAATAAAGATTTTGAGGTATGTAACTAAGATTTCCAAATTTTGTAAGGTTTTGAACGTGGAAAAGTTCGCCACGTGGAACAACCTCTTGAGCCGTGTAGCCTACAAAAGAACTAACCGTTGAACCTAGCAATAAAATTATAATGCTAATGTGGACAACAATAGGAGCTACTCGTCCTAGTAATCCTGAATAGGCATAGCCCTTTTTATTTTGGCGAAAAAAATGATATTGGTTGTCATTACAGTTAAATGCAACTGTATTGGAAATGCCCAATTTAATATTCTCGTTTACTTTAAGATTTTTGTATTGTGATTCTTTATTGAAAAATTTCCAAAGTTTAAATGTTTTAAGGGAAGGTAATTGAGTAGTAAATGTACATGCTAAAAGAGAACTTCCAAAGAGGACAAGTGCAATTATGAACCACCACGCAGTATAAACTTTATCTAGGCTTAGAAAAGTAATGAGCTTCCAAGTTAAAAACCCAAACATCGGGTTGATTTCAGGATAATTTTCTTTATAAAAATTTAAATTTTGATCTTGTTCAATAATGGTACCAATTGCGACCATAAACCCAATAGTAATTAATAGTGCTATTGCAAATTGTAAAGTAGCTAACTTTTTTAAAAATTTTGTCTTAATGTTTTGGGGCATAAAATTTAATACTTGTCAAAAAGAGCCTTTTAACTTATCATTTATTTGTAGGTCACATCGCCGGGATAGCTCAGTTGGTAGAGCAGTGGATTGAAAATCCTCGTGTCTCCAGTTCAAATCTGGATCCTGGCATTTAATACGTTTTATAATTCAGTACAATTTTAAAGGTTTTGCCTTGGTATTTCAAATAATATGTAAAAGGTATGGAAGACGGGTCCTTATAAGATGCCGATTTTAAAACCGGCACTAGTAGCTAAATAATCGTATATTGGGATGTAACCTGGGAAAAATGATTACAAAATCTAGAAATTTCGATATTAAATATAAAATGAGGAATTCGTGTTTATAAATGTATTAACTATATTTATCATTTTAATAAACAAAGTTTGTAATTGATTGTAGCTTATTTGTGATATCCTATTCTGTAAGATAAAGAAGTAAATACTATTTTATTTCGCTTGTTATATTTTGTTAAGTTTTACTAATTTAATTTTAAAATATAGCATCCAGCAATCGTTTAGCATAACTTTAAACCAGGAGGTTTTCATGTCACAAGCTGTAGAATCACGTACTCGAATCAAGTCAGAGCGTTACGAATCAGGTGTAATCCCTTACGCAAAAATGGGTTACTGGGATCCTGATTACGCAATCAAGGAAACAGATCTTCTAGCACTATTCCGTTGTACTCCACAACCAGGTGTAGATCCAGTAGAAGCAGCAGCAGCACTAGCTGGTGAGTCTTCTACTGCTACATGGACAGTTGTATGGACTGACCTACTAACTGCATGTGATCTATACCGTGCTAAAGCATATCGTGTAGACCCTGTTCCAGGTTCACCTGATGTTTTCTTCTGTTACATCGCTTACGATATCGACCTTTTCGAGGAAGGATCTCTAGCTAACCTAACAGCATCTATCATTGGTAACATTTTTGGTTTCAAGGCTGTTAAAGCTCTTCGTCTAGAAGATATGCGTTTCCCTTACGCACTTCTTAAGACTTACCAAGGTCCTGCAACTGGTTGTGTTGTAGAGCGTGAGCGTATGGATAAATTTGGTCGCCCACTTCTAGGTGCTACTGTAAAACCTAAGCTAGGTCTTTCTGGTAAGAACTACGGTCGTGTAGTATTCGAAGGTCTTAAAGGTGGTCTAGATTTCCTTAAGGATGATGAGAACATTAACTCACAGCCATTCATGCGTTACAGAGAGCGTTTCCTTTACTCAATGGAAGGTGTTAACCACGCTGCTTGTCTAACAGGTGAAGTTAAGGGTCACTACCTAAACGCAACTGCTGCAACTATGGAAGATATGTACGAGCGTGCAGACTTCTGTGCAGAGCTAGGTTCTATCATTGTTATGATTGACCTTGTAATCGGTTATACAGCTATCCAAACAATGGCTTACTGGTCACGTAAGAACGACGTTATGCTTCACCTTCACCGTGCAGGTAACTCAACTTACTCACGTCAGAAGAACCACGGTATGAACTTCCGTGTAATCTGTAAATGGATGCGTATGGCTGGCGTTGACCACATTCACGCGGGTACTGTAGTAGGTAAGCTAGAAGGTGATCCTCTAATGATTAAAGGTTTCTACAACACTCTTCTTGACTTTAAGTCAGAGGTTTCTCTACCACAGGGTCTATTCTTCGCGCAAGATTGGGCTTCTCTACGTAAGTGTGTACCAGTAGCTTCTGGTGGTATCCACTGTGGTCAAATGCACCAACTAATCAACTACCTTGGTGATGACGTAGTTCTTCAGTTTGGTGGTGGTACAATTGGTCACCCTGACGGTATCCAAGCGGGTGCGACTGCTAACCGTGTAGCTCTTGAGTGTATGGTTCTAGCACGTAACGAAGGTCGTGATTACATCGCTGAAGGTCCTCAGATCTTAAGAGATGCTGCTAAGTCATGTGGTCCTCTACAGACAGCGCTAGATCTATGGAAGGATATTACTTTCAACTACGCTTCTACAGATACTGCTGACTTCGCTGAAACACCAACAGCAAACGTATAATTTATTTAGATTCTACTTATTTGAGTCTGATAAACACGGCAAATCTCGTACATCAAAGCCCATATTATTTGGTATGGGCTTGACAAAAACTAAATCATTAATTTTCATTTAAGGAGTACACAATGAAACTAACTCAAGGATGTTTTTCTTTTCTTCCAGATCTAACTGACGAGCAGATCACTAAGCAGATCCAATACGCGATCGATAACTCATGGGCTGTATCTATCGAGTACACTGATGATCCGCACCCTCGTAATAACTACTGGGAAATGTGGGGTCTTCCTCTATTCGATATTAAAGATCCAGCTGCTATCCTTTTCGAGGTTAACATGGCACGTAAGGCTAAGCCTAACTTCTACGTTAAGATCGCTGCATTCGACAACACTCGTGGTGTTGAGTCATGTGTAATGTCTTACATCGTTCAGCGTCCTTCTTACGAGCCTGGTTTCAGACTTGTACGTCAAGAGAGCAAGGGTCGTAACCTAGTTTACACACTTGAAGCTTACGCACCTGCAATGAAGCCAGAAGGTGAGCGTTACTAATAAGTTATAAAACTTAAAAAAAAGAGCTTTGCACTATGTGCAAAGCTCTTTTTTTATTTAGTAGTTTTTTTTTAATTTACACTGACATATTTTGTATTTTTATCAGATTCAAATTGTACAATTCCATCCTGTACTGCAAAAAGAGTATAGTCTTTTCCAACCATAACTCCTTTGCCTGGCTTAAAAGTGAGACCGCGTTGACGAACAACAATACCGCCTGACTTTACGGGTTGATTACCATACACTTTAATGCCTAAACGTTTTGAGTTTGAATCACGTCCGTTTTTAGTACTTCCTGCTCCTTTTTTGTGTGCCATACTTATTTTTATCCTATTTTACTTTACTTCCTGAACTAACTGGTTAAATGTCTTTTTGTCTAAGACAGATAACTGAGCAAGCATTTTTAAATTTAGACCGATGGAAGATTTTTTTAATGAATTTCGTAACTTACTGTATGTTATCCCTTCTGTTCTAGAAGCAGCATTAACACGACAAATCCATAACTTTTTAAAGTCGTGTTTACGCCTCTTCCGTCCAACATACGAATAAATTAAGGCTTTCATCACCTGTCCATTAGCGGTGCGAAATAGGCGTGAATGAGCTCCTTTAAATCCTTTTGCAAACTTTAAAATCTTTTTACGGCGTGTTCTTGCGACACTTCCTCTTTTTACCCTAACCATAAATATTATTTTTTGTCTATTGAATTAATAACAACACGCGTTAGTTTTCGTCGACTACCAAAAGTCTTTCGTGTTTTTTTCTTTGGCCTCATTTTATATACTCTAATTTTCGGGCCCGACAAATGTCTTAAAACTGTTGCTTCAACTATATAAGTATCATCTAAGAAAGGTTTTCCTATAGCAACAGAATTGTCTTTATTAACAAGTAAAATTCGATTTAGACTAAAATTATCGCCACGATCTAACGGAAGCTTATCAAAGTCATAAAATTTATTTTCCTCAACCCAAAATTGCTTTCCGCTAGCCTGAACAATTGCATAAGAATCCATATATGAATATATATAGTTATTAAAATAAAGAAAACTTAGACATTGTGTTATTTTTCCAAAAGGCCCCCCCTTTAGTATCTTCACCGCTGTAACCTTTCACTATCGAGTTCGAGATGGTTCGATGTGGATCCATTACGCTATAAAACATCTAAGTCAAAATATTGAAACTTTTAAATTTAGTAAAGTCAAGCATTCGGTCTATTAGTGTATCTCAGCTAAATACATTACTGTACGTACACTTGATACCTATCAAACGGCTCGTCTTGCCGTGACCTTAACCATTCTATGATGGTAAGAGTATTCATCTTGAGGTTGGCTTCCCACTTAGATGCTTTCAGCGGTTATCCTTACCATACATGGCTACCCAGCGTTTACTGTTGGCACAATAACTGGTACACCAGAGGTACGTCTCTTCCGGTCCTCTCGTACTAAGAAGAGATCCTCGCAATACTCTAACGCCTACACCGGATATGGACCGAACTGTCTCACGACGTTCTGAACCCAGCTCGCGTGCCGCTTTCATGGGCGAACAGCCCAACCCTTGGGACGTACTACCGCCCCAGGATGCGACGAGCCGACATCGAGGTGCCAAACCTCCCCGTCGATATGGACTCTTGGGGGAGATCAGCCTGTTATCCCTAGAGTAACTTTTATCCGTTGAGCGACGGCCCTTCCACTCGGAACCGTCGGATCACTAAGGCCGACTTTCGTCTTTGTTCGACTTGTAGGTCTCACAATCAAGCTTCCTTATGCCTTTACACTCTACGACTGATTTCCGACCAGCCTGAGGAAACCTTTGCACGCCTCCGTTACCTTTTGGGAGGCGACCGCCCCAGTCAAACTGACCACCTGAAACTGTCCCCTAACCGGATAACGGTATAGGGTTAGAATCCTAGCATTGTTAGAGTGGTATCTCACCAACGGCTCCACCTTTCCCGCAAGAAAAATTTCAACGCCTCCCACCTATCCTGCGCAAACAAAGCCCGGAGCCAATATCAAGCTACAGTAAAGCTTCATAGGGTCTTTTTGTCCAGGTGCAGGTAGTCCGCATCTTCACAGACAAGTCTATTTCGCCGAGTCTCTCTCCGAGACAGTACGCAGATCGTTACACCTTTCGTGCGGGTCGGAACTTACCCGACAAGGAATTTCGCTACCTTAGGACCGTTATAGTTACGGCCGCCGTTCACCGGGGCTTCGGTCGCGAGCTTCGTCAAAGACTAACAAGCTTCCTTAACCTTCCGGCACTGGGCAGGTGTCAGCCCCCATATATCGTCTTACGACTTTGCGGAGACCTGTGTTTTTGATAAACAGTCGCCAGCGTCTGGTTCTTGCAACCCATTAAGGGTACCTCTTCTCCCGAAGTTACGAGGCTATTTTGCCGAGTTCCTTAGAGAGAGTTATCTCGCGCCCCTTAGTATACTCTACTAACCCACCTGTGTCGGTTTAGGGTACAGGTATTTATTATTTACGATAGTTAGGGCTTTTCTTGGAAGTATGACATCAACTGGTTTAGTACCTTAGTACTGTCCTATTCGCATCTCAGCTCAGATCGTTTTCGCCGATCCTCATCACCTTGAATACTTAAACCGATAACCAACATTCGGCCAGCTTAGCCTTCTCCGTCCCCCATTATCAATACTAAACAGTACAGGAATATTAACCTGTTATCCATCGACTACGCTTTTCAGCCTTACCTTAGGACCTGACTCACCCTCCGCGGACGAGCCTTCCGGAGGAACCCTTAGGTTTTCGGGGCATTGGATTCTCACCAATGTTTTCGCTACTCAAGCTAACATTCTCACTTCTACTTCGTCCACGCCCACTTTCGTTAACGCTTCAAACTAATGTAGAACGCTCCCCTACCGATGTTTTGACATCTTACAGCTTCGGCAAATTACTTAGTCCCAGTCATTTTCGGCGCAGGATCACTCGAACAGTGAGCTATTACGCACTCTTTAAAGGATTGCTGCTTCTGGGCAAACCTCCTGATTGTCTCGGCAATCCCACCTCCTTTACCACTTAGTAATTATTTAGGGGCCTTAGCTAGTAATCTGGGCTGTTTCCCTCTTGACACTGAAGCTTATCCCCCAATGTCTCACTGGTTAACTAAACGTCTTAGTATTCAGAGTTTGCCTTGATTTGGTACCGCTCTCGCAGCCCGCACCAAAACAGTAGCTTTACCCCTAAGAAGAAACATTAACCGCTGCGCCTCAACGCATTTCGGGGAGATCCAGCTAGCTCCGGATTCGATTGGAATTTCACCCCTAACCACAACTCATCCGCTGTTTTTTCAACAACAGTCGGTTGGTACCTCCACTTAGTGTTACCTAAGCTTCACACTGGCCATGGTTAGATCATCCGGGTTCGGGTCTGTAAATTATGACTTAAAGCCCTTATCAGGCTCGCTTTCACTATGGCTCCGATATTCTCTTATCTTAACCTTGCCACAACCTACAAGTCGCCAGCTCATTCTTCAACAGGCACGAAGTCGAGCGTTAAGTCGCTCTTCTACTGCTTGTAAACTTACGATTTCATGTTCTATTTCACTCCCCTCCCGGGGTTCTTTTCACCTTTCCCTCACGGTACTGGTTCACTATCGGTTATTCAGTAATATTTAGTCTTACGAGGTGGTCCTCGTAGATTCAAAAGGGGTTCCACGTGTCCCTTCCTACTTGGGATACAATTTCAGATGCTAATGTTTTCGAATACGGGGCTTTCACCTACTATGGCGCAGTATTCCAGCTGCTTCATCTAACACGTGCAATTGATTTATATATTGTCCCACAACCCTCTATTTATAGAGTTTAGACTAATCCCATTTCGCTCGCCGCTACTAAGAGAATCGCTTTTGCTTTCTTTTCCTCTAGTTACTAAGATGTTTCAATTCACTAGGTTCGCTCTTTCCTCTTTATAAATTCAAGAGGTAGTTCTTGAAGTTTCCTTATTCGGGTATTTTCGGATCAAAACTTGCTTCCAATTCCCCGAAACATATCGTCGGTAGCCACGCCCTTCATCGCTTCTGAACACCAAGGTATCCGTCGTAAGCTCTTATTCGCTTGACTTTAATTAATATAAATTTAAAAATTTCAATTTTCTTTGAATCTTCTTACTTTATGGAGATAAGCGGATTCGAACCGCTGACATCTGCCGTGCAAAAGCAGCGCTCTACCAACTGAGCTATACCCCCATACTATAACCTAAATTAGACTAATAAAAGATTAAGTTTTAATGTGTAAATAAACTGATAATGTTGTAGTCGCGAATTAACTTCGAACTTTATAATCCCTAAAAGGAGGTGATCCAGCCGCACCTTCCAGTACGGCTACCTTGTTACGACTTCACCCCAGTCACTAGCCCTACCTTAGACGTCGCTCTCCGAATGGTTAAGCAAACGGTTTCGGGTATGACCAGCTCCCATGGTGTGACGGGCGGTGTGTACAAGGCCCGGGAACGGATTCACCGCTGTATGGCTGACCAGCGATTACTAGCGATTCCAACTTCATGCAGGCGAGTTGCAGCCTACAATCTGAACTTAGGCTAAGTTTATGAGATTAGCTGACTCTCACGAGCTCGCGACTCTTTGTCTTAACCATTGTAGCACGTGTGTAGCCCAGGACATAAGGGGCATGCTGACTTGACGTCATCCTCACCTTCCTCCGGTTTGTCACCGGCAGTCTTTCTAGAGAACCTAACGAATTAGTAACTAAAAATAAGGGTTGCGCTCGTTGCGGGACTTAACCCAACATCTCACGACACGAGCTGACGACAGCCATGCACCACCTGTATCTACATTCCCGAAGGCACTTCTTTTTCTCAAAAGAATTTGTAGTATGTCAAGCCCTGGTAAGGTTCTTCGCGTTGCATCGAATTAAACCACATGCTCCACCGCTTGTGCGGGCCCCCGTCAATTCCTTTGAGTTTCACCCTTGCGAGCGTACTCCCCAGGCGGGATACTTAACGCGTTAGCTACGATACTGTACGTTATGCACAACATCTAGTATCCATCGTTTACGGCTAGGACTACAGGGGTATCTAATCCCTTTTGCTACCCTAGCTTTCGCCTCTGAGTGTCAGTAATGGTCCAGTAGAGCGCTTTCGCCACCGGTGTTCTTTCTAATATCTACGCATTTCACCGCTACACTAGAAATTCCCTCTACCCCTGCCATACTCTAGTCTAGTAGTTTCCATTGCTTTTCTAGGGTTGAGCCCTAGTCTTTAACAACAGACTTATTAAACAACCTACAGGCGCTTTACGCCCAATGATTCCGGATAACGCTTGCATCCCCCGTATTACCGCGGCTGCTGGCACGGAGTTAGCCGATGCTTATTCCTCAAGTACCGTCAGAACTTCTTTCTTGAGAAAAGAGGTTTACAGACCAAAATCCTTCATCCCTCACGCGGTATTGCTCCGTCAGGCTTTCGCCCATTGCGGAAAATTCCTCACTGCTGCCTCCCGGAGGAGTCTGGGCCGTGTCTCAGTCCCAGTGTGGCTGATCGTTCTCTCAAACCAGCTACTGATCGTGGCCTTGGTGAGCCATTACCTCACCAACTAGCTAATCAGGCGCGAGCTCATCCTTAGGCAATAAATTATTTCATCTCTCGACATATGGAGTGTTAGCAGCCGTTTCCAGCAGTTATACTCCTCCTAAGGGCAGATTCTCACGTATTACGCACCCGTTCGCCACTAAAGTTAAAAACTTTCGTTCGACTTGCATGTGTTAAGCATACCGCCAGCGTTCATCCTGAGCCAGGATCAAACTCTCCATGGTACTCTATCGAATCTTTTTAGATCCGCTTGAATTAAACTTTTAATCTAAGAAGAAATATACTAAACGTTTAACAGTATTGTCAATACTTACGAAAAATTAAATTTTAAAAATAAATCATCGAATTACTAATTAGTAGTAATCTGTTATAATAACAACATATCTTTATAAGAAAATTTATTCATGAGCATACTAGTTATTGGAGGTACAGGAACTCTAGGCCGACAAATCGTAAAACAAGCACTAGATGAAGGTTACGAAGTAAAATGCCTAGTAAGGGATTTTCGTCGAAGTAATTTTTTAAAAGATTGGGGAGCTGAATTAATCTATGGAGATCTATCTATACCATCAACCTTACCGTTAGCCTTAAAGGGTGTTAAGATTGTTGTCGACTCCGCGACTATTCGTTCAACAAGTAATTACACCTCAGAGACTATTGATTGGAAAGGAAAATTAGCTCTTTTAGAAGCATCAAAATTAATTGGAATTAAAAAAATTATTTATTTCTCTCTTTTAAATGCTTCGAAAAATCCGTCGATTCCGTTAATGGATTTAAAATTTAGGATGGAAAAAGAGCTTGAAAACTCGGGGCTAAATTATACAATTTTCCAATGTTCAGGATTTTTCCAAGGGCTTATAAGTCAATATGCGCTTCCTGTTTTAGAAAATGAAACAATTTGGTTACCCTGGGATTCAGCCCCAGTAGCTTATCTTGATACTCAAGATGCGGCGAAGGCCGTTGTTGAAACATTAAACAATTCGGGCTACGACCACAAAAAGGTATCTCTAATTGGAGAAAAATTTTGGACGCCAAAAGAGATTATTCAGCTATGCGAACGTTTATCTGGTAAAACCGCAAATATTTCGTATATACCTATTCTTGCTTTTAGCGTTTTAAGAAGATTTTTTCGTTTTTTTGAGTCTACGTGGAATATTGCGGATCGTTTACAATTCGGTGAAATATCAAACGATTCTAGTTCATCCATTAAGCCCTCAAATGAAATTTCATGGTCGACAAAGCGACTTGGTTTAGAAAGTTA